>Ga0315912_10002251_pt1 | contig 21023 bp, 22 predicted proteins | sample VfabasoilMG_FD_204469 | JGI IMG/M metagenome (GOLD analysis project Ga0315912, IMG submission 204469) | Garden soil microbial communities collected in Santa Monica, California, United States - V. faba soil | ecosystem: Environmental > Terrestrial > Soil > Garden | place: USA: California...
GTGAGGAAGCTCCGGCGGCTCTGTCGAAATCATGGGAAGCTGCTGAATTCTAAAGTGGATTTCTTGACAGCCGTCAAAGCCTGGCAGTAGGCTGACGAAATCTATGAAACGATTCCTTTCCATTGTCGGGATTGCCGTTCTGATATTGAGCCATTCTTCAGGCGTCACGCCGTACGGTATCCCCTCAATTGCTCACGCCCAACTGGGGAAGCCGGAAGGTCTCTATTACAAGTCCTGGGCGATCGTGATCGGGATTGAAGGCTATGTCGTAGCGCCGCCTATTCGGGGCGCCGTCAATGACGCGAAGCAAGTGGCCCAGGCGTTTCGAAATTTGGGGTTCGATGAGGTCGTAGAGATTTACGAAAAAGATGCTGTCTTTCGCCGATTGCAGCAGGTGCTGAACGATATGTTGCCGAGGAAGATCGGGCGTATGGACCGGTTGGTGATCTTCTACGCAGGACATGCGGGATCGGCACCAGATGCCGATGGGGAAGAGCGAAGCTATCTTGTGCCGGCGGATGCACAGGTGAATAATTCGGCAAAAGCTGTGACCGTGGAGCACTTGAAGGAATTTACCAGGCGATCAGCTTCTAAACACACACTTCTCATTCTGGATGCTCCTGTATTTGGGTGGGAGCTGACGTCGCCGCCGCCGGTGTCACTTGAGGGCCGGCTTGTTCCGGAGGCCGATATGGACCGGCGTGCGGTGCAGGTAATCAGCGCAGCCCGCAAGGGAGAACTCTCATCTCGTTCCGATGGAAAAAGCCTTTTTGTCCAGGCGTTGCTGGCCGGACTCGCAGGCGCGGCTGACGTGGATAAAAATGGGTGGCTCATGGCGTCAGAGCTGGGGGACTATCTTACACAACGGGTACAAGCGGACTCCCAGGGCTTACAGCATCCGACCAGCTTGAGGATCGATGGGGATGGGGATACGGTATTGGTTGAAGGGCGGAAGGCCGCGCTTCAGTCGGACAGTGGCCCCAACAATTCTGCGGAGCGTCAACGGATCGCCAGAACTCACTACGAACAAGCGTATGCCATGCTTCAGGAAGGGAAATCAGCGGCGGCGGCGTTGGAGCATCTCAATCTCGCGATCGAGCACGATCCGGCCTATGGCGATGTGTACGTGCTCAAAAGTTACATCCACTTGGAAGCAGTTCCGAATCTCGACGAGGCGCTCGCCTCAGGGCAGCTTGCCGTGCAGCATGCCTCGGGCAATCCCGATTCGTTTTACATGCTGGGGCTTGTCCATGAGAAACAGGGAAAGTTTGTGGAGGCCGAAACGGCGCTGCTTCAGGCGTTGAAGGTCAACGGTGGTTACCAAGACGTGTATTTTTCATTGGGGGCGCTGTATGCGGATCATCTCAGCGATCGACCGAAATCCATTCAGGCTTTCCGCCGGTATCTGGAATTGGGCGGAGCGCATGCCCGCGCGCGAGCGGTTGTCGCAGAAGCTGATCAAGCCGCAAAGCAAACCCCTTAGTCTTATCCCTGCTCCCCTCCTTTGAGATAGCCTAGCCCGATTTTGACCGCTCGACGCGTGATTTCCGCCCAGCGTGCTTGGGGGTAGGCAGCCAACACGGCGGCAGCTTTGGGATCCTGGATATCGAGATTGGTAATTTTGACTATCCCGTCTTCGATCTGAATGTCCGCCATAAGGTTTCCTCAAGGAATGATTGGGTTCATGAATCGCTTCATCGGGAGCGTGTTTCGTTGACGGAACCAGGAACGCATGTTAGCATAATTTCACTTTTTCTCGCAGCGCGTTCCTGGACGATAGCGGAACAGTTTTACGGCGAAGGAGGATCTTATGATACGGTCTCAAGCGATGGGTGCAAGACTGGCCGGCATGGGTCTCGGTGTTGTTCTTCTCATGGGACTTGTGGCGTGCGGCGGTCCTCCGAAGTGGGTGGAGAAGGGGTCCGGGGTGATGAACGAGAAAGATAGTAAGGCGTTTTATGGCGTGGGGTCGGTGGTCGGTGTGCGCAATGAGCCGCTTGCCTGGGACACCGCGGAAAATCGCGGGCGGGCTGAGATCGCCAAGACCTTTGAAACGTATACCGGTTATCTGATGAGGGATTACGCCGCGTCCACGACGGCCGGCGATTTTACGCGCAATACCGAAGAGCAGAATGTCGAACGTGCTATCAAGACTGTGACCACGGCAACGTTGAGTGGTGTCCGTCCCATTGATCGATACAAAGATGAGAAAACGAACACGTATTATGTTCTGACCAAGCTGAGTCTTGAAGATATGAAGAACAACTTGGAGCAGGCGAAGGAATTGAATGCGCAGGTCCGTGATTTCGTGCGGAAAAACGCGGATAAGTTGTTCGATCGTCTGGAGAAAGAAGAAGAGAAGCGGGCGGTCAGATAGTGTCCGAACGGCACGGGAATCAGCCATCAACCTCTGACGGAGCGTCAACGTGATCCAGTGGTATCGCCGGTCCTATTCGATCGTCCTCTGTGCGGTATTTGCCTTGGCCGGGTGCGGGCATGAGACGAAAGTGACTCGTGTCGACGCCGGCGTCGTGACGGATTTGAGCGGCCGGTGGAACGATACCGATTCCCGGATGGTGGCCGAGGCGATGGTGAAGGAAGCGTTGCAGTATCCGTGGCTCGGCAATTTCACTCAGGCGAACCGGCGTCAGCCGGTGGTTGTGGTCGGAACCGTGCTGAACAGCAGCCATGAGCATATAAGCGTGCAGACCTTCATCACGGATTTGGAGCGTGAACTCACGAACTCGCAGAAAGTCACGTTCGTCGCCGGGAAGGGCGAGAGGGACGAGATTCGGACCGAACGAAAAGAGCAGGCGGTGCATGCCCGAGAAGAAACGCAGAAGGCTCCGGGAAAAGAGACGGGGGCTGATTACATGATGAAGGGCACCATCGCAACGATCCTTGACGAAGCCGACGGGACCAAGGCGGTGTTTTACCAAGTCGATCTTCAGATGATCGACCTCGAAAGCAACGCGAAGGTCTGGTATGGACAGAAGAAGATCAAGAAAGTCGTCGAAAAGAAGCGGACGGTCTTTTAGGCTCAACGGACCCAGTTGAACGCCTTCCTCTCACGCTTTGCCCACGGTGCTTGTGTGCGGTGGAGCGGTCCCACTTCAGTCTCCTATGCCTGCCTCCTTGCCGGACTGATTCTCCTGACCGGCTGCGGTCCCTCCGTTAATCGCTATCTGCTCATCGAACAAAGTTTGCTTGCAGGCGACCCTGCGATGGCGGCTTCTATCGTCGATCAGAAGGAGGCGGAGTATGGAGAGAAGAGCCGCCTGTTGTATGGAATGGATCGTGGCCTGACCCTTCAACTGGCTGGAGACTATCGGCAAAGCAACATGGTGCTGGAACAGGCTGAAGAGGTTGTCGAGCGGCTGTATACCAGAACCATCCGTTCCGAAACCGCCGCATTTCTGACCAACGACAATGCCTTGCCGTACGAAGGCGAGGCCTACGAACATGTCATGATCAATGTGGTCAAGGCATTGAATTACGCAGTTCAGGGCAATTTGACGGAAGCTCTTGTAGAGGCGCGGCGCATCGACCATCGCCTGAACATGCTTGGCGACCGGGTGAAGGAGCCGAACGGCTATCGAAACGACGGATTTGCCCGCTATGTAAGCGGCATCTTGTACGAGGCGACCGGCGACCTCAATAATGCGTTCATCGCCTACCGCAATGCATTCGAAGCCTATGAGGCGATGCATGGATGGTCGAGAATCCCGTCCCCTCCGTCCTTGCGGGCCGATCTGCTGTGCATGGCTGAAGCACTCGGTCTGACGGCTGAATTCGAGAACTATCGGAATACATTTCCCGATGTCGAGTGGGAGCCGGCTTCGGCTCGCCAAGATCTCGCTCAAGTCGTCGTGATCAGCTATAATGGCCGCGCTCCACGGAAAGAGGATCGCTATCTCGACCTTCCAATCAGTCTGGATGCGTTGCAGCTGGTGTTGCTCAATCGTGGATTGTCCCAATCTTCTCGTCAGCGGGATAGAGCTGTGGTGGACACTGTGCTGTACGGGCTCAGCGGGCGCGTGGTGCGTGTCGCGCTTCCACGCCTCGTGCCACGAAAGACGCGGGTGCAGTTCGAGACCGTGATACTGAAGGACGCGCAGGGGCGTGCGCTCACTGTTCGATCGGAGCCCGTGCATAACGTGACGGCGTTGGCTGAGAAGACCCTTGCGGATCGTATGCCGGCCATAACGGCTAAAGCGCTCGCGCGGGCGGCTTCAAAGTTTGCGATGGCTGAAGCGGCGACAATCGGGGCTCATCAGGCCGCAGGGAAAGATGCCGGCCCCTGGGTCGGACTTCTTGTGGGACTGCTGACGAAGGGATTAGCCGTGATGTCAGAAGAGACGGACAAGCGTAGCTGGGAAACATTGCCGGATGAAATTCATGTGGCGCGCGCCTGGGTCGCTCCTGGTCGCTATGACGTGGAGATTCAACCGTCCGGCCAAGGAGCTGCTGCGGGGAGAACAGAACGGTCTCTTAACCTCGCGCCAGGCCAAACGGCTTTTATCATTCAGCGTGTGATGCAATGATCCACGATGACCGAGCCGTGTTCCGGCGCGTTCTTCTGACCATGGGCTGTCTCTGCCTTATTGGAACGGCATCATCGGGGTGCGCCTGGTTTGGTGGAAATCCAAAGCCGGGATGGATTGACGGAGCCGACTCCGACTATCCTCCGGCTCACTACGTGATCGGAGTGGGGCAGGCGGATAATCGGAATAGTGCGGCGGACCAGGCGTACGCGGCTATCGCGCGAGTCTTTAAGGCGGAAGTGACGGCTCAGGCCAAAGACTGGGAGTCCTATCTTCTGATCGAAAATCGAGGCTCGACAAACGCCGAGCGGCGGCTCACGCTGGATACCGTGACAAGAGTCTCGACCGACAAAGTCATCGAGAACGTCAGAATCGCCGATGCCTGGCATGATGCGGACAGAGGTCTGTACTATGCGCTGGCTGTGATGAGCCGCTCCCAAGCCGAGGCCTCGTTGATGGATCGGATGGCCGCGCTGGACCGGGCAGTCGAATCGGATGTCGCCGAGTCGCGGGGCATGACCGACAAACTCGGAAAAATCCGCAATCTTCGTCGCGCTGCCAGAAATCTTGTGCTGCGAGAAGCCTACAATGCCGATCTGCGCGTGATCCGTCCGAGCGGACGAGGTACCGCGGCTGCCTATGACGTGAATGAGTTGTCCAATGAGCTTGAACGGTTTCTGGCGACGAATCTCGTGCTGACCGTACAGGTGTCCGGCGATCATGCCGAACCGATTCAGCGTGCCCTGACGGAAGGGCTTATCCGAGAAGGACTCACGGTAAAAACCGATGCGGCGGGCGGCGGAGGTGTAGCCCCGGAACTGCTTGTTCGAGGCACGGTGCGGCTGTTTCCCATTCAAGTCAAGGACCCGAATTTCAAATACGTCCGGTGGTGTAGTGACTTTGACATTGTGGAAGCGGCTACCAGACGCGTGGTTGGGGCAGTCGCGCGCGGCGGCAAGGAAGGCCATCTGACGGAGCGTGAAGCTACGGCGAAGACACTGCGCGTCGCGCAGCGCGAATTGTCATCGGAGGCGGCGACGGCGATTGCCGCGCATATTTTTGGAGAGGCTACGTTGCCGGCACCGGCGGCCATGCCGGCGGGCTGTCCACGGGAGGATGTATCGGCGCAGCGGGATAGTCAAGGAGCAGTTTATCTTAAGCAGAAGGAGGAGTAACGATTGTGAGCAAGACAGCAGGAAATTCGATTCGTGCTCCACGCAGCCGTGGACGCGGTTTGACGAAGTCAGGACAGAAAATATCAAGCCGTCTGGCGAAGCGGCGGTTGAATGACCGTCTGAAGGAGGATACGGCTTCTTTCAATCAGGGCAATCTCGCTGATACGTTGCGGAAAGAAGGCTATGAAGAAGTCCCGCTCGATGAGCTGCAAGACCGTCTCTCCAAGCTCCCGGGGCCGTTGGCGGAGATTATTCTGAAGGGGAGGATGTAACGGGATGCCATACTATTATTTCGACTCGACGGCGCTGGTCAAGCGGTACAGCATGGAGCGGGGGACCCGCATTGTAAATAAATTGTTGGTGAAGCGCGGGAAGGTGGCGGTTCTGCCGACGTGGTCGGTCACGGACTTCTACTCCATTATGTCGACGCGCGCCCAGGGGGGGCTCATGACGCGGGACGATTGCTATTCGGTGCTCTACAAGTTCGAAATCGAATCAAAGCAGGGACTCTTCGACTTCATCGTCCCCACGATTAAGACGTACCTGGCGACCAAGGAACTTGTCTTGGAATATCCGTTTCTCCGGTCTCCGCAAGTGATGCATCTGGCCATGGCGTTAGAATTGAAGCCGTTACGATTAACGGTCGTCAGTGCAGACACACAGCTGTTAGCCGCATCAAAAACGGCCGGGCTGCATATTATCAATCCGGAGGAAGATTAAGCCGCTGCCGGAATGCGGGCTAGGGCTTGTCCGTTGAAAGTTTCTTGCCGAGACGACGGGCGAGCCGCACCATGCCGGGTGAACGGTCGCTCGGACTGAGCAGGACATTCAGGAGATGAGGCCGGCGCTGGTCCGCAAAGGCTGCTGCGAGGCGCTCTTCGAACTCTCGTTGCGTATTCACGCGCGATCCGATGCCTCCGCCAACCAGCGCGAATATGTTTTCGTACTGCCATTCATGCACGTCGTTGAACGGGCCTTCCAAGATTTCCCGTTCAGTCGAATAGCCGCGGTTATTCAGCAGCACGATGATGGGGGCCTGTCCATAGCGGACGCAACTGGACAGTTCGGTTCCGGTCATTTGAAACGCTCCATCCCCCACCAGCACGATAGGCCGTAGGCCGGGATCGGCAAAGGATGCGCCGAGGGCGGCAGGCACGGCAAATCCCATCGAGGTGTAGTAGGCCGGTGACAGGAATTCAAATCGATGGCGTACATGAAGATCGGCGGCGGCGAACAGGGATTCGCCGACATCGGCGATGACCAGGGTCTTGTCCGTCAAGACAGTGTCGAGATGCCGGAACAGCCCTTCCAACGTCACCGGTGAGTCGGGGTAGGGCTGTGCCGAGGCAGCCACGGTTCGAGCCGGCGGTTTCCGCAATGGAAAGGCAGGGAGCGGAGCCTGTACGAGTGCATGGACAAAGTCTTGGAACTTGATGGATTCGAAACGGTGATGTTTGATGGCCACGCGGTCGGCGGTTGCGTGAATCGTTCTTCCTTCGGAGAGCAACGGCGAGCGGGCATCCAAGTCTTCCACGTCCGAGAGGATTGAGCCGAGGATCAACAGGCAGTCGGAATCGTTGATGAACTGCTGGACCTCTTCCCGTCCGATGAGGCCGCCATAGACGCCGACATAGAGTGGATGATCTTCCCGAATGATGGATTTCCCAAGCAGTGTCGAGGCGATCGGGATGTTCATCCGCTCGACCAATCGCGCGAGATCATCCTGGAGGCCGAATCGTCCGACCTCTGCTCCGACCAGCATGGCCGGCCGTTTTGCCGAGGCGAGCATGGCGCGGACTTCCCCGACCGCTTCTTCCAACGCAGCCGGATCGCTCGGTTCATCTTCGATACAGATGGGTTTCACGGCGCCGGTGAGCGGCGTGTGCACCATGTCTCGGGGGATTTCCAAATAGATAGGGCGCCGATAGCGCAGGAGCGCGGCAAAGGCCCGGTCCATTTCCCGTTCGGCGGTCAAAGGATCGTCGAGCGTCACCGCGGCGACCGTCATGCGCTCGAACACCTCCCGTTGAGTCGAAAAATCCCTGACCATGTGATGCAGATAGGGGGTGCGTGTCCGTTCCGAAAGGCCCGGCGAGCCGGTCAACAGGACGACCGGCGATCGTTCAGCATAGGCGCAGGCAATGGCATTGACGGTGTTCAGTCCTCCGACGCAATAGGTGACGCAGACGGCGCCGATTCCATTGATGCGCGCGTACGCGTCTGCAGCAAACCCGGCGCAGTCTTCGCGGGTCGTCGCGATGTGCCTGATCGGCGAGGCTTCGATCAGTTGAAAGAGTGAAAGAACATAGTCGCCGGGAATGCCGAAGATATGGCGAACGCCGAGGCGATATAGCCGATCCAGTACAGCCGATCCGATAGTGGCTTTGCCGCTCATGTGTACTCGTCCAATATCCGATCAGGTCGTGCCAAAAATACTGTCGCCGTCAGGAAATCATACCGGCGGGGCTGCGTCAAGCGAGTTTTATGAGCACGCGACGGGTATGATGTCGTTGCCAGGCACTTGATCTTTCCTCCTTCGGCATTGGATAAGACACATATGGGATCAGATGAACCTTGTCAAATACCGAAAGTCACGCTGGCCGCGCACCGGATTCTGGATGGGCCGGGGCATGTATGGATCTATGCCGGCCATCTTCACTCTGTGACCGGAGACCCGCTGGCCGGTGATCTGGTCGATGTCGTGAACCCGAATGGCCGGTTCTACGGCCGCGGCTTCTACAACCCCAACTCAAAGATCAGGGTCCGGCTGGTGACGTTTGAGGATGAACCGGTTGACGAAGCGTTCTGGAAGAAGAGGATTCAGCAAGCGATTCGTCTGCGTGAACGCGTTGTCACCGGGACCAACGCCTATCGGCTGATTTACGGAGAAGGGGATCGATTGCCTGGTTTGATCGTGGATCGATACGATCGTCTGCTGGTCATGCAGACCTTGTCCTATGGTATGGATCGCCGCAAGGATCTGTTGGCCGATATACTGATGAAGGAGTTGAAGGCTGAGGCGGTCTATCTAAGAAATGACACGAAAAGCCGGGTGCTCGAAGGACTGCCCCTCGAACGCAGATTTCTTCGTGGTGGTGGCCCGACACAAGTGGAGATTCACGAAGGGGCCGCGAAGTTTCTCGTAGATGTGGAACAGGGGCAGAAAACCGGATGGTTTTGCGACCAACGGGACAATCGGTTGGCCGCGGCCAAACTCGCGGCTGAAGCGGAGGTGCTGGAAGTATTCTGCCATACCGGCGCCTTCGGCATTCATGCTGCGCTCGCCGGAGCCGTATCAGTGGAGGGTCTCGATGTCAGTCTCGATACACTGGCCATGGCCCGAACGCACGCCTCGATGAACAAGGTGGAGGATCGCTGCAGCTATCGCCAAGCCGATGCGTTCGAGGAGATGCGCAAGCTGGTCAAGGCCGGGCGGCGCTATGACCTGGTGATCCTCGATCCGCCGGCGTTTGCGCGGAGCGTACAGGCGCTGCCCCGTGCATTAGCCGGCTATAAGGATGTCAATCTCTTGGGCTTGAAGCTGCTCAAGCCGGAAGGGTTTCTCGTCACCAGTTCCTGCTCCCATCCTGTCACGGAGGAAGATCTGTGGAAAGGCATCCGGCTCGCAGCACGTGACGCCAGGCGTGAGATCCGGCTGATCGAGCAACGGGGCCAAAGCGCCGACCATCCCATCCTCGCCAGCATGCCTGAGACGCGGTATTTAAAGTGCTTCATCGTGCAGGCGTTGTAGCACTTGAGCGGGTACTCAGAGCAGTTCAGTTCCGGGATTGAGACAGCAGCATCAACCGGCGTGGTCAAGTAGACGGCCACCGTGTTCAGTCTTCCACGCCCACGCCGATTACGATAAGTACCGCATAGTCCTGCTTCGTGCAGCCATCGACCGGGGGCATCGCTCCCCCTGGTGCAATGGGAAATGCTGTCTGCTTCGCGTTGGCCGGTGAGCACGAACCGCCCACTGTCGCTGGTGTATAGCGCGCGGAACGGCAGGCCAGGTGGGTCACATCGTAGAGCGTCGCGCCTTGATCGAGCTCCCAGCGTCTCTCGCCATAGCTATCAGCGGGATGAATGGTCAGCACGGCCGTTACCTTGCGGGCACCCGTGACCACATATTTGCCGGGCGGGAGTGGAACGGTCGGTTGCTCCATGATCAAGCCGTGTTCCTCTAACCACCAGTCGGTCTCGTCGAACTTCCAACGCGCCGGTGCGACGCCACCGGCATCCTTCAATGATGGATAGCGGTCTAGCTTCACGCCTCGAGGGCCTGGGTCCAGCGGCCATAGGCCCCACGATTGCGCGCCGATCCCAGAGGTTGCAGCTGGATTACCCAAAGCCGCGATGTACTGTGTCGAGGTACGTTTGAACTTCGTCTGGCCCCCGCCTACGGCGTACACCGGTTGAGCCACGAAGGCGATGGTCACTAGCAATGTCGTCGTAAGGCAGGCGCAGCGAATGATGCGTCGCACTCTCCTTGTGCATTCCAAGGTGGCATGAGCGTGCAATCCGATGGTTCTCAGAAGTGACATCATCGCGCGGTGGTCCTTTCAGGATCGGTCGGCAACAACCAGATCACCGCCTCTTGTACCAGGCCGGCCCTAGGGATATCCAGAAAGACATCAGCTGTGCACTGCGGGACTGGTATTTCAGAGAGGGTTCCTTGCGAAAAAGTTAAGTGTGCCCGGAGTGCGGACGGCGGGCCCTCAACGCTCATCCCGGCTCTGTAGCCAGCTGAGGATTTCATGGGTGACCCGCTCGGGATCGTCCTCATGCACAAAATGTCCTGAGTTCTCCAGCCTCACGACCGTGAGGTCGGTCACGAATTTCTCCAGGCCATTGAGGTTTTCGTTCGCGAGGGCCTGGTCTTGTAAGCCCCAAATGATGAGTGTCGGGATATCGATGACTGGATATCCCAGCGTGCGCTGGCGGGCGGCGCCGCCTCCCCGCAGGGCGGCACGGTAGTAATTCAGCATGGCGGTGAGCGCACCCGGGGCACAAGCCTGTTGCCGGTACAGGCGTATGATATCGTCCGGAAGATGTTCGGGCTGAACCCGCATGCGTTCGAAGATCGCACCGATTCCGCGTGCACGACCGGCCGCCAGCACGGTTTCGGGAAACCAGGGGATTTGAAACAGTGCCGCGTACCAGGATCGGTGGAACTGCCGCCAGTGACGCAACTCATGCTCGAAGCGGGCGGGATGCGGGGCGTTCAAGACGACCAGCGATTCCAGATAAGCCGGATATCGCATCGCGTATAGCCAGGCGATGATTCCCCCCCCAGTCGTGCCCGACCAGGACGACACGGGATGTCTTGGCAGCCTCGATCAGTGCGGTCACATCTTCCAGCAATGTTTCGATGCGATAGGCATCAAGGTCTACCGGTCTGGTCGTGCCGGCATAGCCCCGCAAGTCCGGGGCCCAGACACGATACCCCGCGTGCGCCATGGGTGTGATCTGATGGCGCCAGGAAACAGCCGACTCCGGGAATCCGTGCAAACACAGCAGCAGTCGATCGCCGGATCCGGCGACGGCGACTCGAAACGACAGGTGGTTAGCAGAGACCTGCTGAAATCCATACAGGTCTTCACCGGCTGATTTTTCCGGCATCCTGTTACCCTGCTTTACTCATGAGGCGTCTGCAGTTCTGTTCTTTGTCGTTGTTGTTTGCGAGATACGGTTCGACTGGCTCACCTTCCTGAGCATAGTCGAAGGACGAGATACGCTTCACGAGCGACGTGTCGTGGTTGTAGTAGGCGCGTCATGAAACATGCGGGCTCAGTCGCTTGGAGGCTCAAAGTGTCCGGACGGGCGTTGGAGCCAGGGGACAGAGGCTTGACGGGCTTGTTTTGCCAGACTCCGCAGACTCATCTCAGCTGCGCGCAATAGTTTTGGATCACCGGCTTGCATGAGTGCCGTGAGGAGAACGTAGAGTGATCGGTCCATTCGCGAGCCGGCTAGAATTCGATCTGTGACTGGATCGATGCGAGAGGGGGGCGGCTCGTCCGGATCCTCTGCATCTTGAAACAGATAATCAAATGAGCGGGGATCGTCGAATAACCAGGCCGGTGGAATGCGAAGGGCTCCCGCCAATGCTTGGACTGTTGCGGTGGAGGGATCCGCTTGTTCTGATTCGATCTGTTCAAGAAGCGCGGATGAGATGTGTGCCAGGTCCGACAACGACTCAAGGGAGTGTTTTTTGGAGAGTCTCCAGGCTTGAATCAGGGGACCGATAGACATGGCGCGATGATACAGACAAGGGGTGATTGGTTCAACGGTCTTGCGAAGAATGGTAATTATCTCAATGATTCAATGGCTTCTGGGACATTTCCCGAACTGGAAGATGAGGGGTGAAATCGGTTAAAATGCACCTCGGCTTGGTCAGATTATCTAGTAGTGTATTAAGGAGGTGGTGGGACCATGTTGGGAACCGATATTCGCGGCATTATGGCCGAAGAAGAAGAAGTGCAGCGCCGGCAACAGGCCCTGAAGTCACTGATGACGATGCGGTCGCGGCAGCTTCGGGAGTCACTGGATCAGCGAATCAAGCGCGCAAGGAGCACCGGGGATTGGACGATGCTGTCCAAGGCCGAATGCGCAGACCTGCACAAGCGAGAGAAAGCGCATCTGAAATCCCAGTTGGAGCAGTTGCAGTTTGAGCAGACCCGGACCAGGGGAAAGCTGACTGCGTTGAAGCGGGCGAAGGCCAGAGCCCAGCGTATCCGTGCGGCAGAAGCAGCGGCTGAGCGGAGACGGCGGTAAGTCGTTTCCGGTGCGTGGTGCGAAGGAGGCTACGGGCATTGGCGGAGTACAGGTGGACGTAGGGCCCCCTCTTCAAACTCTGACGCAGCGGCAGCGTGCGCTCATCCGGCTTCTTCTTCGCGATAAGAATACCAGGATAGAGGAAGGCGCCTTCGTTCTGGAAGGCGCCAAATCCTGCCTCGATGTAATTCGTCGGCACCCTCAAGCCATCATCAGTCTGACGATGGCGCCGCGTTATCTCCAAACGGAAAGTGACGAAGGGCGGCAGGCCCGATCCGCGCTCGCAGTCCGCCAGTATACCTGCTCAGATGCCGTTTTCGACCAGCTGTCCGATGTTGAGGCGCCACAGGGATTGTTGGCCGTCGTCAGACAGCCGCAATGGGATGAAAGCCGTCTGCTGGGGCAAGCCAGGGTATTGGGAATTTATGGAGATCGGCTGCGAGATCCGGCGAACGTGGGAGCGATCATTCGGACCGCCGCTGCGCTGAACCTTACGGGTGTCTGGTTGAGTCCCGATTCCGCAGATCCCTCCGGCCCCAAAGTCGTTCGCGCTGCGGCCGGTACTGTTGTCACCCTCCCAATTTTCAGGGGATCGGACGCCGGAGTGTTCGAGAAACACCGGTGCGTGATGTATTCCGCTCTGGCGCCTTCGCCGGGTGCGGTTCTCCTGAGGAACATTCAATCGATTCCCCACCGGCTCATGATTGCGGTCGGCAATGAGGGGGAGGGATTGGCGGAACATATCGTGAAACGCTCCGCGGTCAGGTTTACAATTCCGCTGGCCAGAGAAGTCGACTCGTTGAATGTCGCTGCGACAGCGGCGATTTCGGCATTCTATCTGAGTGCTCTCCCGACGGTATCCTAGCCCACAGTACGTATGACCGCTTCTACTGCAATCGGCGATATACTGTGTCGGCGAACGGAGTTGCGAGTTTTGGGTTTCATGTTTCGTGTTGTCAGATTAAGGATACTCCAGAAGCTCAAAACCACAAACATTTCCCGGACAAAAGTGTCATGTAATGAGCGTGTATGTCCATTGAAAAGTTATGGCGGTCTGCCCTATAGTCAAATTCTATATCAATCGCGTGAGAATAAAGATTAAAATCTCCAGATGGTAACTGCATCGAATAAGAGTCATGGCCAGCCCGTTGCGTGGATGAGCATGCGGTCGGTTCTTTCGCTTGGATGTATGATGAGTGTACTGCAACTCGGCCTCTTGTGGGCCGTGCCCAACGTGTCGGCAGAATCCGGGGTGCAGAACTATACGCTTGATGCCATTGTCGATCTGGCCCTGGCCAAAAACCCCCTGGTGTTTTCCGCAGAAGGGCAGATCGAGCAGCAGCGCGGGCAGCAGACTACAGCCGGGGCATATCCGAACCCGACCGTCATGGGATACACGGGGCACGGTGAGCTGCGTGATGCGGGACGGGCGGGCATCGGGGCATCGCCGGACCGTCAATCGCTCACGGAGTACAATATGACGGTAGGACAGCCGGTCGAATGGCCGGGAATGCGGTCGGCTCGACAGCAGGTAGCAGATTTGGGGCTGGCGACTGCCAATGTCGGCATGGTGGAGACGAGGCTGAATCTCACGTCGCAGGTCAAGGTGGCATTTTACGGCTTGTTGTTGACGCAACAATCCGCTGCACTTGCCAAACAGAATCTTGACACCGTCGAAGGGGTCGCGCGCATCGTCAGGGCCAGGGTGAAATCGGGAGAAGCACCGCAATTTGAATCAATCAAGGCCGAGGTCGAAGTCCTGAAAGCCAGACAGCAAGTTGCCCGCGCAGATAATGCGGTCCGGGTCAATCGGGTCGTGCTGGACACGCTGACCGGCGGGACATTGGGATCGGCCTATGTGGTGCAAGGCGACTTCACAGGGATTCCGAGAGAGTTGCACATCGAAGGATTAATGTCACGTATGATGGATCAGCATCCAACCATTCAGCGCTTGCTGAAGTCGGTGGAACAGTCAGACTGGAAAATCGAGTTCGAGCGGCAATCGCGGATGCCGACCGTTACGGTCAACGGAGGGGTGTGGCGTGAGATGGGGCGTGAAGCCTTTGCCGGAGGACTCTCGGTTCCCTTGCCGCTCTGGTATCGCCGCCAGGGAGAAATCACCTCGTCCCTGGGCGCAAAGCGCCGTGAAGAAGCGGAATTGCTGCGGACGCGCAATGAATTAGCCAGAGCGGTCCATCAACATTACCAGGACGCGCGGACCACGGCTGAACTGATCGATGTTTTTGATAAGGGGCTGCTCAAGCAAGCCCAGGAAGCGCTCCGGTTGGCCCAGTTCAGCTTTCAACAAGGGGCATCGAGCCTTCTGGAAGTCCTTGACGCGCAGCGTGTGCAACGGCAAATCTTATTGGACTACGCGCAGGCGCGGCATGATCTTTCGGTGTCCTTGGCCCGGCTTGAGCAGGCAGTGGGGGGGACATTGTGATCGTTCTCTTGTGCGGCCCATCCAGACGAACGGCATGGGAGCAGGTCCAGTGAACCGATCTTTTCCATATATCCGCGAGGTGCTGTTCAGCGTGGGGCTCGGCGTTGCGGCGGTGGAGTCAGGTTGTGACGGGGCTCCCAACGATGTGAGCGCCAGTAAGACTCCTGCTGCTGCCCCATCCTCCGGGCTGGTGACGCTGTCTGCAGAAGAGTCGTCCCGTGCCGGGGTCGTGGTCCAATCTGTGATACGAAGCGATTTTAGGACGTATCGTGACTTTCCAGGCATCGTGCAGCCGGATCAACACAACATGGCTGAGATCACGACGCTTGTGCGAGGCCGTGTCGTTGATGTGTATGCGGATCTCGGGCAGGAGGTCAAAGCAAACACGCCTCTCGCCATCTTATACAGCAGCGAACTGGGATTGGCCCAGTCGGCGTATCTGAAGGCGCGAGCCAGGCTCCATGTTGCCGAACAGTCCTATGCGAGAGCCAAGTTCTTGCTGGAAGAAAAGGTAATCGGCGAGGCGGAGGCGCAGCGGCGACAGGCGGAGTTGCTCAGTAACCAGGCCGAGTCCAATGAAGCGCATGATCGGCTAAAATTGCTCGGCATGAACGACGAAGAATTCCGCCGGCTTGAGCGAACTCGTGAAATCCGTTCTGTCGTGCCGATCGTGGCCCCTTTTGCCGGACGGGTGATCGGCCGTAAGTTGACACGAGGGGAAGTCGTTGAAACGACGGAAAACCTATTTGTCATCGCGGATCTCTCAGAAGTCTGGGTCAAGGCCAACATCGCGGAGAAGGACATTCCCTTCGTCCATGCCGTCCATGCGTCGGGCGGTATGCAGGCAGAGGTGCGGATCAATGCCTATCAAGGGGAGGTCTTCAAAGGCACGATCACCTATGTGGGGGATGTGCTGGATCCTGTGACCCGCACGATGCAGCTTCGACTAGAGCTTCCGAATACAGACGGCAGGCTCAAACCTGAAATGTTTGCTACGGTCCGTCTGTATTCCGAGGCGCAGCCGGACCGGTTGGCCGTGCCGGAGGCTGCGCTGCAGCGGGATCAGGGCCGGACGTTCGTCTTTGTGCAACGCAGTGCGAGTGAATATGAAGTCCGTGACGTCCAAATCGGAGAGTCCAATGGAACGTCCACCTCGATTCTCACCGGTCTCACTGAGGGAGAGTTGATTGTGACTCACGGCGCCTTCGTCTTGAAGTCCGAACTTCTGAAGAAACAGGCCTGATGGTCTCGCGTCTCCTCGACTTTTCTCTCCGCCAGCGCCTTCTCGTTGTGATCGTCGCCGTCATTGTCGGTGCCGGCGGCATCTACGCGTTCAGAACCATCCCCATCGACGCATTTCCGGACGTGACCAGCGTACTGGTGCAAGTGGTCACCAAAGCGCCGGGTCTGTCGCCGCCTGAAGTCGAACGCCTGGTGACGTATCCGATCGAGCTTCAATTGACGGGCGTTCCCGCGCTGACCGAAATGCGGTCGCTCACCAAGGTCGGTCTCTCGCTCGTCACGATTGTGTTCGACGACTCGATGGACATCAATCTAGCGCGCCAGCTGGTTCTCGAGCGGCTCCTCGAGGTCAAAGAACTTTTGCCTTCCGGCGCGGATCCGATGCTGGTTCCGAACAGCACGGGTCTTGGCGAAGTGTTTCAGTATTACCTTGAGAGCCCGCGGGGATTACCCGCGGATGCGACAGCGGACAATCAGCGATTGATCCATGAACGCACCATCCAGGATTGGGTCATTCGACCGTTGTTGAAGAGTACTCCCGAGGTGATCGATGTCAATTCAATGGGGGGCTATGTCAAGCAATACCAGGTCCTGGTTGAGCCCGCCATGCTGCGCAAGTACAACATCACGCTGCATGAAGTGTTCGAGGCGGTGGCCAACAACAACGCCAACGCTGGCGGCAATATTTTGGAAAAACATGACGAGAAGTACATCGTGCGGGGTGTGGGCCGAATCCGTTCGCTTCAGGACATCGAACGGATTGTCGTGAAAGAAACCGGCGGCACGCCCGTGTTCGTGGGCGATATTGCGCAGGTGCTCATCGACCATGCCGTCCGGCACGGCGCCACACTCTTGAACGGTGATCGCGAGGTGGTGAGCGGGATTGTCCTGATGCTGCGAGGCGGCAACGCGCGCGACGTCGTCGAGGGCATCAAAACCCGCATCGACGAGATCCATGCGAAACGGCTGCTGCCGGACGGGCTTCGGATTGTCCCGTTTTACGACCGGATCGAATTGATCACCGCCGCGTTGACTACCGTCTACAAGTCGCTGGCCGAGGGCGTGGTGTTGGTCATTGTGGTGCTGTTCCTCTTTCTGGGCAATGTTCGCAGCGCCGTGATCGTTGTCGGCACGCTGTTGTTGGGGCCGTTGGCCACCTTTATCATCATGGGGCAAATCGGGTTGACGATAAACCTCATGTCGCTGGGCGGACTGGCCATCGCGATCGGCATGATCGTAGACGGCTCGGTCGTTGTCGTGGAAAACGTCTATCGTCATCTTTCGGACCATTCGACTGCGACAGTGCCTCGACTGCGCGTGATCACGGACGCCGTCAAGGAAGTGGGTCAGCCCGTGGTATTCGGGATTCTCATTATCATCCTGGTGTTCCTCCCGTTGCTCTCGCTTCATGGGATGGAAGGCAAGATGTTCAAGCCGCTGGCCTACACCATCATGATCGCGCTATTGGTGTCGCTCGTCTTGTCGCTGACACTGTCCCCTGTTCTCTGTTCCTTGATGCTGAAGCGGGGGCCGGAGCACGATCCCTGGATCGTCCGTCAATTGAAAGGGATCTATGCGCCGGCGCTTCGATGGGCGCTTGGGCATAGAAATGTGGTGGTGGCGCTGGCAATCGGGGGCCTGCTCGCCAGCCTCAGCCTGATGCCGTTTCTCGGAAGCGAATTCATCCCGACGCTCAACGAGGGAACGGCCGCTCCGCAAACGATCCGGCTCCCGAGCGTGTCGCTCCAGGCCTCGATTGAGATCGAGAAACGGATGCAGCAGGCGATTATGGAATTTCCGGAAGTGGAGATGGTGGTCTCCAAGATCGGACGGACCGAACTGGGGAACGATCCTCAGGAGCCGAATGAAAGCGATCCCGTCGTTCGGTTGCGGCCGCTGGATCAATGGACGACGGCGAAAACCATGCCTCAGCTGATGCAGAAGTTCCGCGAGCGGCTGTCGCAGGTGTCCGGCGCGACCTTCCTGATCAGCCAGCCCATTCAACAACGGGTCGACGAATTGATTTCCGGTGTGCGGACGGAAGCGACGGTCAAACTGTTCGGCGAGGATCTGGAGGTGCTCAAGAACAAGGCGGAGGAGATCGCCGGTGTGCTTGGCAAGGTCTCCGGTGTCCGTGACATCAAGGTGGAGCAGTTGTTCGGACAGCCCTATCTCACGATCGACATCGACCGGGCCAGGATTGCCCGGCACGGCATCAACGTGGCCGACGTGCGGCAGCTTATTACCACGGCGATCGGCGGCCAAGAAGCAACCCGGGTGTATGAGGGACAGCAGCGGTTCGATCTGGTGGTCCGTTTTCCCGAGCAATACCGGGACAGCATTGAGACGATCAGCAACATTTTGATGAGCGATGGCTCCGGCGCGCTGATTCCGCTGTCAGATCTTGCCACCGTGAAGCTGGAAGAAGGGCCTGGCCGGATCAGCCGCGAACGGCTCCAGCGGTATGCGTCGATCGGCTTCAACACGATGGGGCGGGATATCGGCAGCCTGGTCGCGGAAGCCCAGCAGAAGATCACCGAACGGGTCCATCTCCCGCCTGGCTACACCGTGGTGTGGGGCGGCTCGTTCGAAAACATGGAGCGGGCGATGGCCAAGCTGCGCGTCATCGTTCCCATCACCATCGCCTTAATCTTCTTCTTGTTGTATTCGACCTTCAACTCACTCCGCCAGGCGACGCTCATCATTTTGAACCTGCCGTTTGCCTTGATCGGCGGGATTGTCGCCCTGTGGCTGACGGGTGAGTATCTCAGCGTGCCGGCCTCTGTCGGATTTATCAATCTGTTCGGTGTCGCGGTGCTGAACGGCATCGTGCTCGTCTCCTACATGAACAAACTCCGTGATGACGGATATGGCTTGGATGAAGCGGTCACCTCCGGTGCGCTCCTGCGGTTACGCCCGGTGTTGATGACGGCGCTGGTAGCGTTGCTCGGGCTGGTGCCGCTCGCCTTCGCGACCGGCATCGGGTCGGAGGTCCAACGGCCGTTGGCGATCGTCGTGATCGGAGGACTGGTATCATCGACATTCCTGACACTGATCCTGCTGCCGGTCTTGTATCGGTGGATGGAAGGCCAGTCGGCCGGGTCCTCACCCGAGGCAGATGGGCAACAATCAGGGGCGGATCCCGACGGGTTCGGCGAAGACCCAGCGGACGGGTCGGACCCGGAGCAAGCGAGGGTGACATCATGAATGCGACGCAGATCGGGCTAGGACTGATTCTTATAGCGGCAGTGGGGGCCGGGCAGCCGCCGGTCTATGGGCAAGTAGCGGCCGAATCGGAGCAGGCTCAAATGGCCAAAGGAAAGAAAGTGTTCGCCAAATATTGCGCCGGCTGTCATGGAGCCGCAGGCGACGGGGGTGGCTACAAACTTCTGGGCTCCGATCCTGCCAACCTGACGGCGCCATCGATCAAAAAGAAGTCCGAGTCGGCCTTGCTCAAGATCATCCATGAAGGCAATCCGAATATGCCGTCATGGAAAGGTCGGCTCTCCGAACAAGACAGCCGGGCCGTGCTCGCCTACATCAGGACGCTGGCCAAGTAGCGGCCTGCCGTCAGATCAGGAACCGATTCCAACTGTCAGAGAAATATCCGGCGCATGTGGGGAGTGGTGCCAAGGGACAGAATCGAACTGTCGACACCAGGTTTTTCATGACGTCACCAAAATGAAGAGAAACAGCAGCTTGTGACGAAAAGACGATTCAACAAGTGACACGTATGGTCATGGCATATTGGGGAGTTACAGAGACAGGTGCCACTGGTGGCAGTTGGGTACATTACGACAGCTCCGAGGCGTTTCGAGCCTTGCTGACTATTCGATACGGCTGGACCGGAAGAGGCTCTTAGACCTTGAATGACTCAATGCGATTGCCCTGATCTCCCCGTACTCCCGCCTCCGTCCTTCCCGTGAGTTTGGTATGATTTTAGAGCGCGTCGTCAGGCCGGTTTAGTAGCCCGTTACTCCTTCGGTAGCATTGCCATTGCCTGGTCAAACCCCTCTTTGCATGATCTCTCCGTGCGGCAATCCGGTTTTAAGTTACTAATCCTTAATTATCTGGAATCGCACTGTCCATGCGCATAGGGGTCTCCCCAGGTGCGTACATTGTTGGAGTGAGATAACGTTCGCGAAAGTTGCTGAGCAATTGAATAGCCATCGCATGGCCAAGGAGTGTCACCGTGGGTAGCAACAGAACGCAAATTCGGAACGACAAAACAATCCAGCGGGAAGGCGTCGCAGAAGATGCAGCCGATGGACGCAGTGTGACTATTTCATTCGCTTCATGGAAGGGGTCAAAGAAGTCCATCAGGCTGATGCCTTAGGAGATATACCAGTTACGTTTGCCTACGGGGCCTGACAGAGTGAGCGTCCATTTCGTAATACTTTTCCAACAGGAGGATCTCATGCCAACTACGTCCAATCCGGTGCTCACGATGCTGAAAGCCGACCACAAGAAAGTGAACGCGTTGTTTGCTGAATACAAGGAGGCGACTTCACGAAAACAACAAGACATCGCCCGGACGGTGATCCAGGAGCTGGAGATTCATGCCGGGCTGGAAGAAGGGCTCATCTATCCCGCGATTCGAGAAGGCATCGATGACGATGAGCTCATGAATGAAGCCAATGAAGAGCACCATCTTGTGCATGTGCTAATTGCGGAACTGAAAACACTCAAGCCAGGCGAGGACATCTTTAGAGCCAAATTCACCGTGCTGGGGGAGCTGGTCAAACATCACGTGAAGGAAGAAGAGGGGGAGATGTTTCCCCAGGCCCAGAAGGCTGAGATCGATTGGGATAAGCTCCATACGGAGGTCATGGAGCGGAAAGGACA
>Ga0315912_10002252_pt1 | contig 21003 bp, 14 predicted proteins | sample VfabasoilMG_FD_204469 | JGI IMG/M metagenome (GOLD analysis project Ga0315912, IMG submission 204469) | Garden soil microbial communities collected in Santa Monica, California, United States - V. faba soil | ecosystem: Environmental > Terrestrial > Soil > Garden | place: USA: California...
GGTCGAAAAGATCGCGCGCTGAAGCGCGCTCCTACAAAGGATCCCGCGCCGCATCGCAACCATGACGGTGCCAGCAATGCGCGGGCGTAACCCAGGAAAACCCCAGGCCTGGGTCTCCCTACTTGGTGATGCGTACCGTGACGGTATTGGAGTAGGCGGAGGTGCGGCCCGTGGCCGTGTTGAACGCGCGCACCCGGTAGAGGTACGTGGCCCTCGCCAGCCCGGTCTGGCTGAACGTGGTCACGTTCGCGCCCACCTGGCCCACGCTTGCGAAATTCGTCGTGCCCGAGGGTGCGCGCTCGATCGTGAAGCCGGTCTCGTTGTTCGACCTGTCCACCCACGTCAACGTGGCCTTGCCGCCCTTCGCCGTGCTGGCGCCGAGCGAGGTCGGCGCGGCGATCACGTTCGGGTCCGTGGTCGCCGTGATCGTGACCGTCGTGGTGCCGGTGGCGCCCTTGTTGTCGGTGACCGTGAGCCTTGCCGTGTAGCTGCCGGCGGCGGCGTACGTATGCGAAACGGTCGCACCCGTGCCCGTGGTGCCGTCGCCGAAGGTCCACGCGTAGGACGCGATGGTGCCGTCGGGGTCGCTGGAGCCCGCGCCGCTGAAGTTGACGGCCACCGGGGCGACGCCGCTCGTGGGATTGGCCGAGATCACGGCCGTCGGTGCCGCGTTCGGCGCGCCCGCGGACAGCACGAAGAGCGTGATCGACTGGCCCGGGACGCTCGTGCTCAGGCTGCTGCCGCTGAAGTTGAGGTCGGCGAGCCGGCTGATGGCGTTCGACGAGGTGAGCTGCCACACCTGGGCGTTGCCCGAGGCGGCGAAGTTCGCGAGGTTCAGGGTCACCGGCGTGGAGCCGGAGATCTTGCCGATCACCATCACAGTGAGCGCGCCGTCACTCGTGCGTTGCGCGGCGAAGGCGGAGAGCGCGTCGGGATTGGGTACCGTCGCCCGGACGCTGGTGTCGCCGAACGTGGACTTGTTGCCGTCGTAGTTGCGATACAGCTTCATCGCCTTGTACGTGGGCGTGGTCGATGCCGGCACCGTCCAGCGCGTGGCCATGTCCAGGCCCTCGCGACCGAAGATGCCGTAGATGTCGGCCTGCGCGGTGGCGCCGTTGATGTGGTTCTCCGCGCCCCAGTTGTACTCGGTGATCGCGGTCTTCAGGCCCGGGTAGTAGCTCGCCACGTAGCCCTTCATGCGCGGGATCAGCTGCACCTTGTCCGCGATCCAGCTCGTGTCGGTGTAGTTCGGATCCCACAGCGAGCGCGTGGAGCGGTTGCGGTTGAGCTGCATCGCGCTCGAGGTGTCGTCGCCGAACTCGCCGCTCTGCGGGTACCAATGCATCGAGAACACGTCGAGCGACCGCCTGTTGTTGGCCACGTCGTACTGGCGCAGCGAATTCAGCAGCCACGGCAGGTAGTCCATGTTGCCGTGCGCGGTACGATCGGGCAGGTTGCTCCAGCCGTTCCGGCTGCCCCATTGCTGGTCGTAGCCCGAGAGCGTCACCGCGCTCCAGCCCCATTCCTCGGGACCGACGATCTGCGCGTTCGAATCGACGCTGCGGATCATCGCGGCGTAGTCGATCATCAGCTGGCGCACCTCTTCCATGGTCGCGCCGGTCTTCTTCACGTCGCGATGGGTGGAGTGCCAGATGCTGTGCTCGTTGTCGAGCACGTAGTACTTGAGGCCGCCGTTCGCCGCGTTGCCCCACTGCGACACCATGTTCTGCACGAAGGCCTGCTGGAACGCGGGACCGGCCGGCACGTTCGCATCGTTCGGATCGTTGTTCTGGATCTCCTGGCCGGTGCTGGCCAGGATGCCGTTGCCCGCATCGGGAAACCACTGCCAGTCGTTGCCCGTCTGCGCGCCGTACTTTGCGATCGAGAAGCTGGCGAGTTTCGAGCGGTTCGGCCCGAGCTTCGCCACCCAGGGCAGCATCGGGATGGTGACCATGGCTTCCGCGTTCGCGGACTTGCTGGTCGCGATGAAGCTGTTCGCGCGCTCGCCGGGCGTCGCGCTCGCGTCGCCGATGCTCTGGAAGTACCAGTCGAAGTCGCGGTTGTCCGCGTTCAACTGCCAGTTGTATCGGGAGGTGTTGTTGCCGCCGTAGCGATTCAGCGGCGCGTTGAGGTCGTTCAACGTGGCGTTGGTGCCGTAGTTGAGGCCGTAGACCTGCGGATTGATCGTGCGGCGGTTCGCCGCGGCATCGACACTGACGGTGACCGCCGCGTTCTGCGCGACGGCGAGGGACGCGTCCACGAGCGCGAGGCACGCGATAACGGCGCCCGACAAGAGCCTGTTCATTTCGGCCTACCCCCTGATGCAGGCGTTGATGTGACGCGAACGATAGCGATTCCGGGGGGTTGCGCACAGTTCCGTCGTGGTCACGGTCGCGTGAGCCGCGTCACAATTCGAAACATCCCGTGGGCCGCGGGCCGGCATCGGGCCTGGCGGAAATCGGAACCCGGGATCGCGTCACGGTTCGACACAATTCGGTTACTACACTCCATCGGCCCATTCGGGGTACAGGAGATCACCATGAAAAGCACGATCAGATCGATGGGTTACGCCGTGATCGCAGTAGCCGCGTTCGGCGTGGCGGCGAGCGCCTCGGCGGCAAAACCGGTGAAGTCGAACCTGCTCGCACCCACTTGCCTGGTAGCTGCCGCCGACGCGGAAGCCGCAACCTCGTTCCTGGCGACCTGGACGTCGGTCGACGGCGCGAACAAGTACTCGGTCGAGTACGTGGCCAGCTACGACACCGACGGCGATACCTTCGCCGATCTCACCCAGGACTTCGACTTCGGTTCCGTCGAGAGCCCGCTCTCCACGCTGCTCGCCGACCTCAACATCACGATCGCTTGCGAGGCCGATCCGGAGAACGGGTGCACGTACTCCCCGACCGACGTGTCGGTGCACGTCAAGGCCCTGAATCCGCCGACTCGCAAGTGGGGCGCCCAGGACAATCCGTTCACCGATTTCGTCACCGTGCTGTCCGGCGGCATCGGCACCGGCGGCGCCACGAGCGGTTGCGCGATCTGAAACCCGGTTGACCCGACGGGTCGGCTTCCACGGGCCGGGAGCGCATCCCGGCCCTGGGCATCCTCGCCCGGACCACGGGCACTGACGATTCCTGGCGCCGACCGCCGATAATGGCGGGATGACTACCGCCATTGCCTCCCACGACGTGGACGCACCCGTCGTCCCGGTGGACCTCGATCGATTCGCGAGCGTCCAGCGCCTGTACGGACGCGGCTCCCTCGAACGCCTCGCGGGCGCGCACGCATGCGTCGTCGGCGTCGGTGGCGTGGGATCGTGGGCCGCAGAGGCGCTGGTACGGACCGGCATCGGCGCACTCACGCTCATCGACGCGGACGATGTCTGCCTGTCGAACACGAACCGGCAGTCGCACGCGCTGGCGGGCAGCTTCGGCCGAGCCAAGGTCGAGGTGCTGGGCGATCGGCTGCTCGCGATCAATCCCGCCCTGGCATTGACCACGGTCCCCGAGTTCCTGACCGCGGGCCGGATCGAGGCATTGCTCGATCGCGGCTTCGACGCGGTGCTCGATGCCTGCGACGCCTTCCGGGTCAAGGTCGAGACCGTCGCGTGGTGCCGACGTCGCAAGCTGCCGCTGGTGGTCTGCGGATCCGCGGGCGGGCGCACCGACCCGACCCTGGTGCGCGCGCGCGATCTCTCGCGCACCGAGCACGACGCGCTGCTCTCGTTGATCCGCAAGAAGCTGCGCGAGGAGTTCGGCTTCCCGCGCAACAAGGACCGGTACTTCGGCGTGCAGGCGATCTACTCGCTCGAGAACGTTCGCTACCCGCAGCCGGACGGCAGCGTTTCGTGCGTGCGGCCGCCAGCCACCGGCGAGGCCGGACTGAAGCTCGATTGCGGCGGTGGGCTCGGGGCGGTGATGCCGGTGACGGCGACGTTCGGGATGGTGGCGGCGTCGAAGGTCGTGGCGAAGCTGCTGGGGGCGTCTGCGCAGGCGTGATCGCGCGCTTGCGCGAGCTCCTGGGAGAGCCTGCGAGACCACAAGCGCTTCGTGTGCGTGTCAACGTGGGAGCGCGCGTCAGCGCGCGAAAGACCTCGCCACGGTCATCCGATGCGCGGAAAGATCCGTGACGCGTTCGCGGTGGTCTGTTCGGCCACGCGCGCCGCATCGATGCCACGAATCGAGGCGACTGCCTCCAGCACTTCGACCAGGCGCATGGGCTCGTTGCGCGCCCCCTGGTGCCCGCACAGCGGCTGGTCCGGCGAATCCGTCTCGAGCAAAAGGAACTCGAGCGGCATGCGCGCCACGACGTCGCGCAGCCGCCGTGCGCGTTCATAGGTGATCGGGCCGCCGAAGCCGAGGCAGAAACCGAGCTTGAACAGCTGCAGGGCCTGCTCGTGGCTGCCGGGAAAGCTGTGCACGACGCCCCCGGCGCGCGGACCGAGGCGGCGCAGCGTGGCGATCACCTCGTCCACGGCGCGGCGCGCGTGGATCACGAGTGGCAGCTCGAACTCGCGGGCGTACTGCACCTGGCGCTCGAAGATCTCGCGCTGCCGGGCCGGGTCCAGGCCTTCGACATGGAAGTCCAGGCCGCATTCACCGACCGCGACGCAATCGGAGCGCGCGAGCCATCCGGCGAGGTCGTCTAGATGCGACGGCAGGTGCGCGTCCAGGTACATCGGATGCAGGCCGTAGGCGGCATGCAGGCCGGCCTCGCGCGCGCACAGGTCGCGAAGCGCAGGCCAGGTGGAGGCCTGGATCGCCGGGACGATCTGCCGGGTCACGCCGCGCTCTCGCGCGCGTCGCACGACCTCGTCGCGGTCGCCCTCGAACTCCGCGACGTCGATGTGCGAGTGGCTGTCGACCAGTTCCAGCATGTCGAGACGATATCGCGTTTCCCGCCGGCCGCCTTCGTTCCGCGAATCACCGATACCGGTTGACGTCTCGCGTGGTCGCTGGTAATTGTTGCAGTGCAAACTCATCGAGACCGGCTGAGGGATAGGCCCGAAGACGCCGGGGCAACCAGCGGACCTAACACGTCCGACAAGGTGCCAACTCCTACGGGGGTCCATGCGAATGGACCGCCGAGAGATGAGTCGCATGCATGACTGCGCGGCTCGTCCGCGCAAGCGGATGCAGCGGCACAGCTCCCGGTAATCCGTCTGGTGCTCGTTGAGCCCGACCGGAGTCACCCGATGGCGCTGCTGCCCGACACCCTCGACCCCACTGATACGCCGTTCGCCTCGCGCGAGGTCACTGGCATCGCGCGTGCGCGCGTCGAGGCGATTCCCGATGTGGCCGGCGTTCGCCACGTCCGGCTCCAGCCGCGACATGGCTACGGCACCATCGACGTTCCGATCCGCTTTCGGCTGTCGGGCAGCGTCGGTGCACCACTGCTGGTCGTGCTTGGCGGCATTTCCGCCGGTCGGGACGTGCTCGACGATCCCGACGGCGGCCAGGGATGGTGGCGCGACGTGGCGTACGAGGGCGGCGCGATCGATCCGCGCCGCCACCGCGTGCTGGGCATCGACTGGCTCGACACCCCCCTTTTGACGGGCGCTCGCGCGGTCGACAGTACCGACCAGGCGGACGCGCTCGCGGCGCTGCTCGACGAACTCGCGCTCGGACCCGCGCACGCGCTGATCGGTTCGTCGTATGGCGCGATGGTCGGCCTGCAACTGGCAGCGAGGCATCCCGATTGCCTGCGCCAGCTCGTGGCGATCAGCGGCGCCCACCGGGCGCACCCGATGGCGACCGCGCTGCGCGGAATCCAGCGCGAGATCGTGCGGCTGGGCTTGCGCACCGGTGAAGTGGACGAGGCCCTCTCGCTCGCACGCCAACTCGCCATGACGACGTACCGCGGCAGCGAGGAGTTCGGCCTTCGTTTCGACGGCGGCGGCGTGTTCCGCGACGATCGCTACCGATTCCCGGTCGAGGACTACCTGCAGGCCGCTGGGCGGCGCTTCGTCGCACGCTTCGACGCCGCGCGGTTCCTGTCGCTCAGCGAGTCGATCGACCTGCATCGCGTGAATCCTGGATCCATCCACGTTCCGACCACTGTGATCGCGGTCGGTTCCGACCGCCTCGTGCCCGCTGCCGACCTCGAAGAACTGCACGCGCGGCTCGCGGGCCCGCGCGCGCTGCACCTGCTCGACTCCCCCTATGGCCACGATGCGTTCCTCAAGGAACCCCAGCGCATCGGTGCCCTGCTGTCCCTCGCCCTGAACCGCTGACTCGACGGAGAACTCCGCCATGACCGACCTCAGTACCGCCACCCGCGCCGTCCGCGCCGGGATCGAATCCGACACCCAGCACGGCGCCGTGGTGCCGCCCCTGCACCTGTCGACGAACTACACCTTCGCCGGCTACGCGCAGAAGCGCACGTACGACTATTCGCGCAGCGGCAATCCCACGCGCGACCTCTTTGCCGCCGCGCTCGCCGACCTCGAGCAGGGCACGGGCGCGGTGGTCACCGCAAGCGGCATGGCGGCCGTCGCGCTGGTGCTGGAACTGGTGCCGGCCGGCGCCACCATCCTGGCCGCGCACGACTGCTACGGCGGCACCTGGCGCTTGTTCGAGGCGTGGGCGCGCAAGGGCCGCTTCCGAGTGCACTACGCAAACCTCACCGATCCGCTGGCACTGGCGGAGGGGCTGGTGGAGCGACCGGCACTGGTCTGGGTGGAGACGCCGTCGAACCCGCTGCTGCGCATCACCGACATCCGGCACGTGGCGCAGGCGGCGCACGCCGTCGGTGCGCTCGTCGTGGTCGACAACACCTTCCTCTCGCCGGCCCTGCAGCAGCCGCTGACGCTCGGTGCGGACGTGGTCCTGCACTCGACGACGAAGTACATCAATGGCCACAGCGACGTGGTCGGCGGCGCGGTCATCGCGCGAGATCCCGAGATCGTGCAGCAACTGGGCTGGTGGGCGAACTGCAACGGTTTGACCGGCGCGCCGTTCGACAGCTTCCTCAGCCTGCGCGGCCTGCGCACGCTGTCGGTGCGGATGCGGCAGCACCTGGAATCGGCAGAGGTGGTCGCGACGACCCTCGCGGCGCACCCGCTAGCGGCGCGCACGTACTGGCCCGGCCTGGCGACGCATCCCGGTCACGCGCTCGCGGCGCGCCAGCAGTCGGGCTACGGCGCGATGGTCGCGTTCGAGCTGGACGCGGACGAATCGGGGTTGCGCGCGTTCCTCTCGGACCTGCGCTGCTTCTCGCTCGCCGAGTCCCTGGGCGGCGTCGAGAGCCTGGTTGCGCATCCGGCGACGATGACGCATGCGTCGATGGCGCCCGAGGCGCGGCGCACCGCAGGGATCGCCGACAATCTCATCCGCTTGTCGATCGGGATCGAGGATCCGCGTGATCTCGTCGCGGACCTCGACGCGGCATTCGCGCGCGTTGCCGCGCTGGACGTAGTCGCGCGACGGGGCGCGGCATGAGCACGGTGGCGACGCAATCGGTGCGTCACGCCGCACCCGCGGTACTTTCGCAACTTTCCACGCTCCCTGAGCGCCCCGAGGTCGCCATCGCGCTCGTCGGCGTGGGCCAGGTCGGCTCGGCGCTGCTCACGCGACTCGCGACCGTTGCCGATTGCGGCGCGTGGCGGATCGTGCACGCGCGCAATTCGCGCGCAGCGCTCCAGGATGTCGCTGGACTGCATCCGACGCGGATCCGCGAGGCGCTGCGCGCGGCGGCGGGCGGGGAGGGGGATGCGTCGTTCGACGCATGGCCGGCGTGGCCGGAGGCGGGCGCGCGCGTCCTGATCGATGCCACGGCAGCACCTGCCATAGCCGAGCGCCACGCGGCGTGGTTGGCGCAGGGCGTGCACGTGGTGAGCGCGAACAAGCTCGCGCTCGCCGGTCAACTTCATCAATGGCGCGCCCTGCGCGACGCCACCCGCGCGGGGGCGACACGATACGGCGACAGCGCCACCGTCGGGGCCGGGTTGCCCGTGCTTGCCACGGTGCGACGCCTGCTCGACGGCGGCGACCGCATCCGCACGATCGAAGGCGTGTTCTCGGGATCGCTGTCGTTCCTGCTCAATCGCTACGACGGGTCCAGGCCGTTCTCCGAGCTCCTCGCCGACGCCGCGACGCTCGGCTATACCGAACCCGATCCGCGCGTGGACCTGCGCGGTACCGACGTCGCCCGCAAGCTCCTGATCCTCGCGCGCGCGGCAGGACATGCGCTGGAGGCACACGAGGTCGAGGTCGAGCCGCTGCTGCCGGCGTCCCTGCTGGCCGTACCCGAGCGCGAATTCCGGGCGCGCATCGGCGAACTGGACGCGTGGATTGCGTCGCAGCACGACGCCGCACGCAGCAACGGCCGGGTGTTGCGCTATCTCGCGCGCCTGGACGGCAACGGTCGCGCCAGCGTGCGCCTGCAGGCCCTGCTGCCCGACCATCCTGCCGCGCGCCTGGACGACAGCGACAACCTGTTCGCGATCCGCAGCGAGCGCTACCGCGAGCGGCCGCTGGTGATCCAGGGACCCGGCGCCGGACCTGAAGTCACGGCGCAGGCGCTGCTCTCCGACCTGCAGGCAATCCTCCGCGCGCGCCACTGAACCTCGGATACCGGACTGCTCGGATGGCGCGCTCCACGACAATCCTTTCGCGTGGAACGCGAAGGGGAATGCGCCACGTCGCTCCCGCGAATCGTTGGCGTCTGGGGAGACTGTAGGCCGGAGTGCGCGCGCAGCGCGCTCTCCGGCGCTCTGACGTCGTCGTTTCAGCGACAACCCGAGTGCCGCGGAGAGCGCCGTTGGCGCACTCCGCGCCACCGGGTCAGGCGGCTTGCGAGAGCGCAGTAGCGGTACTGGACCCCAGCGGCACCGCGCCAAACCACGCGAGACTCGCGCCCAGCGCGGCAACCTCACCGAGCACGAGCAGCGCCGGCGCCTGCACGCGATGGCGGGTCGCTTGTTCCGGCAACTCGTCCAGGATCCCGAGCACCACGCGCTGCTCGGGGCGCGTGCCGTTCTCGATCAGCGCGAACGGCGTGCTGCCGTCGCGGCCGTGCGCGAGCAACCGCGCACGCACGCCATCGAGCAGGCCCACGCCCATGTAGATGGCCAGCGTCTGCCGTTCGGCGGCGAGCGCGTGCCAGTCGAGTTCGTCCAGCGATTCGCGGCAGTGTGCGCTGAGCACACGCAACGAGGAGGCGTGTTCGCGATGCGTGAGCGGGATGCCGGCGTAGGCGGCACAGCCCAGCGCGGCGGTGATGCCGGGGACGACCTCGTACGCGAGGCCGTTCGCCTGCAGCGCCTCGAGTTCCTCGCCACCCCGGCCGAAGATGAAGGGATCGCCGCCCTTGAGTCGCACGACGCGTCTACCGCGCCGCGCTTCGGCGACGAGCCGCTCGTTGATCCGTGCCTGCGCCGAGCGCGCGTCGCCGGGACGCTTGCCCACGTCGATGAACTCCGCATCCTTGCGCGCGAGACCGAGGATCTGCGGCGAGACCAGGCGGTCGTGCAGGACCACGTCGGCTTCCTGCAGGAGGGCGAGTGCGCGCAGGGTCAACAGCTCCGGATTGCCCGGTCCCGCGCCCACGAGCGCCACGTGGCCCTGCGCGGTTTCGATGGCACGGCGCGCGCTCGCCAGCTGCGCGGAGAGGGCCCGTTCCGCCTCGGGCAGACGCGCGGCGGCGACGGCGTGGGCCACGGGACCTTGCAGGACGGCGCTCCAGAATCCGCGGCGGCGCTCGGGCGGCAGCACGCGCTGCACGCGCTTGCGCCAGCGACCCGCAAGCGCGGCGAGTGCCGCGAGCGAGGGTTCCAGCACGCGCTCGATGCGCGCGCGCAGGAGGCGGGCGAGCACCGGCGAGACGCCGCTGGTGGAGATCGCGACCTGCACCGCACCCCGGTCGACCCTGGCCGGGAGGATCGCCGTCGATTGGAGCAGGTCGTCCACGACGTTCACGGGGATGCCGCGACGTTCCGCGGCTGCCGCGACCTCCGCCTGCAGCGCGCGGTCGTCGGTGGCGGCGATCACCAGGCGCACGCCGTCGAGTTGCGCGTCCTCGAATCGTCGCGACAGGTGCACGATCCGTCCGGACTCCGCCAGTTCCCGCAGCTCGTCGTGCAGGTCTATCGAAACCACCTGGACGCGCGCACCGGCTTCGAGCAGCGCGTGCGTCTTGCGCAGGCCCACGACGCCACCCCCGATGACCAGGGCGGGACGATCGAGCAGGTCGAGGAACACCGGGAAGTAGCGCATGCATCCGAGCGTAGGTGGCGCCACGGCCCGGGTGAAATGAGCACCGGCATGATCGATATGAGCGACGCGCATGGATAGGGGCAGGATCGCGCGCCGCAGGCGCGCGATCCTGGGCGAGACTTGCAGGCATGGCGTCCGGAGTTCCGGCCCGATACTGTCCGGCGCGCGTGCCGGCGGTAAGCTTCGTCCGATTCCCGGAGTGTCGGCATGACCCTGCAGCAGCTGCGCTACTTCGTCGCGATCGCCGATTCGGGCCTGAACATCACGCTCGCGGCCGAGCGCGTGCATGCGACCCAGCCCGGGCTCTCCAAGCAGCTCAAGCAGCTCGAGGACGAGCTCGGGATGCTGCTGTTCACCCGGCGCGGCAAGAGCCTGGAGTCGATCACCGATGGCGGCAACCAGGTGCTCGCGTCGGCCCGCGCAATGCTCGCCGAGGCGGGCAACATCCGCGCGCTCGCGGCGAACCTGCGCCAGGAAGCGGGCGGCGAATTGCGCATCGCGACCACGCATACGCAGGCGCGCTTCCTGCTGCCCTCGGCGCTCGCGGAGGTGAAGCGGCGCTATCCCGACGTGGTCGTGCGCCTCACGCCGGCCGGTGACGCCGAAGTGCTGCCCCTGCTGGTCGAGGGCGAGGCCGATCTCGCGATCGTGAGTACCGTGGGTCCGCCGCCGAGCGGCGGGCTCGCCGTGCCGCTGTACCGCTGGGAGCGCGTGCTGATCGTGCCCAAGGGACATGCCTTGGCCGCGAGCGGCCAGGGGCCCACGTTGACGCAACTCGCGCAACATCCGCTGATCAGCTACGAATCGTCGCTGCGGCGGGGGTCGTCGCTCCGCCAGGTCTTCATGCGTGCGGAACTCGAACCGAGGTTCGCGCTGACGGCGCGCGATGCCGACCTGATCACGACCTACGTGCGCGCCGGCCTGGGCGTGGGCATCCTGGCCGAGATGGCGTTCACCGCCGAGGACGCGCAGGACCTGGTCGCGCTCGACATCGGCACCCTGCTGCCGAGCTGCACGACCTGGCTGGTGATGGCGCGCGACCGCGTGCAGCGCGACTACGCGTTGCAGCTCGCAAGAGCCCTGGCGCCGCAGTTGGACGTGCGCGACCTGCGCCGCGCGCTGAACGGGGAACCGCCGGAACGTTGGCCCGATCCGCCGCATTGGCGCGAACGCGCGAAAGCATCGGGCCCTTTGTAGGAGCGCGCTTCAGCGCGCGATCTTTTCGCACCGACGCGGGTATCGGACCCCGAAAGGATCGCGCGCTGAAGCGCGCTCCTACAAAGGATCGTGGACGCTGCGGTCGTCAGACTTCGACGTGTATGCCGCACTCGCGCTTGAGGCCGAAGAAGCGCGTGTCCTCGGCGCTCTGGCCGGCCTGCAGCGGCGCGCTGGTGTGCACGTCGCCTACCGACACGTAGCCGCGTTCCCAGAGCGGGTGGTAGGGCAGGTCGTGGCGCGACAGGTACTGCCACACGTCGCGGTCGCTCCAGTCCACGATGGGGTGCAGCTTCCAGCGGCCGTTGCGCAGTTCCAGCGGGGAGACCTGGCTGCGCGTGCTGGATTGCGCCCGGCGCAGCCCGGCGAACCAGCCGCGCACGTGCAGGTCATCCAGCGCGCGCCGCATCGGTTCCACCTTGCGCAGGCGGTTGTACTGCTCGATGCCCTCCAGGCCCTGCTCCCACAGGCGCCCGTAGCGCGCCTCCATCCAGGCGATGCCGATCTCCGGCCGATACACCTTCAGGTTCAAGCCCAGGCGCTCGGTCAGCGTGTCCGCGAAGCGATACGTCTCGGGGAACAGATAGCCCGTGTCGATCAGGATCACCGGGATGCGCGGAGACTTGCGCGTGACCAGGTGCAGGATCGCGGCCGAGTGCGCGCCGAAGCTCGACGACAGCGCATGGTTGTCGGGCAGGGCATCGAGCGCCCATTCCACGCGCTGTTCGGCGCTCCACGTTTCCAGTCGTGCGTTGAGTTCGGCCAACGCCCGGCTGTCTTCGGCGGCGGTGGTCAGGTCGGGCAGTGTCATGGTCGTAGGTCCACAGGAATGCCGGTCGGGACGCGTACCACGCCGTCCCGTATCAGGAAATCTCCGAAGGCCTCGTCGGGCAGGCGCGCCCGCGCGAAGCGCGCGAAGAGCGTGTCCAGCTCGGCCAGCAGTTCGTCCTCGGGCAGGTTCTCGCGATGCAGCCGATTCAGGCGGCGCCCGGGGCGATCCGCGCCGAGCATCAGGTTGTATCGACCCGGGCCCTTGCCGATCAGCGCGATTTCCGCGAGGTAGGGGCGCGAGCAGCCGTTCGGGCAACCCGAGATGCGCAGGCTGAGCGGCAGGTCGGACAGGCCGTGGTTCCCGAGCAAGGATTCGATGCGCGCCAGCAGGTCGGGCAGGTAGCGCTCCGCCTCGGCCATGGCGAGCGGACAGGTGGGCAGCGAGACGCATGCGAGCGCATCCAGGCGTACCGGCGATGCGGTGCGATAGCCGTCGAGCCCATGTCGGGCGAGCAGGGCATCCACCGCCGCGCGCGCGGATGCCTCGACCCCCGCCACGATCAGGTTCTGGTTCGGCGTCAGGCGGAACTCGCCCGCATGCATCTCCGCCAGCTCGCGCAGGCCCGAGCGCAGCGTGTGGTCGGGCCGATCCGCGATGCGACCCGATTCGATGCGCAGGGTCAGGTGCCAGCGCTCGTTCTCGCCGCGCACCCAGCCGAAGCGATCGCCCTGGCGCTCGAACACGAACGCACGCGCCGGGGCGAACGCGAATCCCTGCCGACGCTCGACGTCGGCGCGGAAGACGTCCAGGCCGAGCGTGTCGATGGTGTACTTGAGGCGCGCGCGCTTGCGCACTTCGCGGTTGCCGAGGTCGCGCTGCGCGGTGAGCACGGCCTCGGCCGCCGCGGTGACCTGCGCAGGCGTGACGAAACCGAGCACGTCGGCGAGGCGCGGATAGGTCTCGGCATCGCCGTGCGTGGCGCCGAGGCCGCCACCCGCGGTGACGTTGTAGCCGACCACCGCGCCGTCCTCGACGATGGCGATGAATCCCAGGTCCTGCGCGAACACGTCCACGTCGTTGAGCGGCGGGATCGCGAAACCGGTCTTGAACTTGCGCGGCAGGTAGGTGGGACCGTAGATCGGCTCCTCGACCTCGGGCGTGCCCGCCACCTTCTGCTCGTCGAGCCAGATCTCGTGGTAGGCGCGCGTGCGCGGCAGCAGGTGCTCGCTCAGTTTCGCGGCCGTGTCGAACACCTCGGCATGCACGCTTGACTCGTGCGGGTTCGCCGCGACCATCACGTTGCGGTTCACGTCGCCGCACGCCGCGATGGTGTCGATCAGTGTCGCGTTGATCGCCTGCATGGTGTTCTTGAGGTCGCCCTTGATCACGCCGTGGAACTGGAACGCCTGGCGCGTGGTGAGGCGGAGCGTGCCGTTCGCGTGATTCGTCGCGATGTCGTCCAGCGCCAGCCATTGCGCCGGCGTGACCACGCCGCCGGGCAGGCGCGTGCGGATCATGAAGCGGTAGTCGGGCTCGAGCTTCTGCAGCCGGCGCTCCTCGCGCAGGTCGCGGTCGTCCTGCTGGTAGCTGCCGTGGAACTTGATCACCGTGGTGTCGGCCTCGGCGATCGAGCCGGTCACCGGGTCGAGCAGGCTCTCGGCGAGCGTGCCACGCAGGCCACGGCTGCGGGCCTTGATGGCTTCGACGGGGTTGGGGGTGCTCATGGTGGTGCGGGACTCGGGTGGCGTCGTTCTTGTCGTGGATGCGTGTTTTCGGGTGAGGTTCGCTTTGGTCGTGGTGGCGCGATCTGGTCAGGAAGAGATCGCGCGCTGAAGTGCGCTCCTACAAGGGTTGGAAGTTCCTCGGCGACGGGTGGGGTGGTCAGTAGACATCGCGTGCGTAACGGCCTTCGCGGGTGCGGTCCGAGAGATATTCCTCGGCGCGTTCGACATCGACGCCGCCGTGGCGGGACACGAGGCGCACGAGCGCGGCATGCACGTCCTTGGCCATGCCCGAGGCATCGCCGCACACGTACAGGTGCGCGCCGCGCTCGAGCCAGTCGTAGAGATCCTTGCCCTGCTGTTCGATCCGATGCTGCACGTAGACCTTGTCGGCCTGGTCGCGCGAGAACGCGAGGTCGAGGCGATGCAGTTCGCCCTGCTTGAGCGCGCGCTGCCACTCGAGCTGGTAGAGGAAATCGCTCTGCTGGTGCGGATTGCCGAACACCAGCCAGTGGCGGCCGCCGGCGCCGGTCGCCCGGCGTTCCTGCAGGAATCCCCGATACGGCGCGATGCCGGTGCCGGCGCCGATCATGACCAGGTCGCGCGAGGTGTCGGTCGGCACACGGAAGCGATCGTTCGGCTGCAGGGAGAGCTCGAAGCGGGCGCCTTCGGCGGCGTCCCCGACCTGGCGCGAGGCGGCACCCCAGCGCGGCGAGGTGGCGGCGCGCTGCAGCAGGGCGACGGTCAGATGGGCCTCTTCGCCCACTTCCTTGCGGCTGGAGGCGATCGAGTAGGCACGGGTGGCGATCGGCCTCAGGGTCGCGACGAGGTCCTGGGCGGTCCACTCCGCGGGCGCCTGTTCGAGCAGGTCGATGAACTGGTTCGCCTCGATGTGGCGGCGCAGGGCCGCTTCATTGCCGGGCGCGACCAGCGCATCGATTTCGGGGTGCTGCGCGCGGGCGGCATGGGCTGCGAGCACCGGGCGCGACAGGCGCGTGAGTTCCCTTTCGCCCGCCAGCCACTCGCCCAGGGAGCGGGTTCGTCCGGCATGCGTGACCGCTTGCGCGGCATCGAGCCGGAGCGCGGAGAGGATCGAGTCGACGAGTGCGTCGCTGTTGCGCACGCGCAGCGCGAGCGAGTCGCCCGGTTCGTACTCGATGCCCGACCCCGCGAGGTCCAGTTCGACGTGGCGCACGTCCTTGCCCGAGTGCCGGCCGGTGATCCGCTGGTTCACCAGCACTTCGGCCTGGAACGTGGCGGCGGCCGTGGCCTCAGGCGCGGGGAAGAGCGGGGTGACGGTGGCGCGGGGCAGGCCCTGGTCGAGTGTCCAGCGCGCGAGCGCGAGCGATTGCTCGCGCCACGGGGCGGCGACGGCATCGATGTCCAGGTCAGCTTCCGCACGCGCGACCAGCCGGGTCGCGCCCAGCTCCTCCAGGCGCGCATCGAGCCTGCGGGCCATGGCGTTGAATTGCGGATAGCTCGAATCGCCCAGGCCCAGCACGGCGAACTTGAGGTCGGGCAGGCGCGGCGCGCGCTTGCCGAGCAGGGCGTCGACGAAACCGCGCGCGTCGTCGGGTGGATCGCCGTCGCCCTGGGTGCTGATCACCACGTATAGCAGGCGTTCGGTCGCCAGTTCGCGGATCGGGTAGGCATCCGCGCGCACGAGACGCGCGTTCAGCCCCTGGCGGCCGGCTTCTGCGTGCACGCGTTCGGCCTCGCGCTTCGCGTTGCCGGTCTGGGAGCCGTAGACGATGGTCAGGCGCGGGGAGGGCGCGGCGTCCTTGACCGGTATCGGCGCGGACGCAGCCGCGCGCTCGGGCAGCGCACGGGCGGCGAGTCCTGCCGCGTAGCCCGAGACCCAATGCAGGGCCGTGGGATCGAGGTCCTCGAGCGCGCGCGCGAGCCACTCGGCCCGGTCGTCGGGTAGCAGTGCGGAGTACAGACCCAACGGTTGAGCGGACATCGCGCGCGGCGCCCTGGTCCTCGGAGACTTCAGGGTAGGCGGGCGCGGATCGGTGCGGAAAGGAAGGGGGCGTCTATGGATATGCCGGTGCGACATGTCGTCGACGCGGACCTCGCCCACCGCCGTAGGGTGCGTCCTGGACGCACCCACCGCAAAGGACGGGGATTCCGCGCGGGGTGCGTCCGAGACGCACCCTACGACGGTTCACGATGGGTCGCGCTCGACAGGCCTTACGTCGCTCTGGGCGACATTCGCGCACCCACCGTCGCCGATCGCCAGGCGAATCAACCCCCGCCGGGGACGATCACGTGGCCCAGCTTGAGTGCGTTCGCCTCGGCCTCCAGCTTCGCCACCTCGCCCCCGACGAGCGCGGCGACTTCGCCCTCCAGCGCCTTCAGGTCGGCCATGTTCTCCGCGAACTGCTGGCGATGGCCCTGGGTGGGCGCGAAGTCCGAGGTCTGGATGTCGCTGTAGAGCGGGCTGATCTGCGAATAGAGCTGGGCGCCACCCTCGCGGCCAGCGAGCACGTCATAGACGACCGCGGCCTTGGGGTTGTGAAGCTTTGCCTCGATCTCGTCGCAGCGCTTGATCGCCGCATCCGCGGCGGCCTGCAGTGCTGCCGCCCGGGCATTGCCCTTCGTGCGCGACTTGAGGTCCTCGCTCTGGCTGCGGATGGCGCGCACGGTCTCGATGCCGTCCACGAGGCGATTCAAGGCGCCGCGCAGTTCGAGCGCGAACGCGAGGTTCTGCTGCGTGTCCGCGATCGGTACCGGGGAGCGCGGGTCGGGCTTGACCTCGGCCTCGCGCGTGAGGGTCTGGCCGTTCGCGGTGAGTCGCAGGGTGTACTTGCCGGGCAGCACGAGCGGGCCAGCCTCGGGATTGCCCGCATCGATCTTCGCCTTCTCCAGCCGTTTCGCGCCCTCGTACCGCAGGTCCCACACCACGCGGTTCAGGCCCTGTTCGCGTGTCAGTGCGGGCTTGGGGTCGTCCTGTGGCTGGTCGGGATCGTCCTTGGCGTAGCGCGTGGGCTTGGGTACCGAGCTCAGCGTGCGCACGAGCCGCCCCGAGGCATCGAGGATCTCGAGCTTGATCTGGTCGGCGTCGTCCGGCCCAGGCGCCTTGCCCGCCTCGGGATCCTTGGGCTTGTCCTTGAGCCAGTAGTCGATCGAGAGGCCGATCGGACGGTTGTCGCCCTGGCCTTCCTGGTCCCAGCGGTAGTCCTGCCGGAACCGATGCGCGCCGCGCGGCGGGAACAGGTGCACCGCTTCGTTCTTCACCGCGGGCGTGAGCCCGCGGACGGAGGTCAGGTCGTCGAGGATCCAGATGCCGCGGCGCGTGCCCAGGATCAGGTCGTCGTGCTTCACTTCGATGTCGGGCACGCCGACGGCCGGCACGTTCATGCGCAGGGTCTGGAAGTTCGCGCCGCCGTCGCGCGAGTAGTACACGCCACGCTCGCTGCCGACGTAGAGCAGGTTCGCGTCCGTCGGGTCCTCGCGCACGACGAACAGGTGCTCGTCGTCGGGCAGGCCCTTGCCGAGCTGCTCCCAACTCCTGCCGTAGTCGCGGGTGCGGAACAGGTACGGGCGCACGTCGTTCAGGCGCCGCGCATCGACCGCCACGTAGGCCGTGCCGGCGTCCTTGCGCGAGGGTTCCACCGACTCGACCGTGCCCCACTCGGGCATCTTCGCGGGCGTCACGTTGCTCCAGGACTTGCCGCCGTCGCGCGTGAGCTGCACCAGTCCGTCGTCGGTGCCGACCCAGATCTGCCCGGCGGCGAGCGGCGATTCGGCCACCGAGAAGATCACGTCGTAGACCTCCACGCCCGTGTTGTCCCCGGTGATCGGACCGCCGGACCACTGCTGCTTGGACTTGTCGTTGCGCGTGAGGTCGGGACTGATGGCGGTCCAGCTCGAACCCCGGTCGGTGCTGCGGAAGAGCACCTGTGCGCCGTGGTACAGCACTTTGGGGTCATGCGGCGAGAGGGCGAGCGGCGCGGTCCACTGGAAGCGGTACGTCGCCTTCTCCATGCCCTTGCCGGAGAAGTTGCGCGGATACACGCTCACGTTGCGGAACTGGCCCGTGCCCTCCTGGTAGTGCGAGAGGTAGCCCGAGTATTCGCCCGCGTAGACGTGCCCGGGATTCGCCGGGTCGTACTTGAAATCGCCGGCCTCGCCGCCGCCGACGTAGTGGGTGTCTCCCAGGCCGGGGCCGCCGCTGCGCAACGTGTAGGCGGGAAAACTGGCCGTGCCCCAGTCCTGCATGGTGCCGCCGACGTGGTAGGGCACGCGGTCGTCGACGTCGATGTTGTAGAACTGCGCCGTCGAGGTCGCCGGGGCGAACCAGGTGGCGCCGCCGTCCACGGTGAGGTCCATGCCGCCGTCGTTGCCCGAGAGCACGCGCTTGCTGTCGCGCGGGTCGATCCAGATGTCGTGGTGGTCGCCGTGGTGCGGACCCTTGACCGACTGGAAGCTCTTGCCGCCGTCGATGCTGCGCAGCAGGTTCACCTGCGGCACGTAGACGATATTCGCGTTGTTCGGGTCGATCGTGAGGCAGGTGTAGTACCAGGCGCGCTGGCGCAGTACAGGCGCGTCGCTGACCCGCTGCCAGTTGCCGCCGCCGTCGTCGGAGCGGTACAGGCCGCCTTCCTTGGCCTCGATCAGGGCGTACACGCGGGAGGAGTCCGACGGCGCGACGCGCACGCCGACCTTACCCCACTCGCCCGCCGGCAGGCCGTTCTCGCCGGCCTTGAGCTGCTTCCAGGTCGTGCCGCCATCGTCGGACCGGTGCAGGCCGCTGCCCGGGCCGCCGCTCGTGGCCACCCAGGGTTGGCGCCGGGCCTGCCACATGCCGGCGAACAGCACGCGCGGATTGTTCGGGTCGAAGGCGACATCGGATGCGCCGGTGATCTCGTCGCGGGTCAGCACGGCCTTCCAGGTCTTGCCGCCGTCCTCGGTGCGGTAGACGCCACGCTCCTTCGAGGGACCGAACGGCGAACCCAGGACCGCGGCGAAGGCGATGTCCGGATTCTTCGGATGGATCGCGACCGTGCCGATCTGGCCACGCGCCTTCCACACGTGCTGCCAGGTCTTCCCGGCGTCGGTCGACTTGAAGATGCCGCTGCCGAAGGACACGTTGCCGCGGATGTTCGCCTCGCCCGAGCCCACGTAGAGCACGTTCGGGTCCGAATCCGCGACCGCGATGGCGCCGATCGCGTTCGTGGGCTGGTCGTCGAAGATCGGGCGCCACGCGGTGCCGCCGTTGTCGCTCTTCCACACGCCGCCCTGCGAGAAGGCGGCGTAGTACGTGTTGCGATCACCCACGACGCCGGCGACGCGCGTCGTGCGACCGGAGATCGCCGGGCCGACGTTGCGGAACTTCAGGGCGCCGAACTCGGACTTGGGCTTGTCCGCGCCTGCAGCGGGCGCCGCGCCGTCGGCGGCGAGGGCGGGCAAGGTCAGGGCGGCGGCGATGGCCAGGGCGAGCAGGCTGCGAGACATGGGGTTCCCTCGGTTGGATCGATCTCGGAAAGTCCTCGACGCTAGGTGCGCGCGGACGCAGGGTCAACATGACTTCCGGCAGGGGCCGGCGCGCCCGGCTCAGGGCGTCGACGAGGCGCCGGCCTTGCGCCGCCGGTTCCAGCCCGTGAGCGCGTAGGCGCCAACCATGAGCGCGAGCGCGATGCCGATCGCGGACCATTCCTGCTGCGTGAGCGTGGACAGGATCAGCGCCATCGCGACGAGCGATACGATCGGGATCAGCCAGCCTGCGGGCAGCCACAGGGGCTCGCGGTTCTCCGCGATGCCGCGCTGCTGCAACCGGCCGGCGGCGGCGCAGGAGAACACGTAGACGAGGCAGTTCGCGCCACCGGAGATGAGCGCGAGCTGGGTGAAGTCGCCGTTGATCGCGAGCAGCCAGGCGATCGACCCGTGCACGACGATGGCCCAGGTCGGCACGCGGAAGCGCGGGCTGATGGTCGCCAGCGGCTGCGGCAGATGGCCCTCGCGCGCGAGCGCGTAGGCGAGCCGGGAGGAGGCGAGTACGTTGCCCTGCAGGAAGCCGAGCATGGACACGCCGGCGGTGGCGAGCAGCAGCGCGAATCCCGGACCCCAGAGCTTCGCGGCGGCGTCGGCCAGCGGCGTGGCGCTGGTCGCGAGGTCGGCACCGAGCGCGCGCATGGAGACCACCTGGATCGCGAGGTACAGTGCGACCACGAACAGCACGGCGGTCATCGTCGCGCGCGGCACGACGCGCGAGGGGTCCTTGACCTCGCCCGTGGGAATGAGCGCGGTTTCCATGCCCGAATACGCGAAGATCACCAGCACCATCGAGGTGCCGAGCGCGGTCCAGTCGGGGATCGCGAACCAGTCCGGCTGCATGCCAGCGTCGCCGTCCAGCAGCAGCAGGCCCGCGATCGCGAGCAGCACCAGTGGCAGCAGCTTCGCGCTGGCCAGCAGGTTGATCGCGCGCGCGCCGATCTTCACGCCGCGCAGGTTGAGCGCCACCAGCAGGCCGTAGACCGCGGTCAGGAACAGTCCGCGTGGCCACGGTTCGCGCAGGACGGCCCAGGCACCGCCTGCGGTATCGGCCAGGGCGGTCGCCACGCCGGCGCTCGAGGCGATGTTGCAGATCCACATCAGCACGCCGGCGAGGAAACCGGCGAACGGCCCGAACGCCGCCGTGGAGTAGGTGAGCGGGCCGCCGGTCGCGGTGACCCGGCTGCCGGCGGCGGCGAAGCACAGGGCCACGGGGAGGATCGCGAGCGCGCCGAGGATCAGCGCGAGCGGCGCCGAGGGTCCGATGGTGCCGGCGAGCGCGGCGGGAAACTTGAAGATGCCGCCGCCGACGATCACGTTCACGACCGCCGCGGCGAGTCCCCAGAATCCGATCGCGCGCAAAAGACCGGCATCGGTCTTGTGCACGCCGGCGTTCGAATCCGTCGCACTGGTCATCGTTCGGGTCCCCGCTCGGTCGTCGGCAGGATCGCGACCGGCGCCGGGGATGGTACCCGACCGGCACTCAGGCAGGTTCGGTGCCGCGCTCGGGTTTGCGGCCGGAGATGATCGGCACGTGCCACACCGCGTAGCCGTCGGGATCCTCGACGGCGGAGATGAATCGGTC
>Ga0315912_10002253_pt1 | contig 21001 bp, 11 predicted proteins | sample VfabasoilMG_FD_204469 | JGI IMG/M metagenome (GOLD analysis project Ga0315912, IMG submission 204469) | Garden soil microbial communities collected in Santa Monica, California, United States - V. faba soil | ecosystem: Environmental > Terrestrial > Soil > Garden | place: USA: California...
GTGCGATTCACCAGGCGACTGGCTAGAACTCCCGGCAATTATGCGCTGCCTGCCTAGCCTTGTTGCCTGCCTCTTGTGTTTGTCCGCCGCGGTCGCGCGCGCCGACTGGCCGGACTTTCGCGGGCCATGGCAAAACGGTCACGCGACCGCACCGGGCGACACCCAGCGCATCGGTTTGCCGCTGGAATGGAGCGAGACAAACAACGTCGCGTGGAAGATACCAATCCCCCACAAAGGCTGGTCCTCCCCGGTCATTGTCGGAAAACAAATCTGGCTCACGACCGCGACGGCCGATGGCAGGGACTACTTTGCCATCTGCGTGGACGCTAACTCAGGCAGGATACTTTTCAACGAGCAGGTGTTCCATTGCGACAAGCCTGAACCACTCGGCAACAGCTTGAACTGCTACGCCTCGCCGTCACCGGTGATTGAGCCGGAACGCGTCTATGTTCACTTCGGCAGTTATGGAACTGCATGTCTAGATACCAGCAGTTTCAAAGTGATTTGGAAACGCGACGATCTGCCCTGCCGCCACTTTCGCGGCCCGGGTTCGTCACCGGTTCTGTTCAATGATCTGCTCATCCTCACGATGGACGGCATTGACGTCCAATACATCACCGCGCTCGACAAGAAAACCGGCAAGACCGTCTGGAAAACCGATCGCACCGCCAACTGGGATGATATTGAGGCCGACGGCCAACCGCGCGGTGGTGGGGATTTCCGCAAAGCCTACAATACGCCCTTGATCGTTGACGTGAACGGAAGGAAGCAAATGTTCAGCGTCGGCTCCAAGGCGGCTTACAGCTACGACCCGCAAACCGGTAAAGAACTCTGGAAGGTAAATCACCCCGCCTACTCCGGCGCTTCGCGCGCACTTTTTGGAAACGGGCTGGCTATTCTCTGCACCGGCAATGGCAAGGGAGAAGTGCTCGCGGTCAAACCGGACGGCAAAGGTGACGTCACCAGTTCGAATGTCGTTTGGCGAGTGACACGTGCGTTTCCGCGAATGCCATCACCGGTCTTGGTGGACGATCTCCTGTTCATGGTGAACGACAACGGCATCGCTTCGTGCGTCGAAGCGGCGACGGGCAAGGAACTTTGGCAGGAACGCCTCGGCGGCGATCTCGCAGCCTCGTTGCTTTACGCTGATGGCCGTGTGTATTGCTTCAGCCAAAATGGGAAGACCACCGTGCTAAAGCCCTCGCGCACGTTTGAAATACTGGCCAGCAACCCGCTCTCTGACGGTTTTATGGCTTCGCCGGCGGTGGAAGGCAAGGCGCTGATTCTCCGAACACGGACAAGTCTGTATCGAATTGAAGGTCGCCCGAGCACTAAGTAAGCGCGTAGATCAAGACTTGAGCTTGCGCTCAAGAATTTCGCCGACGAGCGCTGGGTTCGCTTTGCCCTTGCTGAGCTTCATCACCTGGCCCTTGAGCGAATTAAGCGCGGCCACCTTGCCCGCTTTGTAGTCCGCCACGGGATTGGGATTTGCGGCGATGGCTTCTTCGCAGAACTTCTCGATGGCAGCAGTATCGCTAACCTGGGCGAGACCCTTTTCTTGCACGATGACAGCGGGTGGTTTGCCAGTGTCGAACATTTCGGCGAACACTTGTTGCGCAGCGGAATTGCTGATGGTCTTGGCTTCAACAAGGCCGATGAGTTCAAGCAGCGCTTCGGGTTTGAATTTCAGATCGGCGAGCGACCTGGTGGTCGGGACGCGTTCCACCGCGTCCCCATCTTCGTTTCCAGTCTGGGACGCGGTGGAACGCGTCCCTACCAGATTTGCCTCCGCCAGCTTGGCTTGCAGATTGTTGATGATCCAATTCGCCACGGCCTTTGGGTTCTTGGCCTGATTGGCTATGCCTTCATAGTAGTTTCCCAGTTCGACGTTGCTCTTGAACACTTCGGCATCGCCGGCGGGCAGCTGATAATCCCTTATCAATCTTTGCTTGCGGGCCAGCGGCAATTCCACCACGAGTGACTTCACACTCGCAAGCCACGCATCATCCGGTGCCGATGGCATCAGGTCGGGATCGGGAAAATAGCGATAGTCATGCGCGTCCTCTTTGGTTCGCATTTGCTCCGTGATTCCTCCCACATCATCCCAACGGCGGGTGGACTGGACGAGTTTCTCTCCACGTCTCACGGCCTCGATCTGGCGCGGGATCTCGTATTCCAATGCGCGGCGCACACCCGAAAAACTGTTCATGTTTTTGATCTCGATCTTTGCGCCGAGCTCCTTCACTCCTTTCAACCGCACGCTTACGTTCACGTCACAGCGCACCTGCCCCTTCTCCATGTCACAATCGCTCACGCCCCCTTGCACCAGGATTTCTCTTAGCGCATTGAGATACTCGTAAGCCATGTCCGCGCTCGTGATATCCGGTTCAGAAACAATTTCCATCAATGGCACGCCGGCGCGATTGAAATCCAGTCCGCTTTTGCGCTCAAAATGGAAACTCTTGCCCACGTCCTCCTCGAGGTGCGCTCGCGTGATGCGGACTTTGGACGTTGCAGCGCCGAATTCAAACTCGACGCAGCCATTGGCCGTGCTCGGCTTGTCGTATTGGGTGATCTGGTAATTCTTCGGCATGTCCGGATAGAAGTAACTCTTCCGGTCGAACTTGGCGAAACGCGGAATCTCGCAGTTGAGCAGGTGGCCGGTCAGCACGGTGAGACGGAGCGCTTCCTCGTTCGGCACGGGCAAGACCCCCGGCAATCCGAGGCAGACCGGGCAAACGTTGGTGTTCGGCTCGGCACCGTACTGGTTCGCGCAACCGCACCACATCTTCGATTTTGTCTTTAGCTGGACGTGGGTTTCCAGCCCGATGACCACTTCGTATTCCATGACGCGTCAGATTTAGCCACAGACGGTACCCAGATGGAACTCGGATTTTTGACACCTGGCTTGTTTGTTGGGCGCGGGTGAGTTATTGCAATTGGCCAGAACCAGTCCATGAATCCAGTCTTTGCCCCTCAAGCTTGCCGATGCTTTTCGATTCTCATCATGGCTTTCCACCTGGGTGTCAAAGCGGCGGATCAGTTCATCGTGTTCAATCAAAATGGCGGTGGTCGGGGGGAGGCTTTTGCGCAGATCAAACGCGAGTTCAAAGATCAGCCGGACAGCAAGGTGCGAGTGGGCATTGCCGGCATCTTTTCCTATCTGCATCAGACACGCGCCAAGGTGGTGGCAGACTTGCAGAGCTTCTTGCGTCTAGCGCGTGAAACGGACACACCGATCGTGGTCCAACTGGACGGTGAGCAATGGTGGGGCAACCGGCCGGACTTGTGGAATTGGTGGGATACGAACAAACCTGGCTTTGCCCCAACCAATCGGGCGAATGTGGAGTGGACCAACTGGACGTCGGACAGCGCGATCAAAATCGCCTGGCGCAACTGGGGCCGGCAGCTTCGGGTGCTACCTCCGCCCAACCTGATGAGCCCGCGATATCGCGAGGCGTGTTACGACGAGATGCGTGTGTTGATCCCGATCGTCCTGGACTGGTGGCGCGAATTGCCGGCAAATAAGAAGGAGTTGCTCATTGGCATCAAGGTCGGTTGGGAATCATCGATTGGGGTGAACGCCTGGTATTACCCGGGCGGCAACGAATTGCTCGTGCAGCCTGCGAAGAACGATCCAACCTCCGGACTCAAGGCCGAACAACCCCCAGCGCGGGGAGTGGTGCAGATAGGCTATGCGGCCGTGCAGACCGCCGCGATTCGCACCGCGGGTATCATCACCGAAGCTGACCTTGCGAAAGTAACGCGCCGTCACTTGGAAGATCTTTGTCGCGAGGCGGCGCGCCTGGGTGTGCCGCGGGAAAAACTTTTTACTCATGTTGCCGGCTGGAAGGAAGATGAACTGCTTTATGCGACCGCGGTAAATTCGTGGAGCTGTCCCGGATGGAGCTTTTACCGGCACGCGGTTGATCCCCGGCGTGATTCAGGAATGCAAACAGCATTAAAGACGAGCGATGCCTCGCACTGGGCGGCGGTCGAATGGCTGTATCAAGGGCCAGCGGAAACAAGTGCCTGGCAACGCGCGCTGACCGCCACATTGAGCGACCCGCGCTGTCGGTATCTTTGTATCTACAACTGGTCAGGGGTGCGGAACAACGAAGCGGCGAAGGCAGCCGTGCGGCAATTGATCCAGCCCACCGCAAAATGAGTCTGCTCAGGTGATTTTGATCTGGGACAAATCTTCCCGGGGCTTGGGCCACTTCAGTTTCAGCTTTTCCAACGCATCCACGACCGTGCGGGCGATGACATAATCCCGATACCACTTGCGATCTGCCGGGACCACATACCACGGCGCCCACGGCGTGCTGCAGCGGTTCAATACAGTCTCGTAAGCCTTCTGAAACTCGGCCCATTTGGCGCGCATGGCAAGGTCGCCGCGCTCAAACTTCCAGCGCTTGCGCGGGTCGTCGAGCCGCGCCTGCAATCGTTCCGCTTGCTCCTTTTTGCTGATATGAAGAAAGAACTTCAACAGGACGACGCGGTTTTCCGTGAGGTGTCGCTCGAATTCGTTGATTTGACGGTAGCGGGCGCGCCAGACCTTTTCCGGCTGCAGCTTCAGCACGCGCACAATCAAGACGTCCTCGTAATGTGAGCGGTTGAACACCCCGATTCTTCCGTAACGCGGCACGCGCTGGTGAATCCGCCAGAGAAAGTCATGCGCGAGTTCTTCGGCCGATGGCGTTTTGAAATTTGTCGTCTCAACGCCGGCCGGATTCACAAATTCCAAAATGCGCCTGGCCGCTCCATCCTTGCCGCTGGTATCTGCGCCTTGAAGTAAAATGATGACCGAGTGATTGGCGTTGGCATTCAACAATTCCTGCAACTCTCCGATGCGCTGGCAAAGTTTGAGCGTTTTCTCCCGCGTTACCTCCTTGTCGAGTCCATTGGAATAGTCGGGGGCCAAATCCGCAAGTCTAACAGACGAGGTGACTCGTAGTGGTTGTTTCATTGCGTGAAGCCGGCACAAAATCCGAAACTCGTTGGAAAATCCAGGACCGGCGAACCGACCACGAATTTCATGACGTCGGAAAGCTCATCGTGTGTGGCCGAGGGGCCATGGTTCTTGCCTCATGCGCGGGTGACCTAAACTGGTGGCCAGCGAGTCGCCTGTTCTGGCGCGAGGGCTGATCAAGTCGCGCGCTTCACCAATAAGTTTGTCCCAGTCGAGCGCCGGGCCCGGATCGGTCTTATTCGTCTGGACGTGGTAATGGCCCAGCACACCCTGATAATTGGCCAGTACATCATCCGCAAGTTTCTTGGTGATCAAGTTGCCCTGTTCATCGCGAGGGTAGTCACACTTGATCCTGGGCAACGCCTTGCACAGGGCTGCGGTAAGGCGGGCCAACGCCCGGTATTGCTCGGGGGTATAATCGTATTGCGTCAGCTCGAGGTTCTGCACTTCACCGCGCACGGGCTCGTTGCGGGCAGGTCGGCCCACAAAATTCGGGGTGCGAATACCGCCGTCGCCAAACCGCTCGGGAATGGTAATGCGGGTGTGACCTTCGGAATCTTTCGCGTACCAGTCGGTTAATGGGTTTTCTTCGGCGTCGCGATAAGCCCCCATGTTTGCAATCTCAATCCCCACCGAGCGATGATTGGAAGTCGTCGCGTGCCAGGCGCGTTCCTTGACATCGAGGGTTTGGTAAATGGTGCCGTCAAGATCGAGCATGAAGTGAACGCTCAGCCCGCGATGATCGTGCAGGACCTTGAAGCATTGCCGGCTCGTTCCGCAGACATCAAAGTGCAAAACAAACTGGTCAATCACGTTTTGCAACGTGGGCAAGTCCCAACCACCCCCGCGCAAACGCTCAATGTCGTTCGTGCTCAGACCGGCGCGCCGCTGGTCGTAACGGTTGGGCTTGGACAACGCCTTGACCTTTTCCTGCGTCGAATCCCAGTCGGCTTCGTCCATCGGACTAAACCGGCGCTCCACCCGGTAGGCATCATAACCGCCGGGATCAGTCCATAACACCACCGGCGTGCCGGTGTGAATGTAGTGGCCAGCCACCACGATTTCGTCACCCTTCCGCGGCACAAACGAGCCCACCGTGCCCGAATCAGACGAAGTCGAACGTGTCGAGCAACAGCCCCCAAATAACAAGCCGGCTGCCCCCAACCAGATCAGGCCAAGCGACGTTCGTGAAAACGATTGATTCATTGCACCGGAGATTCAGCGGGCTGGGCAGGCTTGGCAGGCTCCGTTAGCGGCTTTAGCGTCATTGGATCGCGCAAAGGCACATCCGTGAATTTGCCGAGGTCGGTGAGTTTCACCGCATGGTTTGGATGGCCGAGCAGAATATCTTCCTTCTGTCCGACGACGAGAATCGTGAGCTTATCGGGCGTGAGATACTTTTTTGCCACGCGTAACACATCATCCTTGGTCACGGCCTCCAGTTTCGTGCGATACTCCTTCCAGTAATTCGGATTCTTCGCGTAGCGGCCAGTAAATTCCTCCTGCGCGAACAACCCAGCGACCTGCCCTTTCGTCGCGAAGGTGCGCGGGAAACGTTCGAGAAATCCTTGCTTGGTAACTTTCAATTCCTCGTCCGTCACCGGCTCGGTGGTGATGCGCTTGATTTCCTCGTTAATGATCGAACACGCGAACGCCACCGTGCGCGACTTGGATTGGAAGCTTGCCGTGAACGTGGCCGGATAATAAATGCCGCCCGGAAAGCCCGAGCCCGCGGAATAGGCCAGCCCCTCGTCGGAGCGGACGCGGTTTACAATCCGAGAAGTGAAACCGCCGCCCCCGAGAATGTCGTTCATCACGGTGATGGCGTAGAGATCGGGATTGTCGCGCTGAACCCCGGGCAACATCATCGAGACGCGGCCCTGATTGACGTCTTTGTTTACCAGGTAAACTCCCGGCGCGGCAAACTTCAAATTCCCCGGCACGGGCGGCGGCGTTTCCCCTTTGAACGGCCAGTTGGCGAAAAGCTTTTCAAGTTTCGCGATCATCTCGTCGCGATCAAAGTCGCCGTTGACCGCCACAACAAAATTCCCCGGCCAAAACCATTTCCGATGGAACGCTTCGAGGTCATCGCGGGTGATGGATTCAATCGACGCGCCCGTGGCCAGCCGGTTTGCCCAGAAGTCATCGCCTTGCGCCAGACGCCGGGCTTCGCGCCCTTCGATGGCGGCGGATTCATCGTTGCGTTGCTTCAGATCCTGAATCGTCTGCTGTTTGCGCAACGCCAGCTTGTCTTCCTGGAAACGTGGCGTGGCGAGTACTTCCCGCAAAATCACCAGCCCTTCATCGAGATCCTTGGAGAGCAGATTGAGCGAGACGTTGCCTGAAGTATCGCCCACGCCGGAGTTCAACACCGCGGCAAGGAACGCGGTGCGTTCTTCCAGTTGCTCGGCGGTCTTGGATTGAATGCCGCCGCGCGCCAGCAGATAACCGGTAGTGCCGGCAAGCCCTTCTTTGCCGACGGGATTCAGATAATCACCGGTGCGAACAAGAACGGAAATGTTCACCAGCGGCAGTTCGCGATCGGGCACGACATACGCAACCGGACCGGACTTCAGCGCCACACGGAACTTTGCGGCATCCGGCGGTTCAAAGTTCAGCTTCGGATACTTAAGCTGCTCCGGACGATTGGGAATGGAGTCAGCGTTGACCGGCGACGTAATGGCCATTCCGGCGAGCAGGACGGGGAGGAAAAGGATCTTGTTCATGACATTCAGTTCTTCTTGCTGGCTTCAAGTTCGGCGATGCGGGCCTGCATTTTCTTCTTCACGACTTCGAGGACGGGCTTCATTTCAGCCGGCGCCTGGGCCATGCCTTCATCCATGCGCGCAAGCGCCGCTTGCAGCTTGGTGGCATCCGTTGCGGTCTTGAGCCGGCCGGCCATTTGTTGCACCGCGGCTCTTTGCTCTCCGGTCAAACCAGCGAGATCCGGATCTTCTTCGGTCTTGCCGGAAGCCTTGCGCGTGTAGATGGCGACCGTGCGATTTTCCTTGGTCAGATACTTCGCCGCGACCCGTTTGATGTCCGCCGCAGTCACCGCCTGATATTTTGCTGCGCCAGTGTTAACCTCCCGCCAATCGCCCATGCCCGAATTTACGATCAACTGGAAGAGGATGGCCGTGTTGGAAGTGAGTTTGCGATACTCGCCCGCCGCGTAATTGTTCTTCACCTTCTGCAATTCCTCCGCCGGCACTTCCTCCTGCTTGAGCTTTTCCAACTCGGCGTAGATGCCCTGCTCCACTTCGTCCGGGCTGTGACCATCCTTGGCCTCGCCCGAAACATTGAAATAGCCGGCCCACTTCTGCGAGTTCTGTTGCGCGCCCGCATCCGTCGCGATTTTTGAACCGAGCACCATGCCTTTGTAAAGCCGGCCCGTGCGCCCATTTAGAATCTGCGAAAGAATGCTCAGCGCGTAGCTGTCGCGATGCCCGAATGCCACCGTGTGCCAGAGGATGTCCACCTGCGGATTCGTTTCCGCTTCGGCGTTCATCCGCTTCTCCGCTTGTTGGGCGACTTCGAGGGTGACCACATCCGGCGCTTCCTTCGCTCCGCGCGGAATGCGGGAGAAATATTTCTCGGCCAGCTGATAAGTCGCCTCCGCCTTGAAGTCACCGACGAGGATCACCGTAAGGTTCTGCGGCGCGTAATAGGTCGCGTAAAATTCATCTGCCTGGGCTTTGGTGATGGAAGGAATGTCCGAGGGCCAGCCCACGGTCGGCCAATTGTAAGGATGCGACTCCCAGAACATCGCATTGAAGGTTTCCGCGAACTTCCCCAAGGGAGTGGATTCAGTACGCATCCGGCGCTCTTCAAACACCACGTCACGTTCGGCGTAGAATTCACGAAACACCGGCCGCAACAGGCGTTCGGATTCCATCCACATCCATAGTTCCAGCTTGTTCGCCGGCACGTTGATGAAATATGCCGTCATGTCCTCGGACGTGAACGCATTCATTCCGGCGCCGCCCGCGGCGGTGTAGATCTTGTCGAATTCGTTCTTCACGAGCAGGTCGCGCTGTTCCTTGACCAGCGCATCGAACTTCTTCTCCAATTCCCGATAGCGTTCAGTCTTGCTTTCCGGCTTGAGCACGTCCTCGACGTCACCGCGCCGATACGCGGCCCGGACTTTTGCGTCCTCCGCGCGCATCTGCTCGCGCACGGCTTCCTGCTCGGCGATCACTTCCAGGTCGCGCTTGAAATCCTTGGTTCCAATATTCGTCGTGCCCTTGAACATCATGTGTTCAAACAGATGCGCGATGCCGGTGATGCCCGGCCGCTCATTGGCGCTGCCGACATGGGCGACCCACGCCCCGGAGACGGAGGGATCATCATGGCGCTCCACCATCAGGAGTCGCATGCCATTGGAAAGTTGCTTTTCAATTACGGGGACTTGCTGGGCGTTTACGGCCAGCGCCAAGCCCAAGGACGCTGCGGCAAGCCAAAGCTTACCCGCCAGGTTTCGATAGTTCATTGGTTGGGACACAGGTTATTAGCTGCCGACATCGTCTGGAATCCGCCGCTCGACCGCAAGAGCGAAACCAGCAGTACAAGTAGCGATCACGGCTCAAAAATATTTGCGGGATTTCTGGCCTTGGACCGCATTTGACCAACCTCGCCCGCCAAGCTGCGGGCGTAACTGAAAGTAAAATTATGAATAACACACAACTTGAATTCGGGCTGGTCGCTCACGCGCCATCACTCGCCGCGCCCGCCCCCCGCCGCCGCCAGAGCCGCGCTACCTGGTGGTTCAGCCAGATGCGCCAGGTGGTAGACACCGCAATCGATTGGTCGACGGAAGTTGCGCCACGCCCGGGACAGATCGTCCTGCCCGGCACGCACCGGGAGATTCAACTTTCCTCACGCTAAGGAGAGCCCCAGCGCGCCGGCTGCGCCCCCACAACATCCGCCAGCCGGCGCGCGACTTTTCGCTAATCGAATAGCCGCTGCTTCAGCCGGTAAAAGTTGTTGGTGGTGCCGCTGACGCTGTTGGTGACGGTGAAACGGCCAGCCACGACGACCGGCTGGTTCGTGACGGGCGGCCAGTTGAGCACGCCGGTGACCAGCGTGTTCGTGCGTTCCAACTGGTAGCCGACCGCCGTTGTCGTCCAATCCAATTTGACTGAACTGGACGATGCCGGCGTGATATTCAAGACCGGCCGTGGACATTGATCCCCCGTGATGACCAAGGTGTAGTCGCAACCAAAACCACCAAACACTTCGTTCACCACCACGACAAAATTGGTTGCGGCTGGGACGATGAATGAGAATGAGTCGAATGTCTTGCTCGGTATGTTGCCCATTTCCGCCAGGAAGTTCTGACAGACGTTGGTGGGCTGGTAACTGCCAACATAGGCCGAGGCGCTGATGGCATCTTCACAGGTAGTATCGAGGTACACCCGGTAGCACCTCGCGAAGTTAGACGAATTCGTGAAGACGTGCATGTCGTAACGGTACGGCCCGGTAGCGTTGTAGGCCCCGCCACAAAGCTGTGGCGCACCACACTGGCCGGCGATGCCATTTCTGCTCATGCGATCTACATTCGTCAAGGCAACCCCATTGAGAGTATCCGTCACATAGCCCGGACAGGTGTCGCAGATGCCACTGCCCGGGTCACAGGTCAACGGCATGATCTCCAATACCCAGCAGCGCAAAGTACCAGTGCCGCCGCCGAACACGTCATCTTCAATCTGAAGCCGCCAGTTGCCGTTCACGTTCGGACCGGACTTGCCGATGAGGGATGCCAGCGATCCTTCCGGTCGAAACGTTCCGACATATGGGGGTGAACCAGCGGTAATGCTTGTGGCAGCAGCATCATCGAACACCGTGTAATTCCCGGGCGAGCAATCGGCGCCATAATTGTCACCCGGACCGCCGTTGAAATCCGAAAGCACAACCAGCGTACCGTCGGGTGCGATCAACCTCAGCGCCAGATCGCCGTCGTTAGGATGGGTTAGATAAACTGACACCTTCACCTTGGCAATTGGACCAGAAATTCCAGAAACGACGTTGGTTGAGTTGACGAACGTCGCGTCCGGAATCGTCAAAAATGTGTTGTTAGTAAATAACGCAGGTGCACCGGGATGACCGGTGGGCAGGCTGACAGTTGTCCCCAAGAAGGAAAAGCTACCGGCTTGGAACGAAACCGACAGATTCAAGACGATATTGCTGCCACAACTAAAACCGGGGAGCGTGGATAGTTGGAAGGGAATCAGATTCACTCCCGTGCCATTGGCCGGGATTGGTGGATAGTCGGAATAATTGTTAAGGAGAATAACATGATCGGTGGTCGAAGATACCGACACGTATACGTTTGAGATTGCCGTTCCCGTTGTGTTGGTAATCACCAGATAAAGTAGATTACACTCGTTGGGATCGATGGCGTTGTTGCCATTCCCGCCGCCCACGACCCCGAGGAGCCCTTTGATCGGTGGATTGGTCGTCGTCAACGTAACGTCGTTGCCGGAACCGCCAATGTAACTGATGCGAAAGTTGAAAAGGCCGGCAGATATGACAGCACCCTCGGCCAATCCGTTGAAGGTGCCCACCACAGCGTCAGCGGCGTCGTTGCTTACGATGGTGTAGCTCTGGCCCTCAATACCACCATAAGTCGCGGTCAAGTTGAGCGTACAACCCCCAAGATTGACCGTGCCCCGCGCATTGAGTTGATCGTAGCCGGTCCCGGGATTTGGGCCGCCGATCTCCACCGTGAAGTCGGAGGCAGCGCCGGAGAAAGTAGCGTTGCTGCAGGTAAGCATTCCAGGACTAGTGCCCGGCGCTACGATTCCTCCGCCCCCGTTGTTGAGGTTTCCAACCGTCCCGAAACCCCTCAATGTGCCAGATGCGCCAACGCTCACCGGGCTTTGCGGCTGGAAACCGTTAATTTGTAGTATCCCGTCATTTGCAGTCGTTGCCCCCGTATGGGTGTTGTTGCCTGACAGTGTCATCATGCCAATTCCATACTTGTTAAAACTACCCACCCCACTCGCAATCCCAGAAAAAATAGTGTTGCCGTTGTTATACCCGACAGAGATGCCCGCGTTCAGCGTGACCCGACCGGAACCAGCCAACGAACCGAAGTCTTCGCCTATGTTCACCTCGAACAGGCCGGACGTATTGACCGTAACCGCGACTGAATTAGGCAGCTGGGGAGTTACTTCGGTCCGGACGACATCCGTATTTATTCCGCCCACACCGTCGCCGATAATGAGGTTGTTTGTCATTGCACCATTCCCAACGGATTTTGCCAGCACCAGCGTGCCTGCATTTACGATCGTTATACCGGCATAAGTGTTCGCGTTGGCGCCCTGGAAAAAGAGCGAACCGGTGTCCAACTTGGTAAGCCCACCTGGCCCGGTAATGGCTCCCAGCAAGGCCAAGGACTGCCCGGGGTCCACTTCAATCAAGGTGTTGGTTGAAAGGGTTATGGTTCCGGCCCAGCTATTCGAACTGAAGAACGCGCGCAGCGCACCGGAGCTGGCGGTGCTGTTGAGGGTGAGCGGCTCCAGTCCAACGGAGATCCCGTTAATCTCGAGGATGGCGGAACCGTTGATGGTCACGCCACCAGCTACGGTACCCGCGGCGAAGTCATCCCCCAGCAGGAGTTGCCCGTCATTGGCCGTCACCGCACCGCTAAAACTATTGGAACTAATTAGGTTCAGTTGTCCCGCGCCGTTCTTAATCAAACCTCCCGTCCCGCTCACGGCTGCAAAAATCTGGAGATCCTGTCCAGCGGGACCGTTAGTTACATTAAACGTACGAGTGGCGGCGCCCAGAGACAGATTCCCAAGGATGTTGGGGATACCGCCGAGTGCCAAATCAACGCTCGCAGCCGTCACATTACCCGCCATCGTCAGTGTGCCAGTTCCCGTATCAATGTTGCCTCCAAAAAGATTCAAGACCCCCAAGGTATCGCTGAAACCGTCCAGGTCGAGCAGGCCAGAGCCGTTGATCGTAATGGGCGAGCTGCTGTTGATCATGTTATTGCCACCATATCTAACGACATCGGCGTCGTCGGCGCCAATGCCGTCACCGATGACAAGCGCTTCTCCCGATGGGATGGCGAAGAGTGAAGATTTGTTCAGAGACAACGTGCCCTCGTTCACAAAGGTGGCGCCGGAATAGGTATTGCCGGGCGAGCCAGCAAAAGTAAGAGTGCCTACACCGAGCTTGGTCAAGCTGCCCGTGCCGCTAATGCCGCCATTGATGGTCAAGGTTCCCGGCGAGCCGCCGTTGGTGGCCACATTGATGGTGGTATTGCCGAGCAGTACCACATTGGTTTGAATCGTCGCTATTCCCAACGAATACAACGCTCCCTGTCCGCTGGAGCCCGAGCCGTTGATCGTGAGCACCTCCGGCAGATTGTTAACGCCTGTGTTGAAGAGCAGCGTGCCACTGCTGTTTACAAAAGTTCCGCCCGAGGTATCGCCCAATGCCGTGTCACTACTGATGGCCAGAACCCCGCCGTTCACCGCAGTGGTGTTGGTATAGGTGTTGGCTCCGCTCAGCAGCATCAAGCCAGGACCGCTCTTCACAATGCCACCCGTGCCAGTCACCGCCGCCGATATGGAAAGATCCGTGGCCGCCGAGCCGTCCGCCACCGCGAAGGCCCGCACACCGGCTCCAAAAAACTGGAGCTCCCCCGTGATTGAGGCCGCACTGGAAAAGGCGTTGACTGTCACATTTCCATTCAACCGGATGGCGCCACCCACACCCGATTGCGCCGTGCCGCCATTGAACGACAATCCGCCGATGATGTCGGTAAACGTGCTGACGTTAAAAACACCGCCATTGCTGACAGTGATCAGCGACCCATTATTGATTTGATCGAAATCCAAAAGCAGAACCGTGTCGGTGCCACTTCCATCACCTACCACCAAGTCACCCGCAATTGCCCCGTTGTTTGCAATCTTGTTCAATTGAAGCGTTCCAGCCCCCACAGTCGTGTCGCCGCTGTATGTATTGGCCGCACCCCCGGAATAGATCAGGGTTCCCGTGCCTAATTTGGTTGCCCCAACGCTCCCGCTCAATACGCCGGCCAGGGTCAGCGTCGCACCGCTTCCCACGTTGATCGTTTGCGTGGCGCCCGACAACGCGATGTTGTTCGTAACAAAGTTAGCTCCAGCCGTGTTCGTGGCGAAGATGCCGTTGGTCACCGTAACACTGTTTCCCCAGATGACGTATCCGCCCGCGCCGCCCGCGAAACTAATCCGGTTCAATGTGAGTCCGAGGATGTTGTTCGTATTTACCAGATTCGGCTGGCCGGAAGGAAATATCAGGGTGTCCCCGGTGGCCGGTGTGCCGACAAATCCCCAGTTTGCACTGTTATTCCAGTTGGCATTGACACCGCCGGCCCCGCTCCAGCTGAGTGTTGCGGCGTTGGTGTGAACGCCTGCGAGCAATACACAGCCAATGATAATTCCGCGACGGAATGAGGCCATCAAAGAAACAATGATACGAACGCGAGCAGTTGAGTTCATGTTGCTGGGTTTCTACAGTTGCTGGATTGGAATACTCACGCGCGACAAGAAGGCTCACGCGCGACAACGGCTTGATTTGCCCACAAGCCTCGCCCCGGTGCAAGGTTTTTTCACCTCAAGTCTAACCCCCAAGAAATCTCTATGAGGGAACCCTCGTCCGGTCGCGCTCAACCTGCTCTTACCACGTCCTCTGCATACGCAAACAACGCCGGCGCGCCGCCGGTGTGCCAGAACAAAACCTTTTCACCATGCTTGAACTCCGCCTTACGAATTAAATCTACCAATGCACCAAATGCCCGGCCTGCATAAACCGGATCGAGCACAATACCTTCGCTTCTTGCCATCAACCGAATCGCCTCGCGCTCCAGGTTGCCGACGACGCCGTAGCCTTCGCCCTTGTAGCCATAGACCACGCTGATGTCGTCCTTGGTCAACCGGACTTCCGAGCGGATGTATTCGGCACACTCGTTTGCAATCTGGGCCACTTCGATTTCGTAATCCAAGTGCTCGGGATCATTCTTGTCGATGGAAAGGCCGTGCAGCTTTCCGGCAAAACCTGTAATCCGTGCGCCCAGTTCAATACCCGCCTGCGTGCCGCCAGAACTCGTGCCGAACAGAATGTGATCTACGCGCTGCCCGCTGGCCCGCAGCTGTTCCATCAACTCGAACATCGCCACGACGTACCCCGTCGCCCCAATCCCATTCGAACCGCCCACCCCAATGACATAAGGCTTCCGCCCCTGCGCGCGAAGTTGGTCCGGCAGTTCCTGCAGCTTTTGCTGACGTTGCGGACGTTCGATCCAGTGCTCATTCGCTCCGAACAAACGGTCCAGCAGCAGATTGCCGTTTGGCACCTCGGGTTTCTTACCATTCAAAATCAGTTCGCACTTCAATCCCGCCTTTGCCGCGGCGGCGGCGGTCTGCCGGCAGTGATTCGACTGCATCGCACCCACCGTCACCAATGTGTCCGCGCCCTGCTTCAACGCATCTCCCAGCAGAAACTCCAGCTTGCGCGCCTTGTTACCGCCCAACGCGAGGCCGGTCAGATCGTCGCGCTTGATGAGCAACTGCGGCCCGCCCAATTCACGCGAAAGCCGTGGCAGGCTCTCGAGGGGGGTCGGTAATTGGGTTAGGGGAAAACGCGGAAGCTTCTCAATGTGCATGCGCAGGAACTATTGGCCGCGAGTCATCTGCCGGCAACAGGATTTTATGCCTGACCGAATTCTTTGCGGGCCGCCGCCAGTCCGCGTTCGTAGGCCGCGATCAGCTTGTCCCACTTGACGTTCGCTTCCTCGTCAATCTCCTGCCGGCGCGGATCGGCATCAAACCAATTAATCGTTCGCTTGATACCGTCACGGAAGCGGGTCGTGGCCACGAAGTCCGGCACAAAGCGTTTGATTTTCGTGGTATCAAAGATGGCGCAATTCGCTTTGTCACCGGTCAGACTGCCAACCGCCTCGGGCACGCACGCCGCAATGAAATCCGAACTGATATGGATCGCCCGCAACGGCACGCCGGCGGCCTCAGCGACTGCGGAGTAGATTTGATTCCACGTTAACACTTCGTCGGACGTGATGTGAAATGCGTGGCCGATGGCACTTTGGTGTCCCAGCAGACCAATCAACGCCTTTGCGAAATCGCTGTTGTGCGTCATGGTCCAAAGTGTCAGACCGTCACCGGGAATGATCACCGGCTTACCGCGACGCATGCGATCGACCGCCGTGAAGGTCTTTGGCCAGCTGTTAAGCGTGAGGGGCACGCAGTTGTTGCCGTATGTGAACGAAGGCCGCACGATCACGGCGGGAAAATTCTCCTCCCGCAACGCCCGCGTCAGCCGTTCCTCACAGGCAATCTTGTCGCGCGAGTAGTCCCAGAACGGATTCGCCAGCGGCGTGGACTCGGTGATGAGCCAATGCGCTCCCGGCTTTTGGTAAACACTGGCCGAGCTGATGAAAATGAACTGCCCGACGCGCCCCTTGAAGAGCGCAATGCGTTGCTCAAGTTCTGCCGGCGAGAAACTGATGAAATCCACCACCACATCCCAGGACGTTCCGCCCAGTGCCGTCGCGACGGCCTTGGGGTCGTTGATGTCTGCCACGATCTGCCGTACTCCCGGCGCCGCGGCCCGTTTGCCGCGATTCAGAATCGTGAGATCCAATCCGCGCGCCACCGCCAGTTCCGCACTAGCGGTGCTGATGATGCCCGTGCCGCCAATAAATAAGATCTTCATAAATGGCGCCCGGGCGGTTCAATGCCCGACCGGTTTCATGGCCTGTTCCAGCAGTGCCACAAACCAACCGGGGAAACAGCCCAGCAACACCACGCCGAGCGCGATGAGCCCAAGGACCACTTGTGCAAACCCGGACGCATTCGCTGCCTTCGCCCCGTCAGTCCGCTCCACCACGTATATTTGCTTGAGCACCTGCAGGTAGTAATAGAGCGACACCGCACTCATCGCGATGGCGAGGATGACCAGCCAGAGAACGCCCAGGTTGGCCGGGCCATGTTTCACCGCAGCGGCGAACACATAGAATTTTCCAAAAAAGCCGGCCAGCGGCGGAATGCCCGCCAGCGACAAGAGGAAAATCATCATGCACAACGAAGCCACCGGCGCTCGCTGGCTTAGGCCTGCGAAGTCGGTGAGCTTGGAATCGCCCGTCTCCTGTTCTACCACCGCGACCACCGCAAACGCGCCAATCGTTGTCAGGCCATAGGTCGCCGCGTAGTAAATCAGCGAGGCCACGGCTTGCGGTTCGTGCGTAAGCACTGCCAGCAGCATGTAACCAGCGTGCGCAATGGCCGAGTAAGCCAGCAATCGCTTCACGTTTGTTTGCGCGATGGCGACGAGGTTGCCCAGAATCATCGAAAGTCCGGCAACGACCGCGATGACCGGAATCCAACCCGGCACGAGAGCGCGATATGCCGCACTGCCTTCCGCCCCCGCGAAACCCAGCATCATCACCTTCGCGAAGATGAAGAAGCTCGCGACTTTTGACCCCGACGCGATAAAAGCTGCGCTCGGCGTCGGCGCACCCTGATACGCATCCGGCGCCCACAGATGGAACGGCACGGCGGCGACTTTGAACCCGAAACCAATCACGGTCATCACAATCGCCACGACTAGCAACGGATCGAGTCCTTTGCCTTTCAGCGCCTCAGCGATGTGGTGAAGATTCGTTGAGCCGGACAGACCGTAGATAAAACTGAGGCCGAATAGCATGAACGCCGCCGACATGCCACCGAACAGAAAATATTTCAGTGCCGCCTCGGCGGACTTGATGTCGCGCTTGTTGAACGCCGTCAAGATGTAGAGCGAGAGGCTGGTGAGTTCCAGCGCGACAAAGATCATCAGGATGTCCTCGGCGCTCACCAAGAACATCATGCCGACGGTCGCAAGCAGGATGAGCGCGAGGTATTCGCCGACGTGCGAAGTAAAATTGCCTTCGATGGAAATCAGCACCGTGAAAATGGTCAGCACCAGCAGTGCGATCTTGACCAGTTGAGTCAATGAATCAACCACCAGCATGCCTTCGAGCGCGTTGGCGTGAGCCGGTATCACCAGCATCCACAGGCTGGCGGCCAGGCAACCCACGCACGCCAACATGCCACCGATGACGAAGCGAGTGCGCGTTTCCAACCCGCGCAACGCAGTCAGGTCAACCGTGAGCACTGCGAGCGCCGTAATGACAATGATGGTCTCGGGCGCTGCCAGTCTGAGCAGTTCGAAGTAGCTCATTGCGCGCCCCCTTTCTTCAACCACTCAAACAGCGGCGAATTGAAACTCGGCACAATCACGTCCAGCAGTATTCTCGGGTAAAGCCCAACCACGAGCGAGACGCCGATCAACATCACGGCGCCAATCCGCTCCGGGATGGAAATCGCATCCATCTCATGGTGATGCTCGTCGTGCTTGGGAGTGGGTTTAGACTCGACTTCGCCGAAAAACGCCTTCTGCATCGCCCGCAACGTGTAAGCCACACCGATGACGATGCCCACGCCCGTGATAACCGCCAGCGTCGGGAACGACTTCCACGCGCCAATGATCACCTGCAGTTCTGCCACGAATCCGCTGAAGCCCGGCAAGCCCATCGAAGCTGCGGCTGCGATGACGAACGTCACGGCCGCAAAGGGCATCGTCTTCACCAGGTTCATTCCCTCCAGCACGGACAGTTCGCGCGTGTGCGTCCGTTCATAAACCATCCGGCCCACCACGGCGAACAGCAATCCAGCGATGATGCCATGCGAGAACATCTGCAACACCGCGCCACTCAGGCCGATGGTGTTCAAGGTTACCAAGCCGAGCAGCACGAAGCCCATGTGGCTCACGCTCGAATAGCCGATGACGAATTTGAAATCCTTCTGCACCAGCGCCACCATCGCGCCATACACAATGCCGATGACAGCAAGCACCGCGATAACATCACGCCATGAGTGAAATCCCATCACTCCAAAACTCCAATCCTCCATTCCCTCGGGGAACAGCGTCATCGCCACGCGCAGGCAGCCGTAAGCTCCCAATTTCATCACCACGCCGGCGAGCAACATCGAGGCAGCCGTCGGCGCGGCCACGTGACCGGTCGGCGCCCAGGTGTGAAACGGCCACATGCCGGCGAGAATGCCAAAACCCACGAACACCAGGGGAAATGCCCACATCTGGAAACCATGCGGGAACGGATACTTCGCGAGTTCGAGCACATTGAAAGTGTGTGCGCCTGAAACAACATACGCCGCAATAAGGCCGACCAACACCATCGCGCTGCCGACGAACGAATACAGCGCCAGCTTCATCGCGCCGTACTCACGCCGCGTCGAACCCCAGATCGCGATGATGAAATACTTCGGCACGATGGCGATTTCGTAGAACACAAACAACAGGAACAAATCGAAGCTCAGGAACACGCCATACACGCCACCGATGAGCGCGAGGTAAAACGCGAAAAACTCCTTCGCCCGATGCTCGATGTTCCAGGAGAACAGAATTCCGCCCACTGCCGCCAAGCCGGTGAGCAATACCAGTGTCAAACTCACGCCGTCCGCCGCGAGATGATATTCAATCCCAAGCGACGGCACCCACGGTAGCTTCGCCACCGTCAGAATCTCGCCCGCCTTGAACTGAGCGAATCCCGCCACTGCCACGATCAGCCCCGCTACCGCCGACAGCATGGCCACTTTGCGCGCCACCGACGCGTTGCCCTTCGGCAGGAGCATCAGCACCAGCACGCCCAAAAATGAAATGTAAACGGTCCAGGCCAGCATCTTAAAATTTCAAGTGTTCCACCATCTGGACGGCCGTATTCCCGACCACGCCCAGCACGATCTGCGGGTTCAACCCCAACGCGAACATCAACACGATCGGCACGGACAAAAGGGCTTGCTCGCCCAAGGTCAGATCCGGAAAGCCCGTCCACTTCTCGTTCAGCGGCCCGTTGAAGACGCGTTGCAAAATCGTAAGGATAAAAATCGCCGTGACGAGCAGACCGATGACCGAGAGCGATGCCGAGCACATCGCCAGCGGGAACACACCCTTGAAGATCAGGAATTCGCCGACAAATCCGTTCAGTCCTGGCAGCCCGAGCGACGAGAACAGTGCGATGCCCATCAGCCCGCAGAAGATCGGCGCGACTTTGCGCAGCCCGCCGAAGTCATTCAAGCCGCGCAAGCCGCCAGAGCGTTGTTCAATCAGAGCCACAAACCAGAAGAGCGTCGCCGCCGTGAGGCCGTGATTGAACATCTGGAGAAACACGCCGTTGAGCGCGGCGGACTTTTCAGTTGCCAGCGCAGCATCGTCGCCACTGAACTTCGCCACGGCGAACACCGCGAGTAGGCAATACCCGAGATGGTTGATGGAGGAGTACGCAAGGATGCGCTTGAGGTCTCGCTGCGCAAACGCGGCGCACGCGGAAAAGACGATAGTGACCACGGCCAGCGCCAGCAACGGCGTGCGCAACCACTGCATCTGTTCCGGGAAGATTGGCAGCAGGATGCGCAAGAACCCATAGACGCCCATCTTCGACATCACGCCGGTAAGCAACATAGTGACGCCGCTGGGTGCTTCAGCGTACGCCGCCGGCAACCAAGTGTGGAAAGGCATCAGCGGTACCTTCACCGCAAAACCCAGCAACACGCCGCCGAAAACCAGCATTGTCACTTGCCGCGCGGTGAATTCCATCCCCAGCAGTTTCCAGCCAAGCTTGTCCTGCAACGCCGTGTTCAACGAGCCGTTGCGCGCCATCTCGGCGAGTTCCAGAAAATCATATTTGCCCGTGGCCAGAAAGATCGCGAGGAACGCCAGCAGCATCGCCACGCTGCCAACCATTGTGTAGATGAAGAACTGCGTCGCCGCAGGCGCGCGTTGCGGTCCGCCCCAGAGCCGCACGAGAAAGAACGCGGGAATCAGACTCAGTTCCCAGAAGATGAACCAGTGGAAAAAATTCAGCGCCGTGAATGTGCCGAAGAGACCAGCTTGCAGGAAAAGCACGAGGGAAAAGAATAGATGTGCACCCGGCCTGGTAGGGACGCGGTCCCCCGCGTCCCC
>Ga0315912_10002254_pt1 | contig 21000 bp, 18 predicted proteins | sample VfabasoilMG_FD_204469 | JGI IMG/M metagenome (GOLD analysis project Ga0315912, IMG submission 204469) | Garden soil microbial communities collected in Santa Monica, California, United States - V. faba soil | ecosystem: Environmental > Terrestrial > Soil > Garden | place: USA: California...
CGACTCCCCCTCGGGGAGCACCACGCCGAGCGGGCGAAATTGCGTGCGCGTGAGCCGCGCCCAGCTGCTCGCCGACCAGGCCCGCGCGAGCTCGGCCGCATCCCAACCGGGCCTGGCGATGTCGACCACGTCGATGCGCCGCCCGCGCAGCGGCTCGAGGTCGAGCAGCGCCCGGTCGCGGCAGCGCGCCGGGCGGAGCAGACCCCCGCTGGTCGCGAGCCGTGCCGCCACCGTGCCGGACGGGGCCCAGCAATCGAGCGCCTGCAGAAACTCCTCCACGTCGCGCGACACCGGTCGCGGATCGGGCGGCCCGTCCCACTCTTGGCGATCGAGCGCGCCCGAGTAGAGTGACGACGCGCCCGCGCCCTGCCACGCCAACAGCACCTCACGCCCGCGCCGCTCGAGCGCCCAGGCCGCAGCGACGCCGGCGAAACCGCCACCGAGCACCAGGACCGTCACTCCGCCGCGCCTCGCTCTTTGTCGGCCACCGGCCGCTCTTTGTTGGCCCGGCGCTCGTCGTCGGATGGGGCGGGCCCGACGCTGGGACCGAGCCCGGTCGGACCCAGATTGCCGGAGGGCCGCTCGATGGAGCGGGGGCTGCCCAGCTCCGCGCGAATGCTGGCGAGCGAGAGGGCCTCCTGCCGCGCCTGCAGCGGCCCCACCGCGGCCATGCGGCGCCGCGCCGCGCCCTCCAGAAAGTCGAGCGCCATGCGCTGCCCATCGAGCGGGCTGCGCCCGGTCATCTGCGCGACGATCGCTCCGCAGCGCGCGGCACAGCGCATGCCTCCGCACGCGCCGACCCCGAGGCGCGTGCGCCGCGACACATCCTCCACGGTCTGCGCCCACTCATGCGCGATCACGTACCGCACCTCCGCCTCCAGCACCGGCTCGCAGGGGCAGACGACGGCCGCCTCACGCCGATCGCGCGCCAGCCGCTCGACGATGCGCAAGCTGCGCGCGCCGTGCCGATACTCGAGCCGCGCGCCCGCGATGGGCTCGATCTGGGCGTCCTCCGCCAGTGCGATCGGATCGACCAACTCTTCCCCACCGGGCAGCGCCGTCAGATGCGTGCGCGACGCCTTTTGCACGCCCAGGCGATGACAGATCGCGTCCGTCATGGCCTCGGCGAACATGCGGTAGCTCGCGAGCTTGCCCCCGATCATCGAATACAACCCGGCCGCGCCGTGCGGCTCATGGTCGACCACTGCATGCTCGCGCGACAGCCCGTCGGGGTCCGGACCCCAGTCGTAGATCGTGGGCCGTACGCCGGCCCAGGTCCCGATCGCTCGCGCCTCGAGGATCGCCGGAAATACCCGCGCCACCGCCTGGATCAGGTAGCGCACCTCGGCGGTGGTCGCGACCACGTCGTCGAGGTCGCCGTAGTAGTCGGTGTCGGTCGTGCCGATCACGCTCATGTTCTGCCACGGCTCGAGAAACACCTGCCGCCCGTCGATGGCGCGCACCGCGATCGCATAGTTGGTGAGCCGCCGATCGAAGAACACGTGAATGCCCTTGCCGGGGCGAATGCGCGCCTGATCGGCGACCAGCCCCCCCAACCCGGCGGTGAGCGGCGCCCAGGCGCCCGTCGCATTCACCACCACCTTCGCCGTGCGCTGCCCGCTCTGCCCCGTGAGCAGATCGCGGTAGCGGACGCCGTTGACCGAGCCATCCTCGCGCCGCAAGATCTCCGTCACGGTGGTGTGCACCCGCACCTCCGCCCCGGCCTCCGCCGCGTCCACCAGGTTGCCGACGCACAGCCGCACGCCGTCGATGCCCCACTCGTCGAAGCTGACGCCGCCCACCGTCCTGCCGGCGAGGCCCGGCTCGAGTTGCTGCAGCTCTTCGGCGGTGAGCCGCGCGTGCGGCTTGCCGTGCTTGAGCGGCTGATACTTGTCGTACAGATCGAAGAACGCGTCCAGGAGCGTGAGCGACAGCTTGGGCGTGCGCCCCTCCGTGTGCACCGGCATCAGGAAGGGGATGCGAAACAGGAGGTGCGGGGCGATGCGCTGGATGTGCCCGGAGTCGAGGCAGGAGCTGTAGGTCACGTGCGGGTCGTAGGTGAGGTAGCGCGGCCCGCCGTGAATCATGCCGCTGTTGTTGCCGCTCGCGCCGAAGGCGATGTCGTTGCGCTCGAACACCGCCACGCGGAGCCCGCGCTGCGTGCAATCGCGCGCCACGCCTGCGCCGTTGACCCCGCCCCCGATCACGACCACGTCCACGTCCGGGCGTTCGCCCGCGACTTCAATGGTCATGCTGTGGTCCATGCTCGCAGGTGAAGGGTCGATGCGGCAACTTGGCGGCTCGGAACAGGGCTGCTGGCAATAGGGCTGCCGGGAACAGGGCTGCTGGCAATAGGGCTGCGGGGAACTTGTCTTCCCGAAACCCAGCCACGTAGCCTAGCGCCCCCCGTGTTCCGCCGTTTCATTTCACGAAGCTGGTATGCGCCTCGCCCCAGGTCAGCGGCTGCACCGATAGTGCGTGCCTCGCTCCTGGCGTGCGCAATCCTGCTCGGCCTCGCCTCTCCGGCCGGCGCGGCAGGGAGCCAGCAACGTGCGCCTGCGGCAGCCCGGACAGCACCACGGGTGGCGGTCTCCGGCCGCCCCAAAGTCAAGCTCAATCGCCTCACATTCCCCAGCATGCCGCAGGGGTCGTACTACAAGAAGCACCTCGAGCGCAGCCTGCAGCGCGAGGCTCGCAAGGCCGACTGGGGAGCCGGCGAAGGCAGCGTGATCCACTACCGCGTGCGCGTCGATAGCCTGCGCATCGAGGCGGCCGGCGACGTGGTGCGGGTGCATTGCTCCGCTACGGGCGAGCTGCCGAACGGCAAGAGTGCCAGGAGCCGCCTGAGCTTCAGCGGGGCGCCCAGCGCGGAGCGGAAACTGGTCGAAGAGGTGCTGACCCTGGTCGCGCGTGGCGTCGTCACGCGCCTGGCCGAGTTGGAGCACCGGCGCCGCAGTTAGACCACACACCGGAAGCGCCGCGCGCGCGTGACAAGACGGGCGATCGTGCTACTGTGAACGAGAGGCGCGGACGCTCGGTGGGACCGAGCCGCTACGCGTACCCGGAGCGCGACCGACGCGGCCCAGAGGTTTTTTCCTGCTGGGCACGCTCACTGGCGTTTTGCGAGGCGGCGGTGCCGCCAGCGAGGACAAACATGTTGGAATTGGCTGGGCCGGTTTCCGATTGGATGGTGTCCCCCGTGGTCACCCTGCGCGAAGAGACGTTCTTGGCCGAGGCCGCACGCCGCTTCGATGAGCTCGAGGTATCGGCGCTGCCCGTCGTCGACACGAGCCATCGTCTGATGGGCGTGCTCAGCCGCGCCCACCTGCACCGGGCGGGCAGGTTCGTGCGCGAGACCTCCGATCACGGGAGTTCAGCTCAGAAGCGCCATCTGCGCCTGCCCGAGGCGCGCGTGGGAGAGTTCATGCTCTCGCAGGTCCCGGTGATCCGGCGCGGGCTGGCATTGCGAGCCTGTGCGCGCAGCATGTTGAAGCAACGGCTGCATCGCCTGTACATCGCCGAGGATGGCCCGCTCGAAGGCGTCATCAGCACGCGAGAGTTGCGCAAGGCCGTGGTCCACGCGCGCTTCGAAGCTCCGCTCGCCGGCCTGGCACAGGGCGGCTCGGCACCCCGCGCCTTCGCCACCCTGCCGGCGAACACGCCGCTGCGCACGGCGGTTGCGCGCCTCGACGGCCAACCCGCGCTCCTGCTGATCCTGACGCGCGAAGGCTTGCCGGTCGGCATCTTCGCGGAGCCCGAGGCGCTGGACGCGCGCGAAGCCGACCCCGAAGAGCCGGCAGAGCTGTGGATGGACCCGAGCGTGTTGGGCCTGCCGGCGGAGCTGCCCGCGCATCTCGGAGCGGCGCAGGCGTTGGAGCGCAGCGCGCGCTACATCGTCACCCTGGATTCCGCCAACACGGTGAGCGGCCTGGTCTCCGGGCTCGGTTTTGCCGAACTGGTCGCCGGCGCCACGCGCTAGGCCTGAGCCGTCGTCCTGAGCCATCGTCCCGAGGCCGCTGCCCGCCGCAGTCCCTTTGAACTGCCCCGCCGCCGTGCCACGATAGAAGGCATGGAACTGCCGGATCTGACGGGGCGTGCCGAGTTGGTGCGCCGCTACGCGCGCCTGTTGCAGCACTTCGGGGCGGAGCTCGGCGAGCGGCCGCTGGTACGCCACGACACCCAGTTCTTTCCCGATCGCTTCGAGAAGGACCAGGCGTCGCTGGAGCGCCTGGTGCGCCGGCTCCAGGCGCACGCCGGCCTGCTCGACGTGCCGCTGCGCGTACAGCTGCTGACGCCCGACGGCCTACCGAGTGAGGGCAGCGCGGGCAGCTGCGGCACGGGCGGGTGTGGCTCTGCTGGCGGTGGGACCGGCGGCTGCAGTACGGGGGCGCCCCAGGAGGCCGGTGCCAAGCTACCGCGCCTGGAAGAGAACGCGCAGGGCTGGACGCTGAACGTCGGCGAGGCGGAGCTCCACCACCCGGTCGCGCTGACGACGCAGCTCTCGCTGGCGCTCGCCGACATCTTCCTCACCGAAACCGAGAGCACGAGCGCGCCGGTCGAGGCGCCGCGCGAGGTGAGCCGGGACCTGGCCTGCGTGGCGCTCGGCCTGGGCCTGTTGGCGCTCGAGGGCAGCTTCATCTACTCCAAGAGCTGTGGCGGCCCCTCCGTCGCCTGCCTGACCCAGCTCTCGGTCGGTGAGCTCGCCATCGCGTGCTCGCTGTTCATCGCCGCTGGCGGCCATTCCGCCCGCCGCGCCCTCGCGGACCTCGGCACGACGCAACGCGCCCTGCTCTCCGAGGCCAGCGACTGGGCCGCCTCCAACCCCGAACTGATCCACCAGCTCACGGAAGACCCCGGCCAGTTGGCCACGCGCACTCCTGCCGTGCAGGACACCCGCGGCTGGCTGCTGCGCCTCTTCCAGCGCGGTCCCCAGCGTGCCAGCCGGGGCACGCGCCGTGCGGCCTCCTTCGAGCAAGCGCTCGCCGCCGGCCTCGGAGAAGCCGAGTTGCTCGATCTCGCGCAAGATCTCGCCAAGGCCACGGCCCGGGGCACCAAGACCGCCCACGGCAGGGCTGCCGGCAACACGGCTTCCAGCAACACGGCGGCGAACGACAAAGCCCCGGCTACGGACGAGCGACGCGCGCGAGAACGCCGAGAGCTCGCCGCCTTGGTAGACGAAGCGCTGCGCAGCTCGTAAACCGGGCGGGCATGTGCAGACTCATCCGGTTCCCCGCGCGAGCGGGCAGTATCGTCGCGAGCAGCGTGCTCGCAGGCAGCCTGCTCGCCATCGGCGCGCTCGCCGTCAGCACGGTTGCGTGCGGCGGCTCCGCGCCTAAAAGTAACGCTCCGTCCCCACACCCGCCGCCCGCTGCTCGCCCTCCCTCCCCCGCCGTGCCCGCTCCTCCCCCTGCCCCGCCCACCCGCCGCGACGAGCTCAGCGAGACGCTGCACGGCATCCAGGTCGACGACCCCTACCGCTGGCTGGAGGACGTCAAGAAGCCGGAGGTCCAGAGCTGGGTGACGGCGCAGAACGCGTACACCCGCCGGCTGCTGGACGGGTTGCCCACTCAGGCGGCCCTGCGCCAACGCTTCGCCGACCTCTTGTATCTCGACGCGGTCTCGCCGCCCGAGGAGCGGGGTGGGCAGCAGTTCTACACGCGCCGCTACAAGACGCGCGAGAAGCCCGTGCTGATGGTGCGGCCCAAACGGGCGGAGCCCCAGGCGGGCACACAGGGAGGCCAACAGGCAGGCCAACAGGCAGGCCAACAGGCAGGCCAACAGAGCGAAGAGCGGACGCTGCTCGATCCCAACGAGTTGAGCGCCGATGGCAGCATCTCGCTCGGCAACTGGTTCGTGAGCTGGGACGGCAAATACGTCGCCTACACGCTGCACGAAAACAACGCGGACGAGGCGACGCTGTTCGTGCGCGAGGTCGCCACCGGGCAGGACTCGGCGATCGATCGCATCACGGGCGCCAAGTACGCGGGCCCCACCTGGACGCCCGACAATCAAGGCTTCTACTACGAGTGGCTGCCGACGGACCCGGGCATCCCCGTGGCAGAGCGCCCGGGGCGGACCGAGTTGCGCTACCATCGCCTCGGCACCGACCCTGCTCGAGATCCGCTGGTCTTCCCCGCCACTCGCGATCCCAAGACCTTCCTCGGCGGCGGCCTCACGCGCGATGGCCGCTGGCTGATCGTCAGCGTGCAACAGGGCTGGCAGCAAAACGACGTCTACGTGCGGGACGCGCGGCTGCCACTGCCTTCGGGCAAAGACGCCCCGCCGGACGCCGCTCTAGCCAACCCCATCATCCCCGCCGGCGCGAGCCCGGGTGCCGCGCGCGCCAAGGCCAACGCCGCGCGCTTCGGCTTCGTGCCCTTCGTCACCGGGCTCGATGGGATGTTCCGGGTGTCCTGGTGGAACGGCGTATTTTACGTGCACACCAACTACGAGGCGCCCAACTACCGGGTGCTCGCGCTCCAGCCCAAGAAAAGCAGCGCACCGCCCCAGTCGCAGTCCAAGGCACAGTCCAAGACAGCGCCGACGGCAACACTGTCGCCGGGTGAATTCGCGATCGAGCACTGGCGCGAGATCGTGCCCGAATCGGCGGCCAAGCTCGATGACGCCAACGTGATCGGCGGCGCGCTCGTGCTCTCCTACCTGGAAAACGCCTCCAGCCGCCTCGCGATCCACGATCTGTCGGGCAAGCGCTTGCGCAGCGTGAGCCTGCCCGGCCTCGGCAGTGCGAGCGGCCTGGTGGGGGACCCCGATCGAGACGAGGCCTACTTTTCCTTCACCTCCTTCACCGTGCCGACGCAGGTCTACCAGGCGTCCATCGAACACGGCAGCACGAGCCTGTGGTCGAAGATCGAGTTGCCGCTGGACACGAGCCAGATGCAGGTGGACCAAACCTGGTACACCTCGAAGGACGGCACGAAGGTCTCGATGTTCCTGGTGCATCGCGCGGGCCTCGAGCTCGACGGCAGCCACCCCACGTTGCTCTACGGCTATGGCGGCTTCAACATCGACATGACCCCGGCCTTCTCGGCGCTCGCCGCCGTCTGGCTCGAACAGGGTGGCGTCTACGCCGTGCCCAACCTGCGCGGTGGCGGTGAGTACGGCGAGGCCTGGCACCGTGCGGGCATGGGCCCCAACAAACAAAACGTCTTCGATGACTTTGCCGGCGCGGCCGAGCACCTGATCGAACGTGGCTACACGACGTCAGAGCACCTCGCCATCTACGGCGGCTCGAACGGCGGCCTGCTCGTCGGTGCCAGCATGGTCCAGCACCCCGAGCTCTTCCGCGCCGTGGTGTGCGCCGTGCCCTTGCTGGATATGGTGCGCTACCACCTCTTCGGCAGCGGCCAGACCTGGATCGCCGAATACGGCTCGCCCGAAGACGCGACCCAGTTCGCCACCTTGTTCGACTACAGCCCGTACCACCACGTCGTGCCGAGCGTGAAATACCCCGCGCTGCTGATGATGGCGGCCGACAGCGACGACCGGGTCGACCCGATGCACGCGCGCAAGTTCACGGCGCTCATCCAATGGGCGAAGGAGCAGTGGGCGGCGCAGCAGAACGGCGGGCAACAGAGCGCGGGACCACACAGCGGGGCTGCGAGCGATCGGCCCGCCCTGTTTCGCGTCGAGGAGCACGCCGGTCACGGCGGCGCCGACCTGGTCAAGAAGCGAGTCGCCTACAACGCCGACCTCACGGCATTCTTACTCGATCAGTTGACCCGAGGGTCCACGGCGGCCCGCTCGACGGCCTCGCGCTCCGCCGCTCCGGCGGCCACTCCCGGAGCCCCTCCTGAAACCACGGCGCCGCGCTCCAGGGCCGGCGCCCAGCCGCCGTGACGTAGCATCAGCCCGAGCAGCGAGCGGGCACAGTAGAGCGCGTTCACCACCACGTACGGGTACAGGTACACGCGCGCGTCCCCGAGCACCGCGGCGATCCAAATGTACGAGGGGTAGTGAATGAAAAACCGCCCCACGCGCTCGGCGAGCGACACGGCTCTGGATAGCGGGCTGCGCCGCGCGGGCGCCGGCGCAGAACCACCGGGCGCAGTCGCAGGAACGCCGGTAGCAGAAACCCCGGCAGCAGTGCCCGTTCGAGCCGCGGCCGCCGCGCGTAGCCCCTCGAGCACTTCGGGCCGCCGCTGAAACGTCGTCATGCCGATGCCCGACGCCAGAAACACCACCCCCGCCAGCCCCCAGAACAAGAGCTCCACGTCGCCCAGGCTCCGGTAGGCCCCGGTCGCGACGGCAGCGAGGATGAAGAAGGCCTTGATCTCATCCATCAGAAAATCGAGCAGATGCCCGGTGGGCGACTGCACGCCGCGCGCCCGCGCCAACATCCCATCGACCTTGTCGAAGACGTACGAGAGCTCGTAGACCACCACGCCGAGCCAGAGCCCGAGCGGCCAGGGCAGGAAGAGGAAACACGCGGCCGCCGCCATCGCGACGAAGAGCGCAAAGAACGTGACCTGATTGGGAGCGACGCGAGTGTCCCGCAGCACGTACACGACCACGGCCGCCAGAGGCCGGCACACGTAGACGTTGAACGCCAAGTCTTCCGCCTTGAGCGTCGAGCGATAGAGCTGGGCCAATCTCATGGAAACACGCGGGCCAAGCTCATCGGAACACGGTCAGGGGCGCCTGGCCCTTCGCACGTACTGCGGGACAGCCCAGCCTCGCAATGCTAAGACGCCCCCGCGATGTCCGAATCCGAGCGACCTGCCTCCCCGGCCCCTGCAGAAGAAGGGCTAGCGAAGTCACAGCCTTCGGCAGCACAGCCTGCCCCCGGCGCCCCTGCGCCTGCCGGGGGCCTGCAGCATCCCGCCTATAGCCCGCAGGGCATGTCGCTGCTGCAGCATCTCGGGCAGACCTTGCGCTGGATCGTGTCGCCGCAGCCCGGGGAGCCCCTGCCAGTGCTCGGCGGCCGCCTCGCGATCGGCGTGCTGCTGCTCGGTGGCATCGCGCTGGTGTCCCCTCAGGGCATGAACGCCTGGCTGGACCGCCGCATCCACCCCGCGCCTCCGAAGCGGGTCGAGGTGTGGGAGGCCGGCAAAGAGGCGCACGTGCAGCTCACGCTGATCACCGCCGATTCGCGCCGCCTGAACTGCGCCCACGACCAGGTGCTGGAGGGGCAACACTGCGGCTTTGGCGCCAACAAGCGCAGCTGGCCGCGCCAGCCCGGAGATCTGCTGGACGACAACGACTATGACGTCATCCAGCCCTATCGCACCGCAGACACCAATGCCCTGGTGCTGGTGAGCGGCATCTGGGCACAGCCCGAGCTGGCGCTGCGGGTGCATCGCGAGCCGCCAAGCTACTACGACCTCAAAAAGCAGGTGCGCTTCGTCGCCTATTGCCGGGTGCGCTTCGTCGGGGAACTCACCGACGTCGCACTGCGCTGGGAGAGCGGCGGCAAATGGCTGACCGAGCCGAAAGCCATGGTCGCACAGGCACTGAGCTGCACGCTCGAGCCGCCCCAGGGCTAGAGACAGCCCAGAGTGTCACAGCCCAGAGTGTCATAGCCTAGAGTGTCACGGCCCAGAGTGTCACAGCCCGCGCTCGCGTCTCGCTTCGCCTCGCTCCTGGCCGTCTGGTTTGGCTGCGGCCTGTCCCCGCGCGCTCCGGGCACGGTCGGCTCCCTCGGCGCCGTGCCCTTGCATCTGTTGTTGTGCTTGCTGCCGGTCCCCCTGCACGCGCTCGCCGCGCTCGCGGTGGTCGGCGCCGGCATCTGGGCGGCACAGCGCTACGCGTCCGAGCGCTCCCAGACGGATCCACAGAGCGTCGTGATCGACGAGGTCGCCGGCACCGTGCTCGCGCTGGGCCTGGTCCGGAGCGAGCCCTGGTTCTACTGGCTCGCCGCGTTCCTCTTGTTTCGCCTGCTGGACATCTGGAAGCCCGGGCCGATCCGCACCCTCGAGCACGCGCGCCCCATCGGGCTCGGCATCATGTTGGACGACGTCCTGGCGGGCCTGCTGGCAGGCGCCCTCGCGAGAGGGCTGGCCAGCGCCGTGCCCGCCCTCTTGGCCTAGTACCGTCCAGCTAGGGCGTCGCGTCCCAGCTGGTGCGACCGAGCAAGGTCCCGAGCGCCGCATCGAGCGTGAGTGATTTGCCGGAGTAGCCGTCGTCCCCGCGATCCTCGAGCAGGTTTTCGACCCCCCAGACCACGCGGTGATAACTGTGGTGGTACGTCATCGCGATGTCCCAGGCGTCGAGGCCCGGCTCAAAGGCGAGACGCTCGGCGATACAGCGCGCCGCCTCTCGAGAGATGAAGCTCTCGTCGCAGCCCGTACCGCCCTCCGAGCGGCACTCCTCCGCGAAGGTCTCGACCGTCGGAGGCGCGGGTGCGACCGCGCCTGACATCGGCGCTGCATTGGCGACCGTGACGTCACCGACGTCGAACGGCTCGCTCGCGGGGTGCTCCGAAATGCACTGCTGGGCCTCCGGGGAGGGCGTATCGAGCCGCTCGTCCTGGCTGTCATCGGACTCCGGACTGGAGCAGCCCGCGGCCACCAGGGCCGAGAAAACGGCCGGGATGAGGCGGAAGCCGAGCCGGGAGAGGCGCGGGGATGCGAGCGGGGCGCGAAGCTCTGGACGCATCCTCTTAGAATAGCATGCAGCTTTGCCCGAGCTACACGGCGCCGGGCTACGTGCCGCAAGCGACACGGCGTCCTGGCTACACGGCGTCCTGGCTACACGGCGTCCAATCCACACCGCGTCCAGGCGAGACGGCTAACCCGGTCGCGGTTCGAGCGGACCCGCCAGCAAGAGCACGATCCCCTCGAGCAGCTTGGCCACGCGAGCCAGGCGATCGAAGTCGAGCTTGTCGGGCGTGTCGAGCTCGTTGTCGTGGTGCGGCGAGCGAAACTGCGCCGTATCGGTGAGCGCCAACCCGGGGAGCCCCGCGCTCCAGAAGCGCGCCTGGGCTCCATCGGCGGCGAGCGGCGCGCTGTCGGGCAAGATCAGTTCCTCTACCGGCAGACTCGCCGCCGTCAGCACCGGGCGCAGCTGCTCGAGGAAGGGGTTGGAGCCGGCGTTGCTGAGCACGGCGATGAAGTTGCCGTAGCGCGTGCGTTGCTCCGCACCGTGCAAGAGCTCCTCGGGATAGCGCTGCGAGCCCGCGCTCAGCGAATAGTAACCCAGGCTGCCGAGCGTGAGCGTCGTCAGCACCGGCACGTGCGCTTGCTGCAGCCGCTGCGCGTACACGACGCTGCCCGGCGGGGCCGCGCCGGAAGAGCCGGGCTCCGCCCCCACCTCGTTGCACAGCCAGACCAGCCGCAGCGTGCGCTCGAGCCGACGCGCCACCAGGCGCTTGGCGAGCGTGAGCAACACCGCCGCGCCCGTGGCGCTGGCGTTGGCCCCAGGGCTCTCGGCGCTGGTGTCGTAGTGGGCGGCGACGACCAGCGTCTCTGCCCGCTTGCCGGGCAGCACGACTTCCAGGTTCTGCAGCACCTCGCTGCCGACCGTGAACCCCTCGCGCACGACCTCGTGCCCCTGGATCTCCAGCCGCCGCGCCAGATGGTCGGTGGCCGAATACAGATTCCAGCTGTGGGCCAGGCTGCGCGGTCCCAGCTCCGCGATGGCACCGACCTCCAACTCCAGCTCCGCGCGCAGCTGCCGCTCGTCACTCGTGAGCGGTGGGAGCGGCGGCGGTGCCGGGTCGGCCGGTGCCCCTGCCGCGTTGGCCCCCGCCTCTGCGGGGCTCACGGCTCCGGACTGGCTCGCCGCGCCCGCACAGCCGAACGCCAGGGTCAGGCCTAGAGCCAGGACCGGTACCGCCTCCACGGCGGCATCACAGCACACGAGCCCCTTGGCCCGCCAGCCATTTGCACGCAAAGGGGGCCCACCCGGGCTACTGGGAGGCTCCATTCCGCCGCGGAGCGGTTATAAACCCGCGCATGACTGCAGCTGCCAAGACGGGCGCCACGAGCACCTCACGGGTTCTCGTGGCCGTGGTGATGGGTTCCAAGAGCGATTGGGAGGTGATGCAACACACCACCGCCACGCTCAACGAGCTCGGCGTCGCGCACGAGGTGCGGGTGACGTCGGCTCATCGCACGCCGGATGCCACCTTCCAATACGCCTCCGAGCTCGCGGGGCGAGGCATCGAGGTGGTGATCGCCGCCGCCGGGGGCGCCGCGCACCTGGCCGGTGTGATGGCCGCCAAGACGGCACTGCCCGTGCTGGGCGTACCGCTCGTCGCGGGCGCGCTGAACGGCCTCGACGCGCTCCTGGCCACGGTGCAGATGCCCGGCGGCATTCCCGTGGCGACCTTCGCCATCGGCAAGCCCGGCGCCGTCAATGCGGCGCTGTTTGCAGGTGCCGTGCTCGGCAACAAGTACCCCGAGGTGCAGAGCGCGGTGGCCCGCTTCCGCAAAAATCAGACGGACACCGTGCTCGCCATCGGCGATCCACGCGGATCCTGAGCGGGGACAGGGCCGCAGGGACAGGCCGCGGGGACAGGGCCGCGGGGACAGGGCCGCGGGGACAGGGCCGCGGGGACAGGGCCGCAGGGACAGGGCCGCAGGGACAGGGCCGCTGCAACGGGCCTGCTGAGACGGCTGCCGCTACTGGGCTGCGGGGACAGGCTCAGTTGGCCAGCGCCGCGGCGTCCTGCTCAGTTGGCGAGCGCCGCGGCGTCATCCAGGAGTTGAGCGAGCTTCGCCGGCTCGCTGCTCTGGTAGTAGCCGCGGATCGTGCGCGTGCCATCGAGCAGCACGAGGTGCGTGCCGTGGGTGATGCCGTAGTGTTCGGCGCCGGCTTTCAGCGTGCCGTCGACCCCGATCTTGAAGCCCTCCTCCGCGGCCTTGCGGATCACGCCGTTGTCGCCCGTCAGAAAGGACCAGCTCGCCGTGTCGGCGCCGTACTGGGCCGCGTACTGGCGCAGCACCTCGGGCGTGTCGTTCTCCGGGTCGACGCTGAAGCTGAGCAAATGCAGCGGGACCTTGCGGGCCTGGGCTTGCTCCTGCAGGTGGCGCATGCGCCGCGTCAGCTCCGGACAGATGGTGGGGCAGCGCGTGAACATGAACGCGGCGACCCACACCTGGCCGTCCAGGCTCTGCTCGGAGAAGCTCCGCCCCGCTTGATCCGTGAGCCAGAAGGGCCCCACCGTGCCGAGGCGCGGCAGCGCCGCAGCAGGGGCGGCCTCACTGTTGCGGCAGCCGAACCCCGACGCCGCGCCCGAGAGCGCGAGCAGGAGCACGCCGCCACGCAGCCCGGAACACCGGCGGGAGAAGCGCTGGCCAAACATCACGCCCCACTCTCCCGCAGCCGGCAGCGCCCGGCAAGCGCACACCGCGCCACCGCGCCACCGCGCGGCCAAAGGACAGAGCTCAGCGCCGCGAGCGGGGCGGTGCGCTGGAGCGCGCCTCCGGTAGCGCGCTGCGCAGCCCATCGGCCCAGGCCACGGCCTTCTGCCAGCAATCGAACAGATCGCCGGCGTCGGCGGGGAGCGTCTCGGGCATCAGGCCGCGCTCGTGATCGAGCACCGCCGCCAGGATCTCCCCCTCGAACCCCGATTGGTCCAGAAGCGCGCTGCGCAGCGCGGTGCTCACGGGCAGGCCCTCGAGCACCTTCTCGAGCGGCTGATCGAGCATGGCGTCGAGCAGGGAAAATAGCCCCACCATGAAGGCCGTGCCGCTCGGCAAGCGGGCGCGGCCGCTGTTGGCGAGCAACTCGCACGTCTTGGCGCGGACGAGCGCGGTGAGCAGCACCTCGTTGGGCTTGTAGCTGGCCTCGCCCAGGCCCACCAGCGTGACCCACTTGGAAAACTCGCTGAGGCCGAGCAGCGCCACGGCCTGGCGGATGTTGCTGACCTGCACGCGCAGCCCGAAGCCCGCCGAGTTCAGAAAGCGCAGCAAGGTCACGCTCAGCCCGGCGTCGCGGCGCAACACCGACTCGATCTCGGCAAAGCCGATGTCCGGCTGCCGCAGCTTCGTCATCAGCTCCATCAGCACCGACAGATTGCGCGGCGCTCGCCGCCCCTCGACGGGGCTCGGCTTGAGCAGAAAGTCCCCCGAGACAAAATGCGGTCCGTAGGGCCTGGTGCTCGGAAAGTCCTTCGGCTGATCGACGCTGTCCACCCAGAGCTGCTGCCCCCTCGGTCGCCGCCCGATGCGATCGAGCACGCCGAGCTCGAGCTGCGGAAACGGCACGCGAATCAGCGTCGCTCGCTCGAGCAGCGGTGCCACTTCGGGCGTCCACAGCTCGCCGCTGAGCGCGAGCTGAAAGCCAGCGTCGAGCCGCTCGTCGGCGGCCTCGATGAGCTCGCGGTCCACCTCCCCGCGCTCGATGCGCAGCACCAGCACGGTGCCCTCGCTGGTCGGCAGCGGCAACCGCCCGAGCAAGGTGTCGCGCGCCACCGAGATGACCGCCACCTTGTCCGCGACGAGCGATTTGACGCCCAGCTCGGCGAGCGCATTCAGGAGCGCGACCTCGGCGCCGAGGCCATGCTCGCCCGACCCCTGCGTCCCCGACCGGGCGCCGGCGCCGGGCCACATCAGCTCGTAGCCCCAGACCGACAGATCGCGCGCGAAGAGCGCCCGCCGCGTCACGTGCATGCGCGTCGCCCCCGGGCCGCTGCCGGGCTCTGTCCCCTTGTCCTCCGTCAGCTCCGCGCTCGTGACCACTGCGCCTCCCGGCTCCCCCGAGCCCGTACCGTTTGCTCGCAGAGAACCAACGGCTCGCGCGCCCTTCAGGAATAGGTCGCTTTACGGCCCGGTGGCCCAGCGGTAGCGAATCCCCAGCAAGAACGCGTCCCCGCCCTTACTACTGAGCGGATCCGGCGTGATGATCGCGGGCACAAACGTGCCTCGCGCCTCCAGATCCGCCGCCAGCGTGATGCGCACGATGCCACCGGCCCGTAGCACGAAGGTACCCCGCCGGGGCACCCCGATGACCTCGACGATCGGGCCGAGTTGCAGACTGCCGTCGAGCGCGAGCGCCCAGGCGTAGCCCCCGCGCGCCCGGTAGACCCACGGCGGGTCGACGACCACACGCAGCGTCTCTTCGTAGACGTAGTAGCCCTCATCGACGCCCGTCACGGCCGAACCCGCCACCTCGGCGAGCAACGAGCCCGGTCCGAGCGGCAGGCTCAGGCTGAGCTCCGTCTCCCAGGTCAGGAACCTCGAGCGCGGCCCGGTCAGGCGCTCGAGATCCTCCACCGTGTACGACTCGGCAGGGGTCAGGTACGAACGGCGAAAGGTGTACCAGTAGCGCCCGCCCACGCGCAGTTGAAAGTAGGGCAGCGCCCAGCGCGCCCCCGCGTAGGCAGCCACGCCTTCATCCGTGAAGATCGGATTGACCTCGACGCCGAGCCAGCTCGAGTGCGGCTGCCCGTGACCGAACTCGAAGCGCGGCCGCACATAGAGAAAGCCGGCGTCGAACGCCATCGCGACAAACCAGCGCTCAGGTTGTTCCGACCAGGGCAGGAAGACCTGCCCGGGGGACAGAAAGTGCCGCGCCGATGCCGGCGGAGCGAGCGTGGGCGGCAGCGGGCGACGCCGTGCCTCTTCTGCAGATACCGCCACCTCCGGGAGCGCCTCCCCGGCAGACGCATCGGTCGCCAGAGCGCCCGCCGGCAACCCGCCCCACACGGCCGCGGACGACAGAGCCGCCGCGAACCGCCGAGAGCAGCCCGAACCCCTCCAGCGGCTCCCGCGACACGGACGGCAGAACGCGCGCGAGCTCAAAATACGAGCACCCCGGACAGGCCGCCGAAGGTTGGCACCACCGTCAACTGGTAGCCGCCGGGCCCCGCCACGCTGCCTTCCGTAGCTGCCTGGCCGCCATGCCGATAATGCAGGGCCCACGGCACGAGCAGCCCGGTGGTGGTGCCGAGCGCGGCGCCGATCAACACGTCGGAGAGGTAGTGCACATCGGTGGCCACGCGCAGCACGGCGGTGCCGGCGGCGATGGTGAACATGCCGGCGCACGCCCAGTTGTCGGCGGCGCCCCCGCCGTACAGCGGCACGTAGGCGTGGTGCATGCAGTTGACGGCAGCGGCCGCAAAGGTCTGCGAGCTATGGCCGCTGTAGAAGCTGTAGTAGCGGTCGCGCGTCTCGCAGTCGCGGGTATCGGCCGGCAGCTCGCCCCCGCACTCGCGCCCATAGGGCCGCTCGCGGCTCGCCGTGTAGCTCACGATGCCCTGCAGCCCGGCCGTGATGGCGATCACCTCGGTGCTGATCAGCGCCTGCTGGATGCCCACTTCCGGGCTGTCTCGGTACCAACCCGCGATCACGAGCGCGTCGAAGTACAGCCAGCTCTCGTTGATGATGATGCCGACGTCGCTGGCGTCGCGAGCCCAGCGCCGGGAGCTGGGTGACTGTAGCCGCAGATGCTCGCGCGCTTTCTCGTCGAAGGCGAAGCCGCCGTACCAGTGCGTGCTCGGCATGGGCAAGACGCGGGCCGCCAGAAACGTGGCCAGGCCGAGCCCGCTGGCGATCCACTCGCCCGTACCGAACTTCGGCCACGCCGGGTCCCACGTGACCGGCGCCCCCTGCGGGTGATCCGCCCTCGGCTCGTTCGGCGCCGCGTAGGGCACGGAGGGGGGCGCAGCCGGGGTCCCAGAAGAGGGCACAGAAGAGGACACAGAAAAGGGCACAGACGGGGGCGCGGCTTGGTACTCCAGGTGGGGCACCGGCAGCTGCACGGACTGCGGCAGCGGCTGTTGCACGGGCTGCGGCGTGGGCTGCGGCGCCGGCTGGGACACGCCCGGGGACACGCCCGGGGACACGCCCGGGGACACGGCCTGCTCCTCGGCCTGCGCCAGCGGTGTCACACCGAGCCCGCCGAGAGCGCCCGCCAGCAAGATCCCCCCTCGAAAGCGGCAGCCGCGGGGGCTGCGGGATCGGGGAGGCGACAGCGCCACAGGAAGACTCGCCGCTGGGGGACTCGCCGCCGGGGGACTCACGGCGCAGAGCCTAGCCGGTCCGGCGCGCCTTGCGTACACGTTCACGGTGCTTCCTGCACCGTCCGTCGGCCACCCCGCGGGTTGCTTGAAGTGTCTGCCTCCCACTGCCGTTCGTCAGGACGGAGCCAAAGTTTCGGGTCGGTGCCGGAGCCGTGCGGCGCTCCGGCAAACGGCCTCGACACGGATGAGGCACCGACGAGGTACCGGCGACATGTATGGCGGGCGGAGCTAACCAGAACAGATGCGGGAAGCTGAACGCGAGCTGATGCCGCCCGGCGGCCCTGCGCCGGATGCAGCTCCGGGCGCCCCGGTCGCTGCCGCTCGTTCTGCTCCCGAGCGGCCGTCGCCGGTGCCGCGCATCCTGTGCGTGGACGACGAGCCGGCAGTGCTCAAGGTGCTGAGCCGCGCGCTCGAGCACGACTTCGAGATCGTGACCGCCAACGACCCCATGAAGGCGCTGGTGCTGCTCGAGCACGGCATGGACTTCTCCGTCGTGATCTCGGACATGCGCATGCCGCAGATGGACGGCGCCGAGTTCCTGTCGCGGGTCCGCCGCATCGCCCCCCAGAGCACGCGCCTGGCGCTCACCGCGTGCCTCGAGCGCGAGCTGCCGGCGGAAGAAGTGTTCGGGATCCTGACCAAGCCCTGCCCGATCAACCTGCTGCATGCCAGTGTCCACGCCGCGGTGGAACACCACGTGCTGCAGGCACTCTTGACGCGCGGCGGGAGCGCGCGCGTTCCCGAACCGAGACGCATCGCGCGCGTCCCCTTCGGCCCCGCCGAGACCGAGCTCGAGCCCCTGCCCGGGCTGATCAGCGGGCCGCGCCCGCTCCCCGGAGATCCGCGTCTGCTGCCGCAGCTCCCCGAGCTCGAGTTCGACCCCTGGCACATCGCCCGCGCCGTGCGGGCCGCCGCGGCGACGGACACCGTCGACCCGGAGGCGCCCCGCCTCTCGACGCTGGCCGCGGTCGCCGAGAAGTTCTTTCGCCTCGGCCACGGGCGGGAGGCCGAGCGCATCCTGCGCCCCGTGCTCTGGGATTTCCTGCAGCGCTGCGAGGCCGACCGCCGCTGTCTGGAGCGCGGGATCCCGCGCGATGTCGAGCGCGCGGCCGAGATCGGGACCGAGAACGGGACCGAGAATGAGGTCGAGCTGGCAGGCAAGCTCGCCCTGCGTCTCGCGACCGACACCAACGCCGTGCCGTGGATCGACTACCTGTTTCGCATCTTCACCGCCGTGAGCCGCCCCCTGCCGCCCGAGCTGATCGAACAGCTGCACGACCTCCTGCGCCGCACGCCGGGCGTGAGCCGGGGCGGATTTCTGCGCTATCTGGGCGCGCTGCGCGCCGCCCGCCACGACTTCGGGCCGAGCGAACATTTCCTGATCCGCCGCATCGAAGGGCTCGAGCCGCTGCTCTCCCAGTAGCCCCTGCACCGTAGAAACTGCACTGTAGAGTCTGCGCGGTAAACCCTCCGCAGTACGCCCACCGCTGCGAACGCTGGGCGGCAAACCCGGCAGCCCATACTCCGCAGTCCACACGCCACGGCAGACGCTGCTACGCTGCGCCCGTGCACTCCCCTCGCTGCGCGTCGCTGCTCGTTGCCCTCCCCCTACTGCTGGCCTGCACCCCGCCCTCCTCGCCCGCCGGCGCTACTGCGGAACACCTGCGCGTCCTGTCCGCGGATCTGGACGCCGCACCAGCGCTAGCGCTCGCCCCGGGCGAGGCCGCCGAGCTCACCGTCACGGCGGACGGACATCTCGGCGAACGCCTCGCCACCCCCGCCGGCAACGAACGCTTCGCCCTCATCCTCGCCTCCACACGCTTCGCCGTCGGCGCACCAGCAAGCCCGTACACGCTCGGCTTTGCGCTCGCGCCGCGCACCGGCCCGAGCCGAAGCCTCGACGCTTGCTCGGTGCCGGCCGATCGCTTCAGCAAGGCCCCACTGCCGATCGACCCGCCCCCGAATGGCCCTGCGCCCCCGGCCCACGCCACGCGCCGCATCGAGGTGCCCACCCACGACGGCACGACCGCGATCGAGGCCCGCGCCCTGTCGGTCGGCGAACACGCCGTGATCTGGGCCGACACCACCAATCCCACCACGCTCGACCAGGCCTTCGTCGCGCAGTTCCGAGACGACTTCGAACACGTCATCCTGCCGCGCGCGCGCCAGATCTTCGGCACCGAACCCGATCTCGACCAGGATGGTCGCATCCAGCTGGTCTTCACCCGCCTCACCCACGAGCGCGGCGTCGCCTTCTTCTCGGCGTGTGATCTGTTCGAGAAGTCGCCGGCCTGCCCCGCCTCGAACCACGGCGAGTACCTGTACCTCACGCCCCCCGACGCGATCGCTCCGCCCTACAACACGCCGAACGCGATCAAAGAGATCCTCGCGCACGAGGTGGCTCACCTGCTCCACTTCCAACGCAAGGTCCTGCGCAACCACCTCGCCAGCTGGGAAGACGGCCTCTACCTGAGCGAAGGCATCGGCGCCCTGGCGCAGGACGTGATCGGGTTCCAGGCGGGCAACCTGTACGTCACGCAGGCCGCGCTCGGCTCCATCGACCAGTTTTCCTTCAGCGACATGCTGCTCGGCGGGCAGCCCGACCACAGCCGGGAGGGCGCGCTGCGCGGCGGCAGCTACCTGTTCATTCGCTACCTGTATGACCGCGCGGGCGGCGACGCCGCCAGTGGCATCGAGATCGAAAACCGTGGTGGCCCGGCCCTGCTGCGCGCCTTGCTCGACGCGCCCGCCTGGGTGAGCGAGGTACTGCCCGCCGTGAGCGGCGCGACCGCCTCGGACCTCGCGCTCGACTTCTACACCGCGCTCGCGCTCAGCAATCGCGAGGACAGCCCCGAGACGGGCGCCGTGGCGGCGGCCAACCCTTGCTTTCGCTTCCTGCCGACGGCGCTCGACCCCATCACCAAAAAACAGCGCGGGGCCAACGTCTTCGCCCGCTTCCATGGCGCGCAGATGCAAGGCCCCCACCTGCTCGAGGCGCGCCCGACCCCCACGAACGGATCGCCCGCCGAGCTGAACGCGGAACTGAAGGCGGAGCTCCGAGCCGGCGGTGTCGCGTACCTGGCCTTCGATGCGACCGTCGGCGCGCCCGAGCTACCGATCACGCTCCAGCTCGACCCGAACGCCACACCTCGAGTCCGCATCGCGCGACTTCGATAACCATGCTCCCTGGGCTCCGCTCGACCCACTAGCCAGGACGCCCCAAACACTGCTAGCGGTCCGAACATGAGATCGATCTACTCCCTGCTCGGAACCACGGCCGCCTGCCTTCTCGGAGCCGGTTGTGCCTCCCACCCGGCGGCCCCGTTCGACACTCTGAAGAACGCCGGCGCCACCGTCTTGCGCCTGCAGAACTACGAGCCCCCGGTGCAGCAGCAACTGCCGGGTGCCGCCGCGGTGCCCGGACTGCCCCCGAATCTGATCCCACCGCAGATCCAGGCCTGGGCCCAGCAAGCCGCGCCCGCGCTGCAACAGCTCCTGCCGCCCGGGCTCCTGCCGCCCGGCCTCTTGCCGACGCCGGCGCTGCCCACGCAGCCGGCGGCACAGACGCAGGAGTTCCGCTTCCACGGCCGCCTCGTGCTCGGCACCGCCGCGGTCAACGATCCCGAGCTGCGGGAAGAGCTCGCCGATCTGCTCGGGGATGAAGACAACTTCCAGCTCGAGCACCAGCCCTGCAACTACCCCGAGCTCGGCCTGGGCTGGACCACCCAGACCAACATGCCCCCGTACGAGATCCTGATCTCCTTCTCGTGCAACAACATCCAGGCGGCGCAAGGCTTCGCCTGGCCGCACGCCACCGGCATCGGCATGAAGCCCAAGCTGGTCGAGGGCCTGACCAAGATCGTGCAGCAGCTCTTCCCCACGACCACGGTGGCTCCGCCCACGCCGGTCGGCTACACGCCGTCCAACTCGCTCGCGCTGCTCTAAGCCCTCACGCGGCCCTCCGCTCCCGCCCGTGCACCACGAGACAGGGGTGCTCGGGCGCTCCGAGCTCCCAGTGGATGAGCTCTGCCGTGCCCCGGGCGCGGATGCGCCCGCCGTGGATGCCGAGCAGATGA
>Ga0315912_10002255_pt1 | contig 20998 bp, 12 predicted proteins | sample VfabasoilMG_FD_204469 | JGI IMG/M metagenome (GOLD analysis project Ga0315912, IMG submission 204469) | Garden soil microbial communities collected in Santa Monica, California, United States - V. faba soil | ecosystem: Environmental > Terrestrial > Soil > Garden | place: USA: California...
CGTCCCCGTCGTTCTGCGCGTCGGCGGGGCACGCGTCGCACTCGTCGCCGAGAAGATCGCCATCGGCGTTCGCCTGCGCGGCGTTCGACACTGTCGGGCAGTTGTCCAGGTTGCCGCAGACGCCATCGCCGTCCCCGTCGTTCAGCGCGTCGGCGGGGCACGCGTCGCACTCGTCGCCGAGAAGATCGCCATCGGCGTTCGCCTGCGCGGCGTTCGACACTGTCGGGCAGTTGTCCAGGTTGCCGCAGACCGCATCGGCGTCCACGTCGTTGAGCGCATCGGCAGGACACGCGTCGCATGCATCACCGGGCGCGTCGCCGTCCGCGTTGGCCTGACTGGGATTCGCGATCGACGGGCAGTTGTCGAGGTTGCCACAGACGCCGTCGGCGTCGGCATCGTTCGCCACGTCGTTCGGGCACGCGTCGCACGCATCGCCGAGCAGGTCGCCGTCGGCGTTGACCTGACCCGCGTTCGCCACTGTCGGACAGTTGTCCAGGTTGCCGCAGACGCCGTCCGCATCGGCGTCGTTCAACGCGTCCGCGGGACACGCGTCGCACGAGTCGCCGAGCGCGTCGCCATCGGCGTTGGCCTGGCTCGCATTCGAGACGGCGGGGCAGTTGTCGCACGCGTCGCCCAGCGCGTCGCCGTCGGCGTTGGCCTGGCTCGCATTCGAGACAGCGGGACAGTTGTCGCACGCATCGCCCTTGCCGTCGCCATCGGCATCCGCCTGTCCCGCATTCGAGACTGACGGACAGTTGTCGAGATTGCCGCAGACGCCATCGCCGTCCGCGTCATTCAGCGCGTCGGCGGGACACGTGTCGCACGCGTCGCCGAGCGCGTCGCCATCGGCGTTCGCCTGGCTCGCGTTCGCCACAGCCGGGCAGTTGTCGCAAGCATCGCCGTCGCCGTCGCCGTCGGTATCGGCCTGGCCGGCATTGGAGACCGACGGGCAATTGTCGCAGGCGTCGCCCAGCGCATCACCGTCGCCATTCGCCTGCGAAGCGTTCGCGACGGACGGGCAATTGTCGAGGTTGCCGCACGCGCCGTCGCCATCGGCGTCGTTCGCCGCATCTGCGGGACACGCGTCGCAGGCGTCGCCCAGCGCGTCGCCATCGGCGTTCGCCTGGCTCGCGTTCGAGACGGCGGGACAGTTGTCGCACGCGTCGCCCTTGCCATCGCCGTCGGCGTCGGCCTGGCCCGCGTTCGACGCCGACGGACAGTTGTCGCACGCGTCGCCGAGGGCGTCACCATCGGCATCCGCCTGGCTCGCATTGGAGACAAATGGACAGTTGTCCACGTTGCCGCATGCGCCATCGCCGTCGGCGTCGTTCGCCGCGTCCGCGGGACACGCATCGCATGCGTCGCCGAGCGCGTCGCCATCGGCGTTGGCCTGCCCAGCGTTCGAGACGGACGGGCAGTTGTCGCACGCATCCCCCAGCGCGTCGGCATCGCCGTTGGCCTGGCTCGCGTTGGCTACGGACACGCAGTTGTCGCAGGCGTCGCCGTCCCCGTCGCCGTCGGCGTCCGCCTGCCCAGCGTTCGAGACGGCGGGACAGTTGTCGCACGCATCCCCCAGCGCGTCGGCATCGCCGTTGGCCTGGCTCGCGTTGGCGACGGATGCGCAGTTGTCGCAGGCGTCGCCGTCCCCGTCGCCATCGGCATCCGCCTGTCCCGCGTTCGCGACCGTCGGACAGTTGTCCGAGCCGTCGGGGACGGTGTCGCCGTCGGTGTCGAGATCGTGGAAGGTGCTCGTCTGGTTCGACGTCACGCCGAAGAGGTTGAGCCCCACCTCGTAGTCGATGTCGGCCGTGTTCAGGTAGGTGTGCGGCGCCGCGAGCAGGTTGACGTCGAACGTGACGCTGCCGCTCTCGCCGGGCGAAAGGTTACCGAGGTTCCAGCTCACGACACCCGCGGAGTAGGAGCCGCCGCAGCATGCGCTCGAGAACGACGTGGAGCCCGGCAGCGTGTCGCTGATGACGACGTTGCGCGCCAGGCCCGGCCCCAGGTTCTGGTAGTTCAGCGTGAAGGTGAGGACGTTGCCGAGATTCGATCCGGGCGCGCTCTTGGTGAGCGTCACGGTGGGCTGGCCCTCGGCCGCGCTGCACGGCGCCTCGAAGAGGCTGTTGATGAAGTAGCGCACGCCCTGCGCCTCGTCGTTCCCCGTCACGGGCAGCGAGGTCGAATAGGAGTGCCCGCCGAGATACGAGACCTTGCCCTTGTCGGTGTCGCCGTCCATGTGGCCCGTGCGCCACATCTCGCGGTTGCCGCCGCCGTTGCGCCGCACGTGCAGCCACGTGTTGGCGTACCACGCGCTTCCGCCCGACAGCTTGTAGGAGGCGACGACGCCGCCGGGATTGCTGAAGGATCCATGCGCCTGCGCGAAGGCCTGATCCGAGTTCGTGTACGTGAAGCTCGAGAAGTTGCTGTTGTCTACGTCGATGCCGGCGGTCGAGAGCAGGTGGCCCTGAGCCGCGTTGTTCTCGAAGGAGTCGATTGCGGCGCATGACATGAACGCGTGCGTCGGCCAGTTGAGGAAGTTGCGCACCTCGCCGACCTCGCCCACCGAGATCAGGGACGAGTCGTAGTGCATCGACATGACCTGGCAGAACTTGGGCGTCGCGTCCGAGTCCAGCAGCGCGCCGTCCGCGTGGTTGACCGCGCTGGGGCCCGTGATCTCGGTGGGGTTGAGCACGTCGGGCCATCCCGCGTAGACCTTCGTGCCGTCCGTCACCGTCGGCCATGCATTGCCGTTCGAGTCGGGGATCGAGGCGGCATTCAGGTAGCCGAACGCGATGAGCTCGAAGTTGTCCGCGACCACCGCGATGCTCGGCGCCACGATGAGGTCGCGCTCGACGTTCGCGGTGAACGCCGCGGTCCCCAGGTGCACCTTGCAGTTCGGCCACGCCGCCTGCCACGCGGTGATGATGGGCAGCGCGGCGGCAGCGTTGGCGGCGCGGATGACGAAGGGTCCGCCCTTGTAGGCGTAGTTCGTGATGACCGTCCCCGACTGGACGTCGGTCGCGCTGGTCGTGAAGTCCGTGCCGTTGTAGGCCTTGCCCGCGGCCGTGCACCACGCGACGGGGATGTCGTTCTCGAGGAGGCGGTAGGCGAGGCCGTACGCCTTGAACATCCCGTTGTCCTGGTAGGTCGTGTCCATCGGGATGATGTAGCAGCCGGACGCGAAGTTCTCGGCGTGAGCACTGCGCGCGCCCGAAATCCCCGCCACCACCAGGACGAGAGAGGCTACCCGGCACGCCCCCGCCATCAGACGCGCAACAACACCTGACGTCATGTGCTTCCCCTGCGGCATGGCTCTCTGGCCATGCATCGTGAGCGAGCGTCACGGCCCGCCAGGGGGAGCCCACAGCATCCGGCATGCCATGCCTCGTCCATGGCGGCATCGCCGGTCTTCGGATGCGGGCAAGTGGCGCTGCTCCCCCGCAATTCGGGGTCCGGGCGCGCCCTTCGAGGCTCGCGGCAACAATTCCAAGACGCCGCGCCGGGCTGCCGGAACTCCAGTCGGCACGTGGCGAATTGACGCCCGATCTCGCGAAAGGCGGGATGCCCCGCTCGTGGCGCACCCCTCGCGTCCGGGGGACGTCCGGAGGACGGAAGAGCAGTTCGACGGGGCCGTGCCGGAGTCCCGAAGTTGCCTTCTATCGTGAACCAGGCACTGGAAGTCGCGGGCCGCCAACGGTAGCGTGCTTGCGAGTTCCCATCCAGAAACTGGGGCTCGCGGCTGCTACCCCGGGGGCGGGCCATCTCGCGTCCCTCCGAAACTCACGTAGGAAGCAACTACGCGCCGTTTCGTCGAAACACGATCCGGCCCACCCGCGGGGCGCATCCTGGCGGCCCGAGTTTCTGGATGCTCACTTGCGAGTGGATGGGGATCCGCTCGGGTTCAAGGGGTGATGCGATGGATCTCGACGACGGGTGGTGCTTCGCCTGGCTCGCCGGTGCCGGCGATCTCGACAGGGCGTCGGCGCTGCGACGCTGCCGATGGGCCTATCGCTCGGTCGTTCCCGTTCGGTTTCTCGACGGCGAGCCCTCCGTGCAGGCGCGCGTCGAGGGATTCGCGGCCGAATGGACGCGTCCCGGCCGCGCCGCGGTGACCTTCGACTTCCAGAGCCGTTCGCCGCTGGCCGTGCGCGTGTCGTTCGCGCATCCCGGTCGCTGGTGCGCTGTCGGCACGACGATGCGCCACGTCGAGGATCCGGACCTCGCCACGCTGAGCCTCGGCGGGCTCGACGAGCGGACCTCGGATCGCGTCATGCGGCAGGTCGTGCTCCACGGCTTCGGCCACGTGCTCGGCATGGTGCATGAGTGGTCGCTCGCCGACTCCTCGATGCTGTGCACCGACGTGCTGATCGAGGAGCTGAGACAGACGCCCCATCGATGGAGCCCCGAGGTCATCGCGCGGCACATGCTCGAGCCGCTCGCGGCGGGGGAGACGCAGCATGCGCCGCGCCGGCGCTCGATCATGACGTGCCCCATCCCGGCGCGATGGCTGAGGGGCCAGTCCGCCGTGCTCATGGGCCACGATCTCTCGGCGCACGACAAGGATCTGGCGTCCGAGTGGTACCCGTGAGGCCCCCCTCCTGACGTGACGGTCGCGCGCCGAGCGGCCCTCGCGCAGGACCTTGTTTGATGGCAGGATCGCGGGATGGCCACATCCGCGAGCATCCGGAGCAAGCGTCGCAAGGGAGTCACTCAGCTCGACGTCGCGCGCACGTTGCGTGACGAGCGTCTGCGCGTCGGGCTCACCCAGCGCGAGCTGGCGCGGCGCCTGGGCGTCGGGCACGCCACTGTCGCGGCCATCGAGATGGGCCGGGACCCGCGGGCCTCCACGCTCATCACGTACCTGCGGCAGTTCCCCGGGCTGCAGCAGGCGCAGGTGCTGCCCCACGCGTTGCCCGGTCCCCCGGAGGCGTCGCACGCCGCCTGGACGGCGCTCGCGGCGTACTTCGGGTTCCGCGCCGAGCGCGTTTCGTCGCGCGTCGAGGTGAGCGCGCGCGGCAGGCGGCTCGCCGTCCTCGAGGTGGGGCCCGTCGTCCCGACGAGCGGCAGCTTCTCAGACCTCAAGCTCCTCGCCGCCGTGATGCGCGCCGTCAGCCTGCTGCCGCAGGGGAGGAGCGCGGACGTGCGCCCGACACCGGCCGCGCTCGCAGCCGGGAAGATGCGCATCAACGAGGGCAGCACGACGCACGACTACGAGTGGTCCTCCAATCCGCCGCGCTCCTTCACCTATCGGCGCACGATGCGCTTCGAGGCGGCGGAGGAGGGCTCCGCCGCCGCGAGCGTCCAGGGCAGCGGCCACGAGGTCACGTACCCCATCAACGAGCTGGTGCTCGAGGCCGACGTCGAAGACGTCTCGCGCCTCGAGTCGGCCGAGCTGAGGGCGTGGGTGCCGGGCGGCATGAACGAGCCCGAAGAGTCCGATCTCGCCAGCCATCTCTATCCGACGGGCCTCAAGCCCCGCGTGCAGGCGCGATCCCCCCATCTCCACGTGCGCATCGACACGCCCCTCGTCGGCGTCGGGTATGCGATGGCGTGGACGCTCGCGAAGAAGCAGGCGCCGAAGGGTCGCGGCCGGCGGGCGGCTGCGCCCGCGCCGGCAGTCCTCTCCTTCGAGCGCTCGACGGGACGCGCGCCCAAGGCGGGCGAGTTCGCGACCGTCGTGCGCGGCGTGCGCGATCGCGAGGGACTCTCGCTGCGCGACGTCGGCCAGCGGCTCGGCGTGTCGTGGGTCACCGTGCGCGAGGCCGAGCTGGGCCGCAACACGCGGGCCTCGACGCTGAGCAACTACCTTCTCGCGTTCCCGGACCTCAAGCCGCAGCAGCTCCTGCCGAGGCCGGCCGCCGAGGAGCCGATGTCGCGCGACGTGCTCTGGGAGTACTACCGCGACGTGTTCGGCTTCTACGCGGAGGAGGTGGTCAAGACGATCGAGATCGAGCCGGGCGGCTTCAGCGTGACGAGGATCGAGACGCGCGGGCTGCGTAGCATGAGGGGATCGGGCGCGGCCCTGAACATCCGCCTCGGGCTCCAGCGGATCGTGCTCCAGGATCAGCCCGGCCTTCTGCGGTCCATCGAGGCAGACTCGCAGGCCGTGAAGCTCAAGGTGATCGAGCGCCGCCATGGCCACGCGGTGCACCAGATCGCCTTCCCGGGCGACGTCGTCGCCCGGGGCGTCAACTACACGCGGACGTTCGCCCGCAAGCGCGTCTACTTCATGACGGCAGAGCGAGCCGAGCGCGAGCTTGGAGGCGATCCGCCGTTCATCGAGGGAACGACTCTCCCCGTCATGCGGCCCATCGAGCGGCTGTCAATCCGCGTGAGGTTCCCTCGCGGCCACTGGCCCCGCGAATTCCGCGGACAGGCGTGGCCGGACGTTCACGTGCCAGATGCCTCGGCCGTCGACCAGCTCGATTGCATCGAGGCACTGGGCGGCAGGCTCGAGCTGCGCGCGGACGAAGGGCTTGCGGAGCTCAGCGTCGAGAGGCCACCGATCGGCCTGAAGTTCGCGTTGCACTGGGAACTGCCGTGAGGATCGCGTGACGACCAGGCGGCTCGAGATCGGGCGGTTGACGACAATCATGCGGCTCACTCGTCCTCATCCCAGCCGCCCAGGGTGGCGCTGAGAGCGTCGGAAAGTTGGTCGATCTGCGCGATCAGCGAGTCGATCTGCGTGCAGCCTCCCGTACCCAGCGACTCGCGATCCCGGTGGAGGTCGGCCCGCAGCGCGTCGAGCGCCGCGGCCCTTTCCAGGAGCGCCGGCGCTTCGCCGCACCGGCCGTCCGGACAGTCCTCCACCGTCGCGGACAGCACCTGGTAGTCCAGGAGCAGGCTGGTCGCCTCGGCTTGCAGGTCGGCCGTGGTCGCGGCGTTGGCGGACAGCGCGAGCAGCGCCACGGCAGCCAGCATCAGTAGGGTCTTGCGCATGGGGGAGGACTCCTGGCCTCCGGCGCGACACGCGCCGCTCCGGGGGCTCGACTAGAGGGCCCTCCCACGTGCTTTCTGACCGCTGGTGCGCCTTCCTGGCCGGATACGGCCCTCCCAGGGGCCATGAGGCCGAGTCCAGCCGCGGCGCCATGTCCGGCCCGTGACCGTTCGATGACCGTACGAAGGGCGCCCGATCCGTACTTCATCCTGAACGGGTCGGTTGAGCCCGCCGGGTCTCGGGAGCCACTCTCTCGACGCCTGAGACGCGGCCCCCGGCGGGAGGCCCGCGCCCCCGGCGGAGCCGTCATGCACGCCTTGATAGCTGGTGATCCACCGACCCTTCGTGGCGCGAGCCACCCCTCCCCGAGGCGCGTTCTCGCCGTGGCCCTCGAGGAGCATCCGGTCGCGGCAGCCCTCGAGCAGCGAGGCCTGGCCGTCAGGAAGCACGCCGACCCGGCCACGCTCCTGATGGCCCAGGACCTCGCCTCGGCCGAGATCGTTGTCGGCATGTTCGGCGACCGATGTGAGCGTGACGCGATCCTCGCTCTCGGCACCCTCGCAGCCCTCACCGGCGTGACCGTCCTCCTCGTCGGCGAGGGTTCCCACGACTCATGGCGGCGAGCCATCGCCGTCACTCCGCTCTGCTATCCCTCGTCGCTCCCCGCCGAGGTGCTGGCGGACCTCGTCGCCGCGGCGCTCGACGGCTCGCCGCGGACGCCGCGCCCGCCGCGTCGCGTCGGCACGCGCACCGTGACGCTCAGGCCATGGGAGAGCGTCGAAGTGGACGGCGTCCCGCTCTACCTCGGCGTGGCGGAGCGCAACTTCCTCTTCATGCTCGCCGCGCGACCGGGCGAGCGGATCTCGAAGGACGAGGACATCGACGTCGGGGGGAGGACGCTCACGGCAAGCACCTGCCGGCGGCGGCTCGGCCAGCGGCTCGGGCCGGAGCTCGCGGAGCTGCTCATCCCGCAGGAGCGCTTCGAGCCCTATCGCCTGCGCTCGGCCGCCGAAATCGAGCGTCTCAGCAAGGACGCAGCGGGGCGCCACGTCCCGACGGTGTTGAGGATCCTCGGACGCGGCAGCGTGTTCGCCTCCGCGTCGGGGCGCATGGAGCGGGTCGCCACCGTCGCGTGAAGCGCCTCGGATCGCCGCCGCAGGATGCCGTCATGAAAGAGCCAACCAGACGTCCGGCGAGTCTCGCATCGATGCCGTCGGGAGGGGACGCGATGCCGGCGACTTCGGGACCCCGGCTACGCTTCCTCCTCGTGGAGGACGCGACCGACGACGCGCGGCTGCTGGTGGAGTACCTGCGCGAGGCCGGCGTCGCCTTCGCTCACGAGGTGGTGGGAGACCGGAGGAGCTACGCGGCGGCGCTCGAGCGCGGCGGCTGGGATCTGATCCTCTGCGACTACAGGCTTCCCGATCTCGATGCCGCCGAGGCGCTCGCGTTGTTGCGCGCCGCGGATCCCGACCTGCCGTTCATCCTCGTCTCGGGCAGCATCGGCGAGTCGGCAGCGGTCGCCGCCATGCGCGCGGGAGCCCACGACTTCGTGATGAAGTCGGCGATGTCCCGCCTGCCCGCCGTCGTCGAGCGCGAGCTGCGCGACGCCGAGGCCCGCAAGGAGAGCCGGCGCGCCGAGGTGGCGCTGCGCCGCAGCCAGGATCTCTTCCGCGACATCGCCGACACGATCCAGGAGGTGTTCTGGATCCGCGACGCCGGCGATCATCACCTGCTGTTCGTGAGTCCCGCCTTCGAGGAGGTGTTCGGGCGTCCGTCCGAGGCGGTGCTCGCCGACGTGAACGCCTTCTTCGAATTCGTCCACCCCGACGATCGGGAGCGCCTGCGCGCCGTCCAGCCGCTACGCGAGCGGGGCCGCAGCGACATCGACTACCGCATCGTGCGTCCCGATGGCTCGATCCGCTGGATCCACTCCCGCTCGTTCCCCGTCCGCGATGCCTCTGGCCACGTGGTGCGCATCGTGGGGGCCGCGGAGGACGTGACGGAGCGCCGGGCGCTCGAGGATCGGATGCACCACGCCATGAAGATGGAGGCGGTGGGCCGCCTCGCGGGAGGCGTGGCTCACGACTTCAACAACGTGCTGACCGTGGTGCTGGGCCTGGCCGAGACGCTGCTGCTCGACAAGACCCCCGAGGATCCGGATCACGCGATGCTGCGCGAGATCCGCGCCGCGGCGCTGCGCGGGGCGGGCATGTCCCGTCAGCTGCTCGCCTTCAGCCGGCGCGAGTCCTTCGACGCGCGCGTCATCGACGCGAACGCGTCGGTGCAGGGAGTCGTCGAGCTCCTGCAGCGCCTCATCGGCGCGGACGTCGAGCTCAGGACCCAGCTCGGCGCCGGCCCGCTTGCCGTCGAAGCCGATGCCGGCCAGCTCGAGCAGGCGCTCGTCAACCTCGCCGTCAACGCGCGCGACGCGATGCCGGAGGGAGGGACGCTCACGCTCGCGACGGAGGGCGTCGTCACGGGAGCGTCGCCCGCGCAGCACGCCGCCCTTCCCGCAGGGGCGTGGGTCATGATCGCCGTCAGCGACTCGGGCACCGGCATGGATCCGGAGACCATGAGCCGCGTCTTCGAGCCGTTCTTCACCACGAAGAAAGCCGGGAAGGGCACGGGGCTCGGGCTCGTGATGGTGGATGCCGTCGTCGAGCAGGCGCGCGGGCATCTCTGCGTGCACTCGACCAGGGGGGAGGGCAGCCGGTTCGAGATCTTCCTGCCGGCGGCGGACGCGACGTGCCTGGAGCGGGCGCGCGGCAGCGAGGCGATCGCCGCGCGCGGGGGCTTCGAGACGCTGCTCGTCGTGGAGGACGATCGAGCGGTGCGGGATCTCGTGGTCGCGTTCCTGCGTTCGCAGGGCTACGTCGTGCTGGCCCCCGAGTCGAGCACGGACGCCATCGACATGGCGAACGGCCACGAGGGCCCGATCGACCTCGTCCTCACCGACGTGGTCATGCCGCAGGTCGGCGGACGCGAGATCGTCCTGCGCCTGGTCGCCCTCCGCCCCGACGTCGGCATCCTCTTCATGACGGGCTACAACGACGACCACGCCATGCGCCAGCGCGTCATCGACGACGGCGCCATGCTGCTGCAGAAGCCCTTCTCGATGGACGAGCTCGCCCACGCCGTCCGCCGGTGCCTCGACCGGGAGTGACGCGCCCCATCGCGCGTGGATGGCCGATGGCGCCTCCGTGACGTAGGATTGTTACGTAGCCGTCATCGGAGGCCGCCATGGCGATCAGGGTGCAGGTGATCCTCGAGGGAAAGGAGCGCGAGGCCTTCAAGCAGGAGGCCGAGCGCGCAGGGCTGTCGCTCTCCGCCTGGATGAGGCGGGCCGCGCAGGAGAAGGCGGCGAGCCGGCCCGGCAGGCGACGGATGCGGACCCTGCGCGAGCTTCGGTCCTTCTGGGCCGAAAGCGACGCACGGGAGGTGGGGAAGGAGCCTGACTGGGAGGAGCACCTCGACGTGATGCGCGAATCGAGGCGCTCGGGCAGGGCTCCCACGTGATCTTCGTCGACACGAACGTCCTGATGTACGCGGTCGGCAGGAGTCATCCACTTCGCGAGCCGGCACGCGCCTTCATCGAGGAATCGGCGCGTGGACGGCTCGCGCCGCTCTGCACGTCCGCTGAGGTGCTGCAGGAACTGCTGCACGCTTACCTTCCCGTCGGACGTCTCGAGACGCTGGACGCCGCCCTAGCGCTCGTCGATGCCTTCATCCCCACGGTCTACCCCGTCGAGCCCGACGATGTCCGTCTCGCAAGGGACCTCGCGAGCTCCCATCGCGCGCTCGATGCGCGCGACCTGCTTCACCTCGCCACCTGTCGGCGTCGCGAGATCAGCCGCATCAAGACCTTCGACGGCAAGCTCGCTGCGGCCTTCGCGCCAGAACGTCGCTGAGGCACGAGCCTCCGCAGCGATCGGGCGCGCAGTTGCCTCGACGAGACAGCCCTACCTGATGGCGGGAGCGGCCGCTCTCCAGTAGAGCCCGTGCGACAGTCCGTAGAGCGGCTTGCGCACGCGCATGCGTACTTCACGCTTCCGATCGGAGACTCTCACGTCGATGCTCCCGGCCTCGAGGGTCGCGCTGACGTCGCCGAGGCCGCGGCCGGTGACGCCCGCCGTCGGGAACAGCGGCGCAGGCCACGCCTCGTGTCTCGCCTTGCTGCGAACCTCCTCCCACCAGCGCTCTGCGACGGTCACGCAGAGGAGCAGCTCCTTCGTCGGCGGAACGGGCTGGGCGGTCCACGATCTCACGGGCAGCTCGCCATCCGGGGTCGCCGGAGCCGTGAGCTGGAATCGAAGGCTCACTCCGCGTCGCGCGACATCCGTGGGGATGCGAATGCGCTGGATGGGCCCGGCGAGCGGACGCGCCGATACCGCCGCCGTCACGCGCATGTCGCCGTCGTCGCCTTCGACGGTGACGTGGGCGAGCCCCCCGGAGACGCAGCGGATTGTTCCGCGGAACATCCCCTTCCGCAGGATCACGTCCGCCGAGCCGGGTCGCAGCACCCGGATGCCGATCATGTCGAGCGTCGCGTCGAGCGATCCGTCGTCCAGGATGGCCAGCGCCACGCGCGTCCTGTCGGAGGCGACGCCGAACAGATCCGCGTGCCAGTCCCATCGCCCTGCCTGTCCCGGCTGCTCCACGTCGAGCCCTCCCAGGAGATGCTGCGGCAGCAGGCCGAGATCGCTGTCGAGGAGCAGGCGCAACGTGCTCCAGCGGAGATCCCGTCCCGCCTCGGCGCCGCCAATCGTCATGCGCGACAGTCCTGTCCGGCGCGCGATGTCGCCGAGGCTCGCTCCCGACACGAGCCGTCCACGCCGCAGGCGTGCCGCCAACGAGTCACGGCGGACGGTGCCCCGCGCGGTCGGCGCGAGACCCTCCGCTTCCAAGGGCCAGCCCAGCGCGTACCGCATCCCCGGCATCGGCCGATTCACGCGCCACTCGAAGGCGCCCGCTCTGCGGCGTACCAGGGCGCCAGGATGAAGAGCATCGGTCACGTCCTCGCCGGGCTCGCCGAGTGAGAGCGTGCCCAGCCATGCCCTTGGGCGCGGAGGCTGCGCGCCCACATCAGCAACGGGACAACGCAGGATCAGCATCTCGACCGGCCAGGGGAGATCGATCGTGACGAAATGCCGCATTGGGACATCGGACTGGCGGAGATGCCAGGCCTGGACCTCGTCGATGAGGACGTCGGCGAAGTAGTCGAAACCGCGCAAGCCCCAGCCGCGCGGGAGGCGCACCTCGTGACGCCCCGTCGCATCCTCCGTCACGACCGCCAGCGGCCCGTGGCGCGAGACGAGGTCGGCTGCCACGGGACGTGCATCCGCGACGCCCGCCCACGTGCAGCGCAGCAGCGCATGGAGCAGCGTACCCTCGCGCAGGTCGCCGTCCGCCACCCTCATCCGCGTGACGGACAGCCTCATCCGTTGCGTCGACGTCGCGGCCTCGACGACGACGGCCCTCGCGAGGAAGCCCGTCCGCTCGACGCTGGCCTCCCAGTCGCCACGCGTCCACTCGCGCGGCCGGCTGACGCCGTCGAGCAGCAGTCCGTGCGGGGTCAGCGATGGCAGCGCCGCACGGTAGCTCATCAACGTCGATCGCCTCACGTCGCGACCGCTCTCCGCTTCGCGCACGGTGACCCACGACATTCCGAGGCGCCGCGCGAGCCCGCGCTGCGACAGTCCCGCCTCGAGTCGCGCCTCGCGCAGGACCGCTGCGAGCCGTCGAATGCCCGGGGTTGCCGAAGGGCTCCTGTTCACCATGAGTGCGGCCCTCCTGGCGCCCCCCGTTGCGCCGGCCCATCATCATCGCGCCGCGTCCGTCGTGCAACCGACTGCCGGCGGCGATCCGGAATCCGGGATACTGTCAGTCGTCGCCTTCGGCCGGGCGTGGGGATCCGGCCATTCACCGCCCAGGAGCGACCATGCGATCCCTCGTGCGCCTCGCGACCCTCGCCCTTTCGCTCGCACTCGCGTCGCCCCCGCCGGCCGCCGCGGGCCCCGTGCTCGACCTCGCGCTACGTGGGGATGACGCGCGCCTCCATGGAGGTGGGCTCAACGACTTCCTGTCGATGGGCCAGGGCTCGGGGCTGATCGCCGCCGACGTCGATGGCGACGGGATCGCCGATCTCGTCGTGTCGAGCAGCGGCGCCGAGCCGATTCCCGGTCGCCGCGCGGCCGGGGAGGTCCGCATTGCGCTGGGCCCGTTCAGGCCGGGGGAAGTGCATGACCCGATCGACGGCAGGGCTGCCCTCACGATCCTGGGGGCCGAGGCGGGCGACAGCCTGGGATCAGCGCTCGGCATCGGCGATCTCGATGGCGATGGAATCCCCGATCTCGCCGTCGGCGCCACGGGGCCTGACGGCCTTCGCGGAGCCGTCGGTGTTTTCTTCGGCCCACTCCCTCTCGGCGGCGACATCATCGACCTGTCCGTCACGCAGCCCGGCTGGAGGATGGACGGCGAGGATCCGACCGACTTCCTGGGCTACTCGCTCGTGATCGGGGATCTCGACGCCGACGGCCAGGATGACCTCGCGATCGGCATCCCGCACGCCAACGGCGTCGGCAATGCGCGGCGCGATTCGGGCGAGCTGCGCGTGATCTTCGGTCCGCTCGTGCGGGGCGATCGGGTCGGCGTCGATGCCGCGCCGCTCGTCATCCGAGGCGACGAACGGCAACGGATCGCCTGGGCCGGCAGCGAGTACGGCCGGTACATGGCCATCACGGACATGGACCTGGACGGGCGCCAGGATCTCGTCGTGGGCAGCCCGACGTCCGCGCTGAGCCCGGGCGCTCCCATCGAGATCCGGCGTGGCGAGGTCCACGTCTTTTTCGGGCCCCTCGCAGCGGGGGACATCGACGTGGCCGTCACGCGCCCGGATGTCCTCATCCGCGGACCCGAGGGGCACAGCACCATCGGCGGATCCCTCGCCGCCGGCGATCTGGACCGGGACGGCGCGATCGATCTCGCGTTCCACAGCAACCACAACCCCGTCATCGCGGCGGGTGCCGTGGAGCTGCTCCGCGGTCCGTTCCGCCGCGGGGACTTCGTCGACATGGAGCTTCGGCCGGCGGACAGGACCCTGCTCGGCGCCGAGGAGGTGGACGGGCTGGGCGTTGCCATCGGCCTGGCAGACCTTGACGCTGACGGCAGCCTCGACCTCGTGGTGGGCGCCTATCGCGACAGGTCTGCGCGTCCTCCGGATGTCCCGGGCCTCGTTCACGTCGTGAAGGGCCCGCTCCTCCCGGGACCTTCGATGGTGCTCGACGCTGCGAGCGCCGACCTCACCGTGCTGGGCTACGATCCCGGCGACTACTTCGGGTTCCGACTCGCCATCGCCGACGTGAGCGGCAACGGAAGGCCCGACCTCATCCTCGGCGCGCCCCTCGGTGATCGACCGAACGGGTTGGCGGATGCATCGGGCTCCGTTCACATCCTCTTCGATGATCCGGGCAACCGCCCGCCGACCTGCGCGCTCTCGGTGCCGCCTCACGTGGAGTGTGCCGACGCGCCGCCCTGCGGCGCCGCAGGGCGCTCCGTGCGACTCGATGGCAGCGCGTCGAGCGATCCGGATCTCGACCTCGTCGAGCATCGCTGGAGCGTCGCCTGTCCGGGTGGCGCGCAGGATCTCGCAGGCGCGATCGTCGACGCGTGCCTGCCGTTCGATTGTGGCAGCGCCTGCGACGTCATGCTGACGGTGATCGACGCGCGCGGCAACCAGGCCTCGTGCAGCGCGAGCGTCGAGCTGCTCGACGACACGCCGCCGGCGCTCACGGTGGATCCCGCTGCGCAGGTCATGCTCTGGGCGCCGAACCATCGCATGCACTGCTTCGACGTCGCCTCGTGGAGCCCGACGGTCACCGATGACTGCGATCCAACTCCGACGTGGCGCTTCGTCGGATGCGCCTCCGATCAGCCCGACGACGATCGGGGCGACGGCCGCACCCGCCCCGACTGCGAGGTGTCGGCCGACGGCTCGCAGGTCTGCGTGCGCGCCGAGCGCAGCGGCGTCCGCGGGACGCGGCGCGTCGGCCTGCTCGCCGTGGCGGTCGACGCGTGTGGCAACGAGAGCGCGCCCGTCGAGGGAGGCGTCGTGCTCATCCGGCACGATCAGCGCCGTCGCGGTCGCTGACCTGGGGCGGCCTCATGCCTCGAGCAGCGAGGTCTCCGGGTCCTCGAGCAGCTGCTTCAGCCGCACCAGGAACGTCACGGCCTGCTTGCCGTCGATGAGGCGGTGATCGTAGGACAGCGCGACGTACATCATCGGGCGCGCGACGATCGAGCCATCGGGGAGGCAGATCGGACGCTGCTGGATGGCGTGCATGCCGAGGATGCCGGTCTGAGGGGGCGTGAGGATCGGCGTCGAGAGCAGCGAGCCGTAGACGCCGCCGTTGCTGATCGTGAAGGTCGCCCCGCTCATGTCCTCGAGCCCCAGCTTGCCTGCGCGCGCGAGGCCGGCGAGGCGCGCGATCTCCTTCTCGATGCCGCCGAGCCCCATTGCGTGCGCGTCGCGGACGACCGGTACCACGAGGCCCTTCTCCGTCTGCACGGCGATGCCGAGATTGACGAAGTCGTGGAAGACGACGTCGTCGCCATCGATGAAGGCATTCAGCTCGGGGATGTCGCCGAGCGCGCGCACGACGGCGCGCGAGAAGATCGACATGTAGCCGAGCTTCACGCCGTGGCGCTTCGTGAACCAGTCCTGATGCTTTGCCCTCAGCGCCATGGCCGCCGTCATGTCCACCTCGTTGAAGGTGGTCAGGATGGCCGCCTGATGCTGCGCCTCCACGAGGCGCTGCGCGATGCGACGCCGCAGCAGGCTCATGCGCTCGCGGCGCGCGCCGGGCTCGTCCACGCGCGGGGCCCGCGGTTCGCGCGGCGCTGCCGAAGCCATGGGCGCGGGTAGCGGCGCGCTCACGCGTGGCGCGGGCGCCGGCGCCGGCCCCACGCTCGCGGCCTGCGGTCGAGGCGCGGGTGGCGCAGCAACGGGAGGCGCGCTCGCCGCTGGGCGAGCCGCAGGTGCGCTGCCCGCGGCCGCACTCGCCGTCGCGCCCTCCTCGATCCTCGCGACGACATCGCCGACCTTCACCGCGTCACCCTCGTTCCGCAGGTGGCGCAGCGTGCCCGCCGCCTCCGCGGAGATCTCGAGGCTCGCCTTGTCGGTCTGCAGCTCGAGGATCGCCTCGCCGCGCGCGACGACGTCGCCGTCGGCCTTCAGCCACTTCCCGATCTCGCCTTCCGTCACTGATTCGGCGAGAGCGGGGACCTTCACGTCGCTCATCACGACTCCTTCCGGACGTTGCCGGCGGGCTCCGTCGGCCCGCTGTCGGGCAGGATCGCCGCCAGCTCCTCGAACGATGCGGGCGACGCCGTCTTGCCGCCGCGCGGCGTGAATGCGGCCTCGACGAGATCCCGCTCCTCGCGCGCGTGCACGTCGTGCGAGCCCGTCGCGGGAACGGCCGCCGAGTGGCGCGCCGCATGCGACAGCGTCACGCCCTGCGGCAGGCACGCCTCGAGCCGATGCCGCAGGTGGCGCCAGCCTCCCATGTTCTGCGGCTCCTCCTGCACCCACGTCAGCTCCTGGAGGCGCCGGTAGCGCGGCAGCATGCGTCGCAGCGCCGCGTCGGGGAACGGGTAGAGCTGCTCGAGCCGCAGGATGGCCACGTCGTCCAGCTTCCGCTCGAGCCGGGCCTTGTAGAGCACCCAGTAGATCCGCCCCGAGCAGATCAGCGCGCGCGTCACGCGCCGCGGCTCGGGCATCGCGTCGTCGATGAGGTCCTCGAAGCGGCCCTGCACGAGATCCGCCACGCGCGACGTCGCCAGATCGTGCCGCAGCAGGCTCTTCGGCGTCATGATCACGAGCGGCTTGCGGAACGTGCGCCGCACCTGCCTGCGCAGGAGGTGGAAGTACTGCGCGGGCGTCGTCACGTTGCAGACCTGGAGGTTCTTCTCCGAGCAGAGCTCGAGGAAGCGCTCGAGCCGCGCGCTCGAATGCTCGGGTCCCTGGCCTTCGAGCCCGTGCGGCAGCAGCAGCACGAGGCCCGATCGGCGCCCCCACTTGTGCTCGCCGGACGCGAGGAACTGATCGAGGATCACCTGCGCGCCGTTGACGAAGTCGCCGAACTGCGCCTCCCAGCATGCGAGCGTCCAGGGATCGGCCGTCGAATAGCCGTACTCGAAGCCGAGCACGGCCTCCTCGGAGAGGGGACTGTTGATGATCTGGAAGACGTTCTGTTCCGCGCCGAGATGGTTCAGCGGCACGTGGCGCGAACCCGTCCTCGCGTCGAAGTACGCGGCATGGCGATGGCTGAACGTCCCGCGGACGGTGTCCTGCCCGGTCAGCCGCACCTTCGTGCCCTCGAGCAGCAGCGAGCCGATGGCGAGCGCCTCGGCGCAGCCCCAGTCGAGAGGCTGATCCTTCAGCACCATGTCGGCGCGATGCCGCATCATCTTCTCGAGCCGCGGATGCCACGTGAATCCCTCCGGCACGGCGATCAGCGCGCGCGCGATGCGCTCGAGGCTCTCGCGCGACACGGCCGTCGGCGCCGACCAGTCGTCGCCCGGCAGGCCGAGGCCCTCCCACTCGGGGCCGGGCCGCTCGACGTGGCGATGCGGCATCGCCTTGGCGCTCGCGTGCGCGGCGTCCATCCGATCGACGACCTCGCGCGCCATGGCATCGACCTCATCGCCCGCGACCACACCCTCCGCGATCAGGCGCTGCGCGTAGACGCGCGAGTTCGTCGGATGCGCGGCGACGAGCGCGTACATGACGGGCTGGGTGAACGTCGGATCGTCGAGCTCGTTGTGGCCGTGCCGGCGATAGCACGTCAAGTCGATGACGACGTCCGCGCCCCACTCCTGCCGGTAGGCGAGCGCGAGCCGCGCGACGTGCACGCAGGCCTCCGCGTCGTCGCCGTTGACGTGGAAGACGGGGGCCCGCGCGATGCGCGCGATGTCCGAGCAGTACCGCGTCGAGCGCGTGTCGCCGGGTGCCGTCGTGAACCCGACCTGGTTGTTGACGATGACGTGGATCGTGCCGCCGGTGCGGTAGCTCTCGATGCCCGCCAGCATGAACGTCTCCGCGACGATGCCCTGGCCGGCGACGGCCGCGTCGCCATGCAGCAGCACCGGCAGCACGCGCCGGCGATCGGCGTCGCCGAGGCGGTTCTGCCGCGCCCGGACGATCCCCTCCACGACGGGATCGACCGCCTCCAGATGGCTCGGGTTGAACTCGAGGCTCAGCCGCACGGGCCTGCCGCAGGCCGCGTCGTGCGTGCGCGAGTAGCCGAGGTGGTACTTCACGTCGCCGTGCTCGAGCAGCTCGGTCGGCAGCGGTCGCTCCTCGAACTCCGCGAGGATGTAGGCGTGCGGCTTGCCGAGGACGTGGGCCAGCACGTTCAGCCGGCCGCGATGGGGCATGCCCATCACGACATGCTCGACCGACGCGCACGCGGCGTCCTCGATCAGCGCGTTCATGAGCGGGATGAGCGTCGTGCCGCCCTCGAGCGAGAAGCGCTTGCCGCCGGGATAGCGCTTGCCGAGCCACTCCTCGAAAGTGTCGGCGGCGACGAGATCGCGGAGGATCCCGACGCGCGCTTCGCGCGACAGCTCCGGACGATTGCGCATGGGCTCCATGCGCTCGACGAGCCAGTCGCGCCTCTGCTTGTCGAGCGCGTCCATCATCTCGACGCCGATCGTCGAGCAGTAGGTCTGGCGCAGCGCGTCGAGGAACTGCCGGACGCTGCCCTGGCGCAGGCCATTGTAGGTTTCGCACGTCACGACTTGATCGAGATCATCCTCGGTGAACCCGAACTCGGAGAGCGCGAGCAGCGGGTTCTCGCGCGGCGACTGCCCGAGCGGATCGAGATCCGCGACCAGGTGGCCGTAGGCGCGATGCGCATGCACGACGTCGTAGATGCGCAGCGCCGGCGCCACGCTCGCGAGATCGACGCCCTCGGGGAGATCGCCCTCCGCCGTCAGCTCGATCGGCGGGCCGTCGCTCGATGCGGCGCGCCCCTCGCGGCGCGCTCCCTCGAGAAGCCCCAGGTCGTAGCCCGCGAAGAAGCCCGCCCAGCTCGGCGGCACGGAATCCGGAGCCTCGCGGTAGCGCCGCAGGAGGGCGTCCACGTACTGAGGGTTCGCGCGGAGGATGGCGTCATGGGCGTTCACGGGGAGCGAATGCTACGCCACGAGGCGCTCCCGCAGCCGCTCGGGGCCCCGGCCCAGCTCCCGCGCGGCCCAGGCGACGCTCGCGAACCATGCGAGACCGGCGAGTAGTGCGACGCACGTCATGGTCGCGGGCAGGATGAGGTCCGGCGACGCGCTCCTCTCGTCGATCTGCGCCGCGGCGAGCCAGGCTGCGGCGAGCGCCACGCCGGCGAGGATCATCGCGAGCTGCGACACCATCCCGCCCGTCTGCTGCGGGCTATCGAAGTTCCAGAACTCGCGCGGCGCGGGCGCCGACACGCTCACGAGGTTCCCCCACGCCGTCATGACCAGCACGTAGGCGGCTTGCCCCGTGGCGGCCGCGAGGGCGACGCGCACGCCGAAACGCAGGCCGAGCGCGACCAGCACCGGCAGCGACTGCCACGCGATCAGCCAGAACCACGCGACGTTCTTCGAGAGGAGCACCTGCGCGCTCGTGATCGGCGCGAGGAGGTACCGATCGATGCCGCCGCGATCGAGACCGAAGGCGTTCGTCGGGATCGCGAGCTCGCTCACCGCCATGAAGGGGAGTATCACGATCGCGATCCAGCCGTACGAGTGCGCGCGCAGCGCGATGATCACGCCGACGACACCCGTGATCGCGACGAGCGCGGCGTCCATCGTCTGGAGCAGGAACATGAGCTCCTTCTCCGCGAGCGCGCGCAGGGGATCCCTCAGGAACGGGAGGTTCGTGAAGGGCGCGGCCGAGAACCTCCGGCCGCGCGAGGGAGCCGAGACCTCCGGCGGATGCAGAAGGCTGCGCCGGAAGCCGAGTCCCGCCGCGCAGGTGGAAGCGGCGGCGAGTCCCAAGAGCAGCGCCAGCGGCGCGGGTCGCAGGCCCTCGTCCCCGAGCGCGGCGACGGCGCGAGCGGGCGACGCGCGCGAGACGCTCGCCATGATCCCGCGGGATCCGTCGCGAGAGAGCAGCATCACATGTCCTCCCATGACATTCAGCTCGAGCCCCTCGGCCGTTCGCTGCGGCGACACGAACGCGGGTGTTGCGGCCAACAGCAGGCACGACGACGCGAGCCCCAGCGCGATGGCGCGACCGCGCGCCATCGACATTATCGCCGAGGCGACGACACCGATCGCCCACGAGAGCGTGACGGCGCCCGCGACGAAGAACGCGGCGCCGATCAGCGCGGCCCCCGGATGGGGCATCGCGAAGAGGGGAACGAGCGCGAGCAGCGTCATGAGTCCCATGCCGATCGTCGTGCCCGAGAGGAGCGTTGTCATCACGCTGAAGGAGAGCGCCTGCCGCACGCGCAGGGGGTACTGGAGCAGGTGCGAGAGCGAGAGGCTCCGCCCGCGCACGAGCAGCCCCCGCGCGAACAGCGGAAGCAGGAGCCATGCGCCGAGGAGGTTCAGCAGGTTGAGCTCGACGAGCTGGCGCGCCAGCACGGGCGCCTCGATGCCGAGGCTCTCGGAAGGGGACGTGGTGCGCATCAGCGCGAGCGCGCCCAGCGAGAGCGCCGCCTGCCCGATGCCGTAGAGCAGGAAGATGGCCGTCAGCATGAGCCGGTCGTAGCTCTGCCATGCTCCCTTGCTGCGCGCGGCACGGCTCGCGTTGAGGCGATCCGCGGCAACGAGGACGCTCACGACAGCCATGGAATCTCGGGCGCCTCGCCATCGTGTCCGACGAGCGCCGAGAAGCGCTCCTCGAGCGGGATGCCGCCCGCGCGCAGCTCGTCGCGTGAGACGTCGGCTATCAGGCGCCCCTCGTGGATGACGGCGATTCGCGTGCACAGGCGCTCGACGACCTCGAGCACGTGCGACGTGATGAAGGCCGTGAGCCCGCCGGCGACGAGCCGCTCGAGCAGGTGCCTCACGGCGCGCGCC
>Ga0315912_10002256_pt1 | contig 20995 bp, 19 predicted proteins | sample VfabasoilMG_FD_204469 | JGI IMG/M metagenome (GOLD analysis project Ga0315912, IMG submission 204469) | Garden soil microbial communities collected in Santa Monica, California, United States - V. faba soil | ecosystem: Environmental > Terrestrial > Soil > Garden | place: USA: California...
GGAAATACAGGAGCGAACTGCAGCAACCGATACGACGGAGCCGCACGGTGGTTTTGACATTCCTGCCGGCTATTTTGAAGCATTGCCGTCGGTTATACAAAACAGCATAGCTGAAAAGAAATCTGCCCGCATTCGTCCCCTGCTCCCCCAGCCTGCTTATGCCGTTGGAATTGCCGCGGCTTTCCTGGCTATGTTGCTTCTTACCCGTCCGGCATTATGGTTTGAGGAGCCAAATCCCACAGCCGTCACATTGACTGTTGAAGAGCTCGGCAATTCCACCTACCTGGCAGAACTGGACGAACATGTGCTGATCGAAGCGCTGGGTGACTACGAGGCAGGCGCTTCAACCGAAAGAAATGCCGATGCAGAAGTTGAATACCTGCTAGAAAATAATATTGATCTAAACCAAATACTAGAAGAATGAAAGCAAAAAAAAATATCCTCGCATGCGCGCTGATCCTGGCTTTCGGAACCAGTGTTGCCCAGCCTCCCGATAAGCCTGCCAAAGAACGTATTGAATCGATGAAGATCGGTTTCCTGACGCAACGGCTCGACCTGACACCGGAGGAAGCCAGGCTGTTCTGGCCCGTCTACAATAAGTTCAGTGACGAACTGGAAGCTGTGCGCAAGACGCACCGGAACAGTGTGGAACAGGTAAAGAAGGGACTGGATGACCTCAGCGATAAGGAAGTGGAGAAAGTGGTTGACGGCGAAATCGCTTTCCGCCAGAGTGAACTGGATATCCTGAAAAAATACCATCCCCAGTTTAAGCAGATTCTTCCCGTTAAAAAAGTAGCCAAACTCTACCGCTCGGAAGAAGATTTCAAACTCAAACTGCTGAATATGCTGAAGGAGCGAAAGCAGCGGCGGGATGACAAGATGGATGATGGCGGGGATCACTGAGCCTGGCCCCACCAGTCGCGATAAAAATAAAAAAGAGGTTGCCCGATCGGACAACCTCTTTTTTTGAGCATAGTCTGGTTGATGTTCTTAGTACCCCACAGAAATATCGCTGCTGATCATCGGGCGTACGCTCAGGATCGGAACCTTCGAATGGTTCACGATTTGCTGCGCGAAGTTGCCCATCATCAATCCTGTTGAATTGTGTTCCTGTTCCGTCATGATGATGATCAGGTCGGCATTGATCTGGTAAGCATAGTCCATGGAAATGGTAGCCAGGTTATCGCCCTTGAACATCTTCACGGTATAAGGAATTTCATGTTTCTCAATGAACTCCTTCACCTGGTGAATCTTCACTTCGAACCTGCGTTGTAACTCAATGTCCGACATGGTGACAATGCCGGCAATGTGAATCACCGATTTATAATGCTTCGCCAGTTCAATGGCATGCACTACCTTTTGGCGGCTTTCCTTCGAATTGTCGATGGGAAGTACGATATCCTTAAAACCGATTTTCTTCGCATGGGTCTGAACAGAAAGTATCGGGCAATTGGCGCCACTTACAACCCTGTACGTGTTACTGCCTACTAAAAGTTCCTGGAAGCCGCTTACGCCGTGCGTTCCCATCACGATCAGGTCGGCCGATATTTCATCTGCTACGTTAATGATGGTCTTATAAATTTTGCCTACATCGGTGCGGAACTTAACGATGATACCGTCGCGATGATGGAGCTCATCCGAAATTTGTTGCAATCTTTCCTTGGCGCCCGCTTCCACCTTGGTTTCAAATTCAGTTTGCGTTTTGGAAAATGCCTGGCTGATGGCCGAAGCGAAAGAATAGGATTCGACCACATGTAAAAGAGTTATTTCAGCTTTTAGCAGCTTGGCCATAAAGGAAGCATGTTCCAAGGCCAACTCCGCGGTTTCTGAAAAATCAAACGGAATCAGAATTTTCTGAATCTGGAATCTCTTTTTCTCCATAATCTGGTTATTTAGTACTTGGTTTAAGAGGCAAATACGTCGCCATAGCGCCTCTCCTTGGGGCGTATGCTGAGCACGGGAACGTCACAATCGTTAATTATTTGCTGTGCTTCGGAACCGATAAACATGTTGGTCCAGTCCATCTCCTGCTGGGTCATAATCATGACCAGGTCCATCTTATTTTTAGATGCATACTTCACTATTTCGTCTGAAACGTCGGAACCCTCAATAAATTCGGACTTACAGGTAACATTATGTTGTACGACATAATCCTTCACTTGGTTCATCTGGCGCTTAAGTTTATTCAAAATAAACTCATCGTCAGTGGTAATAACGCTCAATAAATCAACCTCAGAACCATAAAGATTGGCGATTTCGATGGCTTTTTGCACTTTTTCCTTAGTTTCCTCCGATAAATCAAGAGGCAAAAGGATGTGCCTGCACCCGGCCCTGTGCTTTTTACCCCGGATGGTGATGACAGGAATTTTTGACTCGCGGATGACACGCAAGGCATTCGAACCGATGAACTTCCGTATGCCCGATCGTCCATTTGTGCCCATCAGGATCAGGGTACATTTTAGCTTTTTAGCAGCAGCCTGTATCTCTTCATATATCTTGCCATGGGCAACAACTGTTTCCACTTTGGAACCTGTTATCTCAGTGGCCGATTTAGCTAACTTCGTTAATTCCGTTTTAATTTTCTTTTCAAACCCTTTGTTATTCGTGTCCTTCGAGCGGAAAAACGGCACGGAGAACAGCGGATCATCGATGACATAGATCAGGGTTAGTTCAGCGCGTGAAATCCTTGCCAGGCTTTGGGCCTGCCCAAGGGCTACCAGCGACTGTTCCGAAAAATCAACCGGAACAAGAATATGGTTTTTTAGCGCTGTCATTTGAGTCGGAATTCAGGTTTTACAAAATACATAACTGGAAACAGGGAATGAATAAAAAACAAAAATCCTTTTACATTTGTATAAAAAGACGCAAAATTACACGCCAAAGTTAATTTTATAGATGAGAAAAGACAAACGCTTTTCACCTATAGAAGCCGGTTTTTAAACACTTTTATCAACCACGGTCAATGACGCAAATTCCGGAGTCAGAACTCATTCTTAATGAAGATGGTAGTGTTTACCATTTAAACCTTCACCCCCATGAAATTTCCGATACCGTCATCAATGTAGGTGATCCGGATCGAGTTTCCATGGTTTCCAGGTTCTTTCAAAAAATAGAATTTAAAAAACAGAAAAGGGAATTCGTCACCCATACAGGACTATATAAAGGCAAGCGTATTACCGTCATATCCACAGGAATTGGCACAGACAATATCGATATCGTTTACAACGAGCTGGATGCCCTGGTAAATATTGATCTTAAAACCCGAACGGTTAAAAACCAGCTTACCTCATTGAACCTGATACGCATTGGAACTTCCGGTTCCCTTCAGAAAGATATTCCCGTTGACGGAGTTGTGTTTTCAGAATACGGATTAGGCCTTGACGGATTGCTGAATTTTTACAAGTTCAGTAATACCCTGGAAGAAACAGCGATCGTGGAATCTTTCCGCGCCCATTATCCGAACCTTGGCGTTCTCCCCCTCTCCTACCTGTGCCGTTGTTCTGAAAAACTTGAGCAGGCATTAAGTGACGGTATGTATAAAGGCATTACCGCATCCTGTTCCGGTTTTTATGCGCCGCAGGGAAGGGTACTGCGTTTCGAACTTGCCAGGCCTGATTTTCTAAAATGCCTGAACAGTTTCAGGTATGACAGGCATCGTATCACAAACTTTGAAATGGAAACGGGCGCCATGTATGGCCTTGCAAGGGTCCTGGGGCATCATTGCTGTTCTATCAATGCCATCGTCGCTAACCGTATTGACAATACACATACCCACCAGGGGGATAGGATTATGAATGCGTTAATCGAACGGGTGCTGGATAAGATTGCAGTTATGAACTAGCTGAAAGGTCGGAAGTCAGAAGGCAAAAGTCAAAAGGCAAAAGGCAAAAGGCAAAAGGCAAAAGGCAAAAGTCAAAAGGCAAAAGTCAAAAGTCAAAAGTTAAAAAGTTTAAAAGTAAAATTTGATTGTTTGTTATTCAGTGTCCTCCCTTCACTAAGGCTATGGATGGCAAAGCCAGTGTCCATCCTTCGCTAAAGCTATGGATGGCAAAGCCAGTGACCAGCTTCATTCGATTGTAAACCGATCACCTTCCGTGGCTAACGACGTATTTTCGAAGACAGCTTTCGCCTCATCCAACAGCGGGTACAGGCTTTTGTAGCGTGCGGAGAAATGCCCGATCAGTAATTTTTTTGCTCCGGCCTTCCTTGCAATCTGTGCGGCTTGTGCTGCCGTGGAATGAAAGGTTTCTTTTGCGCGGTCTTCCTTGTCGCTGAGAAAAGTGGATTCGTGGTATAGCAGGTCAACGCCGTGAATATGCTGCACAATGCCTTCGTCGTAGATGGTGTCCGAACAAAACGCGTACGATCTCGGTTTCTTCGGATCCAGTGTCAATTCTGCGTTTGGTATTTTCCTCCCATCCGGACCGGTATAATCCGAACCTTGCTTTAATGAATCAAACGCATCCACAGGAATGTCATATTTCCTGATGGTTTCCTTGTTCAGTTTACGCTGGCGGGGTTTTTCAGAAAATAAAAATCCCGTACAAGGAATGCGATGACTGAGAATAATACTTTTTACCCGGAGTTCCTCGTCTTCAAAAAGGACTGCCGGTGAATTCGGATCGATGGTATGAAAAACAAGCGGGTAACGCAGGTCTGTTTGTGAATGCTTCAGTTGAATCATGACAATCTCTTCCAGTTCCGGCTGTGAATAGATATGCAGCTCGGCCGTGCGTCCCTGCAAATGCATCGTGGATATCAGGCCCATCAGGCCCAGGTAATGGTCGCCATGGAGGTGGCTGATAAATACCTGGTTAATCCGGTGAAATTTAATTTTGTACCGGTTCATCTGGATAAGCGTACCCTCGCCGCAGTCAATTAAAAAAAGGCGCTCGTTGATATGAAGCACCTGGGCGGTAGGATGTCGTTGATAAATAGGTGTGGCTGAGCTGCTCCCTAAAATGGTGACTTCAAAAATCATTGATTCTTTGCGACGATCATTCTCCGGGTCATGGTGGCTTTACCGCTGCTGAGCGACACGATATATATCCCGGGAACAAAATCTTTCGCATCCAATGTAGTGTAATTCACTCCTGCCTTTGCCTTGATGTTTTTCGAATAAATCCTGGAGCCAATCAGGTTGTATACCTGGAGTGATACATGATCGTTGGCAGGTGTGGAAAAGGCAAAGGTGGTTTTATCGGCAAAAGGGTTGGGGTAATTGGCGGAAACATCAAAGTGTGATTTCGAAAGTGCCTGGATCCCCGAATTCAAATCCACGACGATGGTATAGAAGGTAATTGTTTGCGGAATGGGTATGGATAAAGGACCCAGGTGCACATAAGCCGTCACGTTTATGGTTAAAGGATAGGATACGCCCGCAGTAGAAAGCGCCGGCCCGCTAATCAGCAGGCATCCGTTGCCGTTTGGCATCAGGTGGCAGTTGGAAGGGGTACAGGAATAGGAAAAGCCGGGTGGCAGGCCGGTTACGGAAGTCAATACGACACTGTCGATGGTATACGTGGTACCGCTAATCGTTGCCTGGGCCGGTACGCCCACTTGCACGACTTCGGAATAGGGCATTCCAACAATTGCATGCGGCAAGCCGGTGGCGCTATCCGGAGAATACCCTCCATGTATGGAAGTATCCGGTACGCATTGGGAAAAGGCGGAAAAACTCAGGAGGCTGAACGCAAGAAAAATAAAAATTCTTTTCATGGCGAAAGGATTACTCTTTCTGAATCTGCTTTTCAATTTCTTCCATGAACAATAAATCGACCGCTTCACTGACCGTAGGTGTGGAAGAAAGAATACTGTCGAGCTGGGAAATTGAAATCAGTTTTTTAACATGCTCCTGGATGCTGCAGAGGATAAAGGAGCCGTTTGCGTTCCTGCAAAAGCGGTTACCGACCAGGAGGGCGCTTAATCCCGATGAATCACAATACACGACCTGGGACAGGTCGACGACAATATTCTTAACGTTCTCACTGTTCAGTACCACGAATTCAGCTTTCAGTTCAGGGGATACGGTGGAATTCAATTTGGATTCCTGGATGGACAGAAGTACGTACTTCTCTTTTTTCTCAACGGAAAATTTCATAGTTGCAAGGTTTGCTCAAATTTACGACAATCTGTCCGTTCTGCAAAAACGTCCCCGTTAATTATGAACAGCAAAAAATGCGCCATTGTTGAAAAGGCTTACTGTACCTGCCCTGCAAGCAGGTAAAGCACGGCCATGCGGATGGCCACTCCGTTTTCAACCTGGTCCAAAATGATAGACTGGGCCGAATCGGCGACATCGCTGGTAATTTCAACGCCCCGGTTAATGGGTCCGGGATGCATGATGGTTACGGGTTTTCCCAGGGATTGAAGCAGTTTTCCGGATACGCCATAGAGCATGATGTATTCACGAAGGGAAGGAAAATAGTGTATTTCCTGTCTTTCCAGCTGTATTCGCAGCATATTGGCCACGTCGCACCATTCCAGTGCCCGGCGCAGGTCGTGTTCCACTTTGACGCCCAGCGATGAAATATATTTCGGCATCAGCGTCGTGGGGCCGCAAACCATCACTTCGGCACCCAGCTTCTGGAGGCAGAAAATATTGGATAACGCTACCCTGGAATGCAGGATGTCACCGACGATAGCCACTTTAATGCCTTCTACCCTGCCGAACTTCTCACGAATGGAAAATGCATCCAGCAAAGCCTGCGTGGGATGTTCGTGGGCGCCGTCGCCGGCGTTTACAATCTGCGCATTCACATGCCTGGAAAGAAACAAGGCCGAACCGGGATGCGGGTGGCGCATGACGACGATGTCGACCTTCATGGCCAGGATATTGTTGACGGTATCGATCAGTGTTTCTCCCTTGCTGACGGAAGAAGAAGAAGCGGCAAAGTTGACCACGTCGGCGGAGAGCCTTCTTTCGGCCAGTTCAAAGGAAAGCCGCGTGCGGGTTGAATTCTCGAAGAAGAGATTGGCAATGGTGACGTCACGCAGGGAGGGCACCTTTTTAATCGGGCGGTTAATGACTTCCTTGAAATTGTCGGCGGTGGAAAAGATAAGCTCGATGTCCTCCTTTTGGAGGTCCTTGATACCAAGCAGGTGACGTACGCTGAGTTTATGCTGCATGTTCTTTCCCGGGAGTTATGAGCCAGATCGAATCCTCACCGTCGATTTCCTTCCAGTCGACGATGACTTTTTCTGAGGCGATGGTATCCACTGCAATGCCGATGTAATCGGGTTCAATAGGTAAATGGCGGCTGTATCGCCGGTCGACCAGCGCAAGCAATTCCACTTTTTCAGGCCGCCCAAAGGCTGTCAGGGCATCCATGCCGGCACGGATGGTGCGCCCGGTGAAGAGGACATCATCGACGAGGATTACCTTTTTGTTTTCGATGATAAAATCCACCTGCGTGGTGCTGGGTATGACCATTTCCCGCCTGCGGTAATCGTCGCGGAAGAACGTGATGTCCAAATCCCCGCAGAGGATGTTTTCATTTTTCAGAATGCTTTTCAGCTCATGCTGTATCCTGCGCGCCACATAGATTCCGCGGGGCTGAAGTCCGAGGAGGGCGGATTCGGAAAAATCGTTGTGGTTTTCAATGAGCTGGTAGCACAATCGTTTGATCGTGATCTCAAAACGTTGGCTGCTTAGCACCAGTCTTTTCTGCATGTCGGCGTCAAATGTAATGCGAAACTTACACGGCACAAAAAAAATCCTCTCGCAACTGCGGGAGGATTTTTTTTGATGTGGCGTAGGGCATAGAATTACTCTTCCGATTTGGTCTCTTCGGTATGGTTATCCGATGAACCGGCTTCTTCGGTCTCTGCTGCTTTTTTCTTTGCATTTTTCTCGGAAGTTTTGCGTTCCGCTACTTCGAGGTTGCTCTTCAGGTCGCTCAGGGCATTAAGGTCACCGAGGGTGGTCTTTTCCACGTTCTCTTTTACCTTTTTCAGCGCCTTTGCTCCTTCTTCTCTTTCGCTGTTCTTCTCCGAATCTTCCGAAGAACGCTGGCGGGAAGTCTGCTCTTCGTGAATGCGGCTGTGCGATACGACGATCTTCTTATTTTCCTTCGAGAACTCAATCACTTTGAAATCGGCTTTCTCTTCTGCCTTCAGCACTTTGCCGTCGGCTTTCACCATGTGTTTGCCGGGAGCAAATCCTTCTACGCCGTAAGGCAATGCGATCACGCCGCCCTTTTCCGTCATCTTTAATACGGTACCCGGGTGAATGGAATCGAGGGTGAAGACCGTTTCGAATACATCCCATGGATTGTCTTCAAGCTGCTTGTGACCCAGGCTCAGCCTGCGGTTTTCAGCATCCACTTCAAGAACCACTACTTCCATGGTCTCTCCAACCTTGGTAAACTCGGAAGGATGTTTAATTTTTTTAGACCAGGAAAGGTCAGAAATATGAACCAGTCCGTCCACGCCTTCTTCCAGTTCCACGAATACGCCGAAGTTCTGGAAGTTCTTTACGATGGCTTTATGTTTGGAACCGACAGGGTATTTCGTGGCAACGTTAGACCAGGGATCCGGCTTCAGCTGCTTCATGCCTAATGACATCTTGCGCTCTTCGCGGTCCAGGGTAAGAATCACCGCTTCGATTTCGTCGCCTACTTTCAAAAACTCCTGCGGGCTGCGCAGGTGCTGTGACCAGGACATTTCAGAAACGTGGATCAGACCTTCCACACCGGGGGCGATTTCAAGGAAAGCACCGTAATCAGCGATCACCGTTACTTTACCTTTGATCTTATCACCGACTTTCATATCCGGGTTCAACGCAGTCCATGGGTGCGGAGTCAGTTGCTTTAAGCCCAGCGCAATGCGTTTTTTCTCATCATCAAAATCAAGGATAACCACCTTGATTTTCTCATCGAGCTTAAGGATTTCTTCCGGGTGAGCGATACGTCCCCAGGAAATATCGGTAATGTGAAGGAGTCCGTCAACACCACCGAGATCCATGAATACGCCATACGAGGTGATGTTTTTAACGGTACCTTCCAGAACCTGGCCTTTTTCAAGCTTCGACATAATCTCTGCTTTTTGCTGCTCCAGTTCTTCTTCGATAAGTACTTTATGAGAAACGACAACGTTCTTGAATTCGTTGTTGATTTTAACCACTTTAAACTCCATGTTCTTCCCTACGAATACATCGTAGTCACGGATAGGCTTCACATCGATCTGTGAACCCGGCAGGAACGCTTCAATACCGAATACATCGACGATCAGTCCGCCTTTGGTGCGGCACTTCACAAATCCCTGGATCACTTCGTCATTGGTAAGGGCAGCATTGATGCGATCCCAGGACTTCAGGGCGCGCGCTTTTTTATGAGACAGAATTAACTGGCCGTTTTTGTCTTCCTGTGTTTCCACGTAAACCTCCACCGTGTCGCCGGCTTTCAGGTCAGGAAAGTGACGGAATTCGGAAAGCGGAATCAGCCCGTCTGATTTATAGCCAATGTTGATCAGCACATCCTTGGCTGAAATTGCCACTACGGTACCGTCTACAATCTCATGCTCCGCAACGGAATTCATGGTTGTATCGTACATTTTTTCGAGACGTGAACGTTCTTCAGCTGAATAGCTGTCTCCGCTTTTACCGGCTGTTTCCCAGTTAAAGGGCTCTCTGAAAGGTTTTGGAGCTGCGGGTGCTTCAGATTCATTTCCTGAAGATGGGCTTGTTAATTCTTCTGTAATCATTTAATTATTAGGTTAATAAATCGGTTAATTGGTCTTTTTACCCCATTGGGCAAAAAGGGACGCAAATTTATCGAATTAAATTAGAAATCAAAAAAATAGCTGAAATAGTTTTACAGGGAGCTATGAACAAAAACAGCCCTTGTAAACCTAGCTTATTGCCTCAGGTGCAGGCATTTTGCTTAAAAACTCGGCTACCTTCTCCATCAACCAAAGCGGCGTGGATGTAGCCCCGCAAACCCCAACGGAGCCGGCTTTTACAAACCAGGCGGGGTCAATTTCAGACAGATCGGAAACAAAGTAACTATTGGAATTCACTGATTTACAGACCTCAAAGAGGGCCTTACCATTTGAGCTCTTTTTGCCGCTTACAAAAACCAACACATCAAACTGAGGGGCAAATCGCCTGAGCTGGGGTTCCCTGTTGGAGACCTGGCGGCAGATGGTATCGTTGGCGGCAAGCGGAGCCACTCCCCCGTCACTTTCAAAGGCTTCAATTCTGTCCTCCAGCATCTGCCTCATTTTTTCGAAACCCTTCGTACTTTTTGTAGTCTGGGAGAAAAGATACACAGGCCTGGAATAATCTACTTTTTCAAGGTCCTCTTCCGTTTTCACAATGATGGCCTGGCCATGGGTCTGTCCTACCAATCCATTCACCTCCGCATGATCTGTCTCCCCGTAAATCAAGACCTGGCCGTCTTTTTCAATGACATCAACAAAGCTGGTTCGTACCCGGTTTTGCAATTTTAATACGACAGGACAGGATGCGTCAATCAGCTCGATATTGTTCTTTAAAGCCGTGGCATAAGTGGCCGGAGGTTCGCCATGTGCCCGAATCAGCACCTTGCAGTCATGCAATTCCTCCAGTCGTTTATGATCGATAATCTCCAGTCCGCGGGAACGAAGCCTCTCCACTTCCATGTTATTGTGCACAATATCTCCCAGGCAATATAATTTGCCTGTTTGGTCCAGTTCCTCTTCAGCTTTCTCAATGGCATACACCACGCCGAAACAAAAACCGGACTGTGGGTCGATCGTAACCTTCATGGTGCAAAGATACGAAAGTTAAAGGTCGCAGCCTCGTAGTGCATCTTTGTGAACTTAGTGCCTTCGTGGTGAAAAAAATTCACCGCAAAGACGCAAAAACGCAGAGTTTACGCAGCGCTAAACCGCTTAGGAAACATCCTGTAGCTTGCTCAGTTCATTCAGCGCAAAATCCAGTTGCTCCTGTTCATTGAGATTGGAATTGTCGAGCACGATAGCGTCCTCTGCCTGGCGGAGCGGACTTTCGCTTCTGTGCGTATCGGCGTAATCGCGCTCTTCGATATTGCGGTAGACCTCTTCCATGGTAACGGAATAGCCTTTGGCTTTCAGCTCATCAAAACGACGGCGGGCTCTCACCTCGTTGTTGGCTGTCATAAAAAGTTTGAGCTCGGCATTCGGGAAAACGGTGGTGCCGATATCGCGGCCATCCATCACAATGCCTTTATCCCTGCCATAGCTTTGTTGCAGGGCAACCATGCGATGCCTGATCTCCGGGATGGCACTTATGGCGCTTACCTGGTCGGAAACCTGCAGGGTGCGGATGAGACTTTCTACCATCTGTCCGTTCAGGTATACTTCGGAAAGACCTGTGTCCGGGTTCACTGAAAAGGAGATGTGAATATCATCCAGCAACATTTTAAGAAGCGCATGCGGCATGGCCTGTACTTCCTCCGGCTTGAAGTTTTGATTCAACAGGCACCAGGTCACGGCGCGGTACATGGAGCCGGAGTCGATAAAAACATAGGACAAATGCCTGGCCAATGCCTTGGCGAGCGTGCTTTTGCCACAGGAGGAATAGCCGTCAATGGCAATAATTATTTTCCTTGTTAACTCCATTTGAACTTTTCAAACATTGCAAATAAACGAACTTATCAGGTGAAAGCAATTCGCCGTGAATGAATAAAAATGAAAGTTATTTCATAATCGGTACGTTATTTTAATTTACCTAAGGCTTTCCTGTTTTGAAATGACTCTTTTTCAAAAATTTAAAATGAGATTTTCAAACCGATTCTGTCCTAACCGGTATGGGGTTATTCCGTTTTATCACGGACAACCATTTTTGAAAAAAACAACAATCATGAAAAAAGTATCGAGCATTTTAGCGATGGCCCTGACGTTCTTTACCTTGTCAGCGGCAGCCCAGATTGACAACCTTACCAATATGAGTCCTGAGTGGGTACGCAGCGGTGCAAGAAATGCAACGCTTGACGGAACCGACGCAGCCGTTTATAACCCCGGTGGCGTGGCCCGTTTAACTCCCGGTTTTCATATTACTGTCGGTAACCAGTTTACCTTCCGCAAACCCAAACATGAATATACCATGGACATGGGCGCCGGTCCGATGAACTATTCTTATCAACAGGACGGCAATGACCTGGTTGCTCCCAATGTCAATTTCAGCTTCAATAAAAACAACTGGGCCATCTTCGGAGGACTCAATGTTGTAGCCGGTGGCGGTGAAGCGAATTTTCCTAAAGGTTCCATCACCACAGACCTGGTTTCACTTCAAGCCATGTACATCATGAATTCCATGGGCATGACATATACAAACAGCAAAGACGCCCGCTTCAAATCTTCCGCTTATGATTTTTCAACTTCCCTTGGCGGTTCCTACGCCATGAATGATAAAGTTTCATTCGGTATGATGGTGCGTTACGTGATGGGAAAGAATAAAACAGAAGCCGGGTTTACGTTACAGGATGCTTCCGGTACCTATCCCGACTACCCTTTTGTATTGCAATCTGAGGACGACGCTTCCGGGATGGGTATGGTATTCGGAATTGATGTGAAGCCTACCTCCAAACTCAATCTTGCCGCACGATTTGAATCGAGAGTGGCGCTGGAATACAATACGGATTCCATCCGCGACGACATGGGTGTCATTACCGATAACATGAAAAATAACCGGGATCTTCCTGCAGCATTTGGATTTGGCGCCGCATATGATTTAAGCGAAAAAGCGAAGCTGCTGTTTGACTTCAACTACTACTTCCAGAACAAAGCGAACTGGGAAACAACAAATATTAACGGTGTAGATCATGAAACCAGCGAACTGGCAGGGAATGCAAGTTCTTATGCCCTGGCTTGTGAATACAAGTTCAACCCGAAATTTATGTGGAGCATGGGTGTAAGCTATACGATGTTCAGCTGGAAAGACCAGGCCGGTTACTTCAGCAATCCCGGTGCCTATGAAATCGCTCCCGGCAATAACGTTTCCCTTTCCACCGGATTCGCATACAACCCTTGCGAGAAACTGCGCATCAATGCCGGATTAACCCAGGCCATGTATGAAGACCAAACCATCAAGTCACAGAACTATGGTGCTTTCGGAATGGATGTAGATGTACACACCACCAACACCATTTCCATTTTTGGTATCGGGTTGGATTATAATTTCTGATTGCAACATCCTGCTCAAATTCATAAGATTCCTAATCCTTCCTGATCCGGCATAAGGCCTTGCAGGACGGGATCGGAATGACAGGTCATTCATATAATAAGGTCAAAAAGGAGAAGGGAAAAGCGCGAAGTGTCGCACTTTTCCCTTCTCCTTTTTGACTAATACATTTAAACTCAGGTCATCCCGAACCGCCGAAGATGGAGAGGGATCTGTCTAATCCAGGTAGCATTTTTTTGGGTCAATGTACCCTTGGATCATTTTTGAACGATGAATTTCATTCCAAAGCGGGTCCCATTCAACAGAATAATATACAACATATAAAAACCTGATGAATACATTTTTGCGTCTAAGAATAAGCCATTTTGTTCCTGGCGAATCCAATCGTCCATCTTTTTACCTGCGCTATTGTAGACAGCGATGTTTGAAATATATTTTGCTTCCAGACCATAAATTTCAGAAGTTTCAACAACCGGATTGGGGAATATTGAAATGCCAGTATCCTGGACTGTATTTTCTGGCAGCCCTGTAGTATAATCACAATCAATCCCACCAAAAACAAATATACCGTGATCCCAAAAGCACTGCAGATTGTACTGATGATCATTGGGAACTGCACTATCACAAAATTGCTGAGGCATTTCAGTGTATAATGTAAATCCACTGCTTCCATACCCTTCTGTCCAGCCAAAACTTATATTATCGCAGGCCGGACCCCAAACCTGATTGAGTGGACTAAGCCCTAGAAATGCCCGGTAATCAACATTAAATTGATTGCTATCAACCGATGACACTACTAATGCAGAATGCCAGCTTCCATCGGCAATTAATTTATAATTAAAAGTATCTCCAATCTGCAAACTAAAATCATACAGCAAAATCTCCGTGCTATCATTAAAAACGGCATATGGATAACGAACATACACCCTTTTTAATGAAGTGTCTTGTCGTTCGAAACAGTGTAATACATCTGAAGGTGAAGGATATGAAATGTCAGTGGATTTATAGATTTTGTTGTATTGGGCACCATTGAGAATAGTATCACCATACATTTTTAACTGAAAAGAATAAATTTCAAATTGTCCGGCACTGTTGTGGCCTCGATGCCAGATGCTCCATATGGCACTATCCTCCGGAAAAGGTGTATAGGAGTAACGATAATACCGCATTGAATCGATAAAAGCAGTGCTGCTTTGACAATTATAACGGGTTGTTAAGACTCTATAGTTTCCGCTGGTATGGGTACCCCAGACTAATATAAAACCCTGAATGCTTAACGGAGCACCACTATTATATCCGCCTGCATAATTTCCAACACTATCCAATATGGTTATTTCGCAAAAGTTTGTGTTTTGCTTAGTGACAAAAGAATAATGCTCTCCCGCTTCGGCATAAAATTCAAAATAAGTGTTGCCGTAAATAGCAATGGTTTGTCGAATATTAGAAGCTGATATTGACCCCCCATTGCCACCTCCAGAGCACTGTGAAAATGCGTCAGAGAAAAAACAGAGTGACAACAAGGTTCCGCAAAAAAAATTCTTCATAGAAGAACAAATTTGTATTCAGTTGAATGCTAATCCCCGGTCTCCGTATTTTCATGCCCGTGACTCCCTTTTACCTTCCCTTTCTTCCAAAGTTCCTCTTCTTCTTTCAATTTGATTAAAAGTGAGTCCGATGCTTCCTTATCCCCCAGCCTGTTCAGGTCAGGGCTTCCGGCATTCACCCAGGCTGTGTACCAAAAGGAGCCTACACTGAGAATGGCAGCCTGCATTCTCCTTTCTACCATGCCTGAGAGCATTTCGTGATACGCTTCTGAATATGCTTTGGAATACACCTTGGCCATGGCATTGCCTCTCTGCTCAAAGGCAAATTTCTGATCGGAAGCAAATGACTTGTTCAGGTCCCGCTCAAAATGCAGGACGGAATCCAGGGCTGCGAAACTGGCTTTCACGATTTTCCAGGTTTCTTCCTGGGGCTTGGATATATAAACGGCGCGGCCGGCGAAATAATCATATTGGTCGCCCAGCAATTCCGGCAGCCGGGATTCCCAGAAGCCGTGTATGCCCACCTGGTTGGTGAGCTGGCCGTTGTAATTTTCAGTGCAGTGCAAGGGCACATGGGCATCGGCAATGTAATGCCCGATGTTGGCCGAATAGTACAGGATGAGGTCCTGGTTGTTGGCCCGGAAAGCATCGGTAAGCCTGTAAAGCATGCTCACGATATACCAGGGTACAATGCCATAGGCCTGGAGCGAATCCTCCGTATATTTTTCTACGGCATCCTTCCAGTAAACGGGAAGTGAATCAAACGGACTTACACCGTAATGGTCTACATCAATATAATGGCGCGGCGCTTCATCGGGTACGGCATTTCTCCGCATATCCGGATCCACGGCATGCGCAGTAATAAACTCAATGTGCTTTTTGTAGAAACCAATCATTTCAGGCGGCAAGGCAAAGCAGGCCATCCTGTTGATTTTTTTATGCGCCCAGAAACCCCAGGCATAAGCTGCGAAGAAAGCGGCAAAAACCAGGAAGCAAAGGAGTACCGTTTTTTTCATGGGAATACGGCATCAGGCAAGCACTTTCATCTGGACGAGCGCTCCGTCTTCCAGCACAGGGATGATGCGGGTTTGGTCGGGCGTGAGGCAGTATTTGATATCGTCTTTGAGATTTAGCCGCGCCAGCCGCTCCTTGTGCGAGGAATAGCGGAGAAATTTATACGGGTCTTTTACGGCCATCTGGTACAGATACTTCAATGCCAGGCAGGCATCGCCATGGTTAAAGTCCGTGCTGCGCTTGTTGATCTCTTCGGTTACGGCCCCGGCGAACAACGCGTCTTCGAGGTTGAACTTATTTTTCCAGCCGGAACACAGCAAAAGGATATTTCTTTTTTCTCCGATCAGCCAGGTGCATAATGCATCCAGGTTCAAAAAAGATCCTACCACGACTTTATACGCGTCACGCGCCACATCGATAGCCTGGGTACCATTCGTGGTGGTGATCACGATGGTTTGTCCTTTCACTTTCTCGCCCATGTAACTGAACGGCGAATTGCCGAAATCAAAACCGGCAACCGGAATGGCATCGCGCTCTGCTCCTACCAAGTATCCATTCTTTTTATACACACGTGCTTCATCGACGGTAGCTACCGGGATGATTTTTTCGGCGCCGTACTGAAAAGCTGTACAGATTGCAGAAGTAGCCCTTAGAATATCGATGATGACAACGATGCTCTCTTCATCCCTGTAAACGGGATACAAGTGAGGAGAAAAACAAGCATCAATTTTCAGCTTCGGTTGTTCCGTTTCCGCCATTCCTGTTATTTTTTATAGAATGGAATTTTCACCACTTTCGCTTTCAGGCTTTTGTCGCGCACCTTGATGAATATCTCCGTGCCTTCTTTGGCGAATGCCGGCTGAAGATAGGCCATACCAATCGCTTTCTGAAGGGATGGTGACTGCGTACCGGAAGTTACTTTGCCGATTACCTGGCCTTCCCCGTCCACCACTTCATAATCGTGACGCGGAATACCCCGGTCTATCATTTCGAATCCTGCCAGTTTGCGGCTCACGCCTTTTTCTTTCTGCCCGAGCAGCTCCCTGCTGTTCACAAACTCCTTGGTAAATTTCGTAATCCATCCCAGGCCGGCTTCTATGGGTGAAGTTGTATCGTCGATATCGTTGCCGTACAGGCAAAATCCCATTTCAAGTCGTAACGTATCCCGTGCACCTAGTCCAATGGGTTTAATGCCGGCGTTTTTCCCGGATTCGAATATCGCATTCCAGATATGTTGGGCCTGTGCATTTTCAAAATAAACCTCGAAACCACCTGCGCCGGTATAACCGGTTGCCGAGACCAGTACATTCTCCACACCGGCAAAGGTTCCTTTGAGGAACGAATAATATTCCATGTTCTTCAGGTCCATCTTCGTAAGCGGCTGAAGAACTTCAGCAGCCATCGGACCCTGCACGGCAAGCAGGGAAGTCTGGTCGGAAATATTATGCATCTCCACCTTCCTGTCATTATGCTGCTGTATCCAGTTCCAGTCCTTTTCAATGTTGGATGCATTCACCACCAGCATATAGGTTTTCGCGTCAATACGGTAAACGAGAAGATCATCCACGATTCCTCCCTTGTCATTGGGCAGGCAGGAATACTGGACCTTTCCGTCGACCAGCTTCGCCGCATCGTTGGAGGTAACACGTTGAATCAGGTCCAGGGCATCTTCCCCTTTAAGGATAAATTCACCCATGTGTGAGACATCAAATACGCCAACCTTGTTGCGTACGGTATCGTGTTCAGCATTGATTCCTTCATAGGAAACCGGCATGTTATATCCCGCAAACGGTACCATTTTGGCGCCGAGGCGGATATGGACATCTGTAAGCGCGGTGTTTTTCTGAGTTATTTCGGCTGTTTCCATAATTAGCTCGTAATTAACTGGTTAAGGTATTTCTTATACTGTTCCTTTTGCGAATGTAATGAATAGCCTTCAATCACGGTCTTTCTTGCCTGCCGGCCCATCTCATCATGAAATTCGCGGTTATCTATTAACAAAGAAATTTTCTCCATCCATTCGTCGTCTGTACCTGCCAGGAAGCCATTCACCCCGTCCTTTATAATCTCCGTATTGACGCCTACCGGCGACATGACTGTCGGAATTTCAAGCGCCATATACTGCAGTCCCTTCAGCCCGCATTTTCCCTTGGCCCATTCGTCATCGGGCAAGGGCATGATGCCGATGTCAAAGGTATTGAGTTCTTTCACCTCATCCTCTTTTCTCCAGGCAATTCCCCGGATGCCCAGTGCTTCATGCCGGTAGGAAGCGTCACCGATCACCTTAATCTGAACCTGGTCGCCATACTTGGCGAGAAGGCGGGTGAGAAACGGAATGGCGCTTTCAAAATGTTTGATGGTGGTAATGCTTCCGCTCCAACCAATTACGATTTTGTGATCCTTTTTCTTAGGCACCGGTACGTATTCGTCGGTGTCAATAGTCGTTGGCAGGATGACGACATTCGTATTGTGGTGCAAGGCATAATCGGCCAGGTACCTGTTCCCGGCAATGACCAGGTGTGCCAGGGAAATGATGCGTGCCGTCTTTCCCGGGTTCTTCAGCCAGTGAAAATATCTATTGCCGTCGGATACATCCAGGTACCAGATGGCATCGTCGAAGTCAAACACCACTTTCGCGCCGGAACGCCGGAACGCCTTTTCAAAAAAAACAGAACCGGTCATAAAGGCTTCGCGCTGGATAAAAATTATATCGTAGCCGGAAGCATGCCAGACATTATTCAGTCTTCTCAAAAAACTCTTGAGAAAGATATACGCTTTGGTGACGAAATTGCCGGGTTTGTAAAAAATCTTATCGTCCTTTTCGCTGATGAGAAAGGAAAAGTCATAGTCAAAACCCTGTTCGCGCAGGTAAGGAAGAAACTGTTCAAAACGAAACCGCTGGCTGGGAGAACGGTCCGGGCGGTGTGCGGCAACAAATAAAATTTTCGGCATATCAGTCTTCTAACCAGAAGGAAGGCAATTTTTCCGAAACTTCGATATTCTTGAACTTCACGCTGCGCCGGATGCCTGCGTCTTTTGCCCAGGTAGCCATTTTCGTAATACCTTCCTGCAGCGTGGTACTGTCGTTCAGTTTAAATATGCGTTGTGCCTTGGAATGATCGGCATAGGCATGCACCACTTCGTTGCGTGGCGGCAAGTGCCGGATTTTCCCGGAAAGACTCATGGCATCCTGGATGACGAGGGCCAGTTCATTTACTGTAAACTCGCGGTCGGCGCCGATATTGAAAACCTGGTTGTAGGCAGCCGGAACGTTCACAGATCCTGCAATGACAGGCGCCACATCGCCGATGTAACTGAAAGCACGCGTTTGTTTGCCGTCGCCGAAAACTGACAGTTCTTTTCCCTGCATCAACTGGTTCATGAAAATGCCGACTACGTTGCGGTATTTATCACCCAGGTTCTGGTATTCACCGTATACATTGTGCGGGCGGAAAATAATGGAGTGCAGTCCGAACATCTCATGGGCGCATTTCAGATCCAGCTCCACGGCATATTTGGCTACGCCATAGGGATCCTCCGGCGCCGGTATCATGTCTTCCTTCATGGGCGGTTTTAATCCGCCATACACGGCAATGGAAGATGTAAATACAAAACATTTGACTTTATGCTTGACCGATTCATTGACCAGGTTGACGCTGCCAATCAGGTTGTTGTTGTAATTGAACCGGCGGATGAAATGGCTCAGTCCTTCCGCGGCATAAGCAGCCAGGTGATACACGTAATCGAATTGGTGTTCGGTAAATAACTTTGCCAACAGTCCTTCATCGGTAACCGATCCTTCCACAAAGAGACATTTCGGGTTTACATTTTCACGAAAGCCACCGCTTAAATCGTCGAGGACTACCACGCTGTGGCCCATCTTAACCAATTCATGGCTCACATGAGCCCCGATGAATCCTGCACCCCCTGTTACTAACGATTTTATCATAGTGTTTTTTCTGTGCGCTAAGATAGAAATTTGCTTTACTTTGTAATTATCTACGAATACGAATTTGCACGAATCTACGAATGTACGAATCTGGCTTTCCTAAGCTGAACAAAATCAATAGAGCCCTCATTCATAAATTCGTAGATTCGTATGGATTCGTATTCGTAGATGACTCCCATCCTGATTTCGATTAGTTTATGTCTTTCCTGACTCTTACTGAAAAGAATACCCCCCGCTGGATCATTTTCCTGCTGGACACAGGTATTTGTTTTTTATCGGTAATCCTCGCCTACCTGGTCCGGTTTAACTTTAAGATTCCCCAGGCGGAAGTGGACCGTTTTTACCTGGTCTTCCCGCTGATGATTGGCACGCGGGTCCTTTCCTTTTTAGTCTTTCGTTCCTTTGCCGGTATTATCCGGTATACCAGCACCCGCGATGCCGTGCGTATCTTTTTTGCCGTTACGACCGGGTCGTTGCTCTTTGTACTTTACAACGTATTTTCTTATCAGTCGGCTGATTTTTATGTCATCCCCTTCTCCATCCTCATCATTGATTACCTTTTTACCGTTTTCGTGATGATTGCCATGCGCATCCTGGTAAAGACCCTGTACATGGAAATCACCAACCCTTCCAGGTACAAGCGCGATGTAATTATTTATGGCGCCGGAGAATCCGGGATCATTACCAAACGCGCCCTGGACCGCGACGCCGGAACGAAATACAAGGTCATTGCCTTCCTCGATGACGACCCCCGCAAAACGGGCAAAATGCTGGAAGGCATTCGCATTTACAATCCTGTTAAAGACCTGGAAGACCTGCTGCGGGCCAACAGCGTGGCACATGTTATTATAAGCATCCAGAATATTGCCAGCGAACGAAAACAAGCCATTATCGAAAAATGCATGTCGCACGATACGAAGGTGCTGAATGTGCCGCCGGTAAATAACTGGATTAACGGGGAGCTGAGCTTTAAGCAAATAAAAAAAATACGAATTGAAGATCTCCTCGGGCGGGACCCGATCCGGCTGGATACCGAACTCATCAAATCGGCTTACAGCAACAAAGTCATTTTAATTACGGGCGGAGCCGGGTCTATCGGCAGTGAAATCGTCAGGCAGCTCATTCCTTTTAACCCGGATAAAATAATCGTCCTGGACCAGGCCGAATCCCCGTTGTATGACCTGGAACTGGAAGTCAAAGAGCGCCTGCACTGGACCCGGTTTGAAACGGTGATCGGCGATGTCTGCAAGGAAGAGCGGATGCGTCGCGTCTTTGAAGCCTTCCGTCCGCAGGTCGTTTTTCATGCGGCCGCATACAAGCACGTGCCTGTCATGGAAAATAATCCAT
>Ga0315912_10002257_pt1 | contig 20994 bp, 23 predicted proteins | sample VfabasoilMG_FD_204469 | JGI IMG/M metagenome (GOLD analysis project Ga0315912, IMG submission 204469) | Garden soil microbial communities collected in Santa Monica, California, United States - V. faba soil | ecosystem: Environmental > Terrestrial > Soil > Garden | place: USA: California...
TGATCGCCGCAATCGCCTTCTACTTCATCACGACGAACATGATGGCCGACAGCAAGCTCGGCGCAATCAACCTGTTCTACGCGTCGCTGGTGGGCCTGGTGCTGACCGCATTGATGGTGGTGATCACCGAGTACTACACGGCGACGGAATACGGCCCGGTGCGCCATGTCGCCGCGGCATCGCAGACCGGCCACGCCACCAACATCATCGCCGGCATCGGCGTTTCCATGAAGTCCACCGCCCTGCCAGTGCTGGCTGTCTGCGCCGCCATCTGGGCATCGCATGCCGTCGCCGGCCTCTATGGCATCGCCATCGCGGCAACGGCCATGCTGTCCATGACCGGCATGATCGTGGCACTTGACGCCTACGGCCCCATCACGGACAACGCCGGCGGCATCGCGGAAATGTCCGAACTGCCCCCGAGCATCCGTGCCGTCACCGATCCGCTGGATGCCGTGGGCAACACCACCAAGGCGGTAACCAAGGGTTATGCGATCGGTTCCGCCGGCCTCGCCGCGCTGGTGCTGTTCGCCGACTACACCCACAACCTGGAAGCCGCGAGCAAGGCGGCCGTGTTCTCGCTGTCCGATCCCGCGGTCATCATCGGCCTGTTCATCGGCGGACTGGTGCCCTACCTGTTCGGCGCCATGGCGATGGAAGCGGTGGGCCGCGCCGCGGGTTCGGTGGTAAACGAGGTACGCCGCCAGTTCCGCGAGATCAAGGGCATCATGGAAGGCACCGCCAAGCCGGACTATTCGCGCGCGGTGGACATGCTGACCAAGTCGGCGATCAAGGAAATGATGATTCCGTCGCTGCTGCCGGTACTGGTGCCGGTCGTGGTGGCGTTCGGCATGAACTGGCTGATGGGACCCGGAGCAGGCATTCGCGCGCTGGGCGGCCTGCTGATCGGCACCATCGTCACCGGGTTGTTCGTCGCGATTTCCATGACCACCGGCGGCGGCGCGTGGGACAACGCCAAGAAGTACATCGAGGACGGCCACTTCGGCGGCAAGGGCTCCGACGCCCACAAGGCCGCCGTGACGGGCGACACCGTCGGCGATCCTTACAAGGACACGGCGGGCCCGGCGGTCAATCCGCTGATCAAGATCATCAACATCGTCGCGTTGCTGCTGGTCCCGGTCCTCTAGGAACGACGCACACACGAAATCCCGCGGGCTTCACGGCCAGCGGGATTTTTTTCGCCTGCCGTTCGTCGGCGACGGGTGGCGCCGCCCCGGGCACGCGCCATGCAACAGTCATGGCACGCAATCCCGAAGGAGGCCCCCATGCCTCGCCCGAACCTGAAAGCGCTGGAAGCGATCCGCAGTCAGTTGAGCACGGCCGATTCGATGCTGGATCAGGGCCTTAGGGCCATCCATCGGGGCAGCCGCCTGGACGCCATGGAAACCGTCTATGCGGCGTCCTGCCTCATCGAGGAGATCGTTGCGGCCCTCGAGCAGGGATCCGGTGTCGAAACCCGGACGTCATGCTGAGGATTTCGACGGTTATTGGGCAGGAAGCACGCAGCGTCCGTTGACGCACGCCGCCACGGGTTCGGCCCGCACCACGCACGCGCCGCCAGCCTGCTGCTTTTTCTGCAGGTCCTCCTGCGCGAAGTTGTATTCCGCGATCCGCGTTTCCAGGACGCCCTTGTCCGTGGACAGCCACGAGTAGACGACGTATTCGGCGGGATCTCCGCAGGCATTGACGCCCAGGGCCGCGACGCGGCAATGCACGAGGTTGATGCACTTCGCCGGGCCGATGAGCGCGGAGATGTCCTGTCTCAGCCGGGAAAGCACCTGCGCCTCGTCCGCGGCGACAGCATGACCGACTGCCAGGAAGGCCAGCGCCAGGGCGGCCTGCAGCTTGCTTTTCATGTTCCACGCTCCGGTTGCGGATTGCGGCCACTATCCGCCGGGCGCGCAGCCGGCGCAAGCGGGTTTGGCCGCGCGCCGGCATACGCGCCATAATGACCGCGCTGCTCACCCAGCAAACAGTCATGGACCTCGGATCAACCCTCCCGCTCGAAGAGATCGCCGCCTGCATTCCCGACGGCTGCAAGCTGGTGATGCCCAAGGACGTCTCCGGACCGTCGCTGGCGGGCGTGCGCGAGATTCTCAGGCGCGGTACGCGCAACCTGCATTTGGTCTGCGTGCCCGTCGGCGGCCTGGCGGCCGACTTGCTCATCGGCGCCGGCGCGGTTGCCACCATCGAGACCTCCGCGGTGACCCTGGGCGAGCTCGGCGCGGCGCCGCGCTTCAGCGCCGCCGTGCGCGAAGGGCGGGTGCGCATCCTCGATGCCACCTGCCCCGCGATCTATGCGGGCCTCCAGGCCGCCGAGAAAGGCCTGCCCTTCCTGCCGTTGCGCGGCCTCATCGGCTCCGACGTCCTGACGCACAGGCGGGACTGGAAAGTGATCGACAATCCGTTCGCGCCGGGCGATCCCATCGTCGCGCTGCCCGCCATCGCACCCGATGTGGCCTTGTTCCATGTGCCGGTGGCGGATCGCAATGGCAACGCCTGGGTGGGAATGCGCCGCGAGCTGATGCTCATGGCGCACGCCTCGAAGCAGACCTTCATCACCACCGAGGAAATCGTCGACGGCAACCTGCTCGACGATCCGCGACGGGCCGCCGGCGTGCTGCCATCGACTTACGTGACCGCCATAGCCGCGGCACCGCGCGGGGCCGCACCGTTGCCGTTCCACGATTTATATTCCGCGGACGACGCGTTGCTGGCCCGCTACGCGTCCGAGGCCCGCACCGAGGCCGGATTCGCGCGGTTCCTCGACACCTGGCTGGCGCCCGAGCGCCAGGCGGCATGACGGGCTGCACCCCCACGGAGTTGCTGGTCACGGCCATCGCGCGCCTGCTGCACGGTTGTCGGCACGTTGCCACAGGCGCTGCCTCGCCGATTCCCGGCGCAGGCGCCCTGCTCGCCCGCCAGCAATCAGGCAATGCACTGCGCGTGACCGTGCTCAACTCGCCGCATGACGAGAACTTCACCAGCGGCGGCGTCGAGCTGTTCGACCTTGCCGCACAGGGCCGCCTCGATGCCTTTTTCCTCGGCGGCGGCCAGATCGACGGCGCGGCGAACATCAACCTGGTGGGTAGCGGTGCCTATCCCAGCAGCGACGTGCGCTGGCCGGGCTCGTTCGGCTCGGCCTATCTCTACTACCTCGTGCCGCGCGTGATCCTCTTCCGCGAGGAGCATTCGCGCCGCGTGATGGTGCCTAAGGTGGATTTCATCAGCGCGCCGGGTGCAAGCGACGACGGTGTTTACCGGCCGGGCGGGCCGCAGGCTTTGCTCACTTCGCTGGGCTTGTTCGCCTTCGACCGCCCGCGTCGCCGCTTCCGGCTGCAAAGCGTACACCCGGGCCACAGCGTGGAGGAAATCCGCGACAACACGGGATTCGAATTCGACTGTCCCGCCACGGTCCCCGTCACCGAGCCGCCGGATGCCGCCACACTCGACGCCATCCGCGGGCCGGTGCGTGCCCGCATCGCGGAGACCTATCCGCGCTTCGCCAGCAGCCTCGCGGTCGCCTGAAAAGCGAACGGCCCTCGCGGGCCGTCGCTTTTTCTCATTCAGCTCTCATCGCGGTGGCGAAGGGCTTGCCCTTGAAATTTGCCGTTCAGGCGATGGTCACCTGCTTCGAAAGATAGACGTCCTGGATGGCGTTGAGGATGCCCACGCCTTCCTGCATCGGCCGCTGGAACGCCTTGCGCCCGGAGATCAGGCCCATGCCACCGGCGCGCTTGTTGATGACCGCCGTGCGCACTGCCTCGGCCAGGTCGCTCTCGCCGGAGGAAGCGCCGCCTGAATTGATGAGGCCCGCGCGCCCCATGTAGCAGTTGGCCACCTGGTAACGCGTGAGGTCGATGGGATGGTCGCTGGTCAGTTCGGTGTACACCTTCTTGTCGATCTTGCCGTAGGGATTTTCCTTGGTGCTGATCGCGTTGTAGCCGCCGTTGTTCTCGGGCAGCTTCTGCTTGATGATATCCGCCTCGATGGTCACGCCGAGGTGGTTCGCCTGGCCCGACAGGTCCGCGGAGACGTGGTAGTCCTTGTCGGACTTGAACGCCGGGTTGCGCAGGTAGCACCAGAGCACCGTCGCCAGCCCCATCTCATGGGCGATCTCGAAGGCCTTGCTCACCTCGACGATCTGGCGCGCCGATTCCGGCGAGCCGAAATAGACCGTCGCCCCCACGGCCACCGCGCCCATTTCGCGCGCCTGCCGGATGCTCGCGAAAAAGATCTGGTCGTACTTGTTCGGGTAGGTGAGAAATTCGTTGTGGTTGAACTTCAGCAGGAAGGGAATCCTGTGCGCGTATTTGCGGGAACACGATCCGAGCACGCCCAGCGTGGAAGCCACCGCATTGCAGCCGCCCTCCATCGCCAGCTTGACGATGTTTTCCGGGTCGAAGTAGGCGGGATTCCTGGCGAAGGACGCGCCAGCGGAATGCTCGATGCCCTGGTCCACCGGCAGGATCGACAGGTAACCGGTGCCGGCCAGGCGTCCGTGGCCGAAGAGTTGCTGCAGGCTGCGCAGGACTGGCGCGGCGCGATCCGACGGCGCGAAAACGCGATCGACGAAATCGGGTCCTGGCAGGTGCAGCGATTCCTTCGGGATGCCCTTGCAGGCATGGCCGAGCAGCTTGTCGGCATCGGCGCCCAGCAGGGCGGCGATGTCGGTCTGTCCGGCGCTCTTGGTTGCAGTATCGGGTGGCATGGTCGGTCTCCTTGCGATTGACGGCAATTATCTCCTGCGCGCATGGGGTGGTAAACGTCCCGCTATAATCAGGCCTTCACTCCCTCCGGCAGCATTCATGATCTATTCATTGGGCGAACGCAAAGTCGTCACGCGCGGCGACTGCTGGGTGGCGGACAACGCCACCGTCATCGGTTCCGTGATCCTCGAGCACCACGCCAGCGTGTGGTTCAACACCGTCATCCGCGGCGACAACGACCTCATCACCATCGGCGAAGGCTCCAACGTCCAGGACAACAGCGTGCTGCATACCGACGAGGGCGTTCAGCTCACCGTCGGCCGCAATGTCACCATCGGACACCAGGTGATGCTGCATGGTTGCACCATCGGCGAAGGCAGCCTCATCGGCATCAAGTCGACCATCCTCAACAACGCCCGCATCGGCAAGCACTGCCTGATCGGCGCGCATGCCCTCATCACCGAAGGCAAGGAAATCCCGGACCGGTCCCTGGTGGTGGGCTCCCCCGGCAAGGTCGTGCGCCAGCTCACCGACGAGGAGGTGCAGCGCCTGCTGGGGAATGCCGAGCACTACGTGCAGAACTTCCAGCGTTACCGCCGGGATTTCAGGGCGCAGCAAGCCTGAAGAGCGCCCGCCGGGCCAAAAAGTTCACGCCCGCCCGTTTCGCACCTGCCGAGCAAGCAAGAAGGAAGCCCAGGCACCCGGCGCCGGCGGCAATGGCCCGCTTCCGCCTACAATAGCGCCATGCCGATGCCGCCCGCCCCCATGTTCAAGTTCGGATTCAGGATCCGCACGCGCAGCGGCCTTCCGGTGGACAACCTCGTGGTGCACGCGCGCGACCAGGCCGAGGCGGAACGCAAGATCTCGCAGATGTACATGCACTGCGAGATCATCGAGTGCAAGCAGATGCAGACCGCATCGCGCGACGAGGGCAGCGACCTCGAGAACATCATCTCGCTGATTTCCCGCCAGCAGGACGACTAGCCCGCGCACGCAGGCACGGCGTCAGTTCAGGGAACCTTCGGGGAGGGGCTTGAGGAAGCTGAGGCGCGGATCTTCCGCCGGCGGAGCGGGTTCCTGGCTGCGCGGTTCGACGAACCCGCTTTCGATCAGTTCCAGCAGCAGGCTTTCGTGGTCCTGGGCGCCCCGGCTTTCGGGTGCATGGGCAAACACGTCCCGTTTCACCGCCGGGCTTTCGGCCACGCTGACGTTCTCCGTGATGCGGGTATTGCAGACCTCGTCCCCGTGGCGCGCCTTCAGCTCATCGTAGATCTGGTGCGACATCTTGCGGCGTGCATCAAAACGGGTCACGACATACCGGCGCGGCAGCCGCCTCTTGAGCACGTGCTCGAGCGCCTTCAGGGTTTTCTCGACCTGGAGCACGCCCTGCACGGCCAGGTAATCCGCGGAAACCGGGACCAGCACCCGGTCCGCCGCGAAAATCGCGCTGAGCGACAGCACGCCCAGCATCGGGCAGCAGTCGAGGACGATCGGACGGCCGGTATTGAGGTTTTCCTTGACGATGCCGCCATTGAGCCGGTTCAGGATGTTCGGCCCCTTGCCGAACTGGGTATCGACCTTGGAGAGCTCGACATGCGCTGGAATGACCAGCCAGCCGCCCACCGCGGGACGGATGAGCTGCGTGAGGGGCTTGGTGTTCTGGTAGAAGCCGAAGATGGAATCGTCGGCATTGCCCACGCTGCTGCCGCAAACGTAGGAAAGATGTCCCTGGGGGTCGAGATCGATGGAGAGCGGGTTGTAGCCGCGCCGCGCCAGCGCAGCCGTCAGATTGAGCGACGTGGTCGTCTTCCCGACGCCGCCCTTCTGGTTGAATACCGCGATCTTGGCCATGCCCGACGCCGCCCCTCCCCGGACGCTAGGACCGACCACATTACTAATTGAATCAGCCGCTTGTCAACCCAAGTTGATTAACTGAATCAAATCATGTCGGTCCAGCCCAGCGAACGCTTAACGGCTTTCGCCCAGGAAGCCTTGAGGGCAGACCGCAGGCTGGCCTCCATCGCCGGCTCGAAACGGCGGTCCAGTTGCCACTGGGCCTGCAGGGCGGCGGCATCTTTCCAGAAGCCCGTGGCGAGCCCGGCCAGGTACGCGGCGCCCAGGGCGGTCGTCTCGTAGACCTTCGGCCGCACCACGGGCACGCCCAGCAGGTCGGCCTGGAACTGCATCAGGAGATCGTTCTGCGTGGCGCCGCCGTCCACGCGCAATTCGCTCACGGCTATGCCGGAATCCGCCTGCATGGCGGCGAGCACATCCGCGGTCTGATAGGCGATCGACTCGAGCGCAGCCCGCGCCAGGTGGCCGGCACTGCTGCCGCGGGACAGGCCGACGACGGTGCCGCGCGCGTGCGGATCCCAGTGGGGCGCGCCGAGCCCGGAGAGTGCCGGGACAAAGTAGACGCCGCCATTGTCGGGCACGGATCGCGCAAGCTCTTCGACCTGCGCCGAGGTCCGAATGATGCCGAGCCCGTCGCGAAGCCATTGCACGGCGGCGCCGGCGATGAACACGCTGCCCTCCAGCGCATAGTCGAGTCCCGCGCCTACATCCCAGGCCACGGTCGAGAGCAGGCGGTGGTGCGAATCCACCGGGCGCTTGCCGGTGTTCATGAGCATGAAGCAGCCGGTGCCGTAGGTGTTCTTGACCATGCCCGACCCGGTGCATTGCTGGCCGAACAATGCCGCCTGCTGGTCGCCTGCGATGCCTCCGATCGGAATGCCCTGGCCGAAGTGCCCGGCATCCGCTTCCGCGCACACGCCGCTGGAGGCCACCACGCGCGGCAGCAATGCGCGGGGCACCCTCAGGAGGCCGAGCAGCTTGTCATCCCAGTCGCGGTTATGGATGTTGAACATCAGCGTGCGCGAGGCGTTGCTGACGTCCGTGACATGCTCGCGGCCGCCGGTCAGCTTCCAGATCAGCCAGGCGTCCACGGTGCCGAATGCCAGTTCGCCTTTTTGCGCCCGGGCGCGCGCGCCCTCGACGTTGTCGAGCAGCCAGCGCAGCTTGGTCCCGGAGAAGTAGGCATCGAGCAGGAGCCCGGTGCGCCCCGTGAACAGCGCTTCGAGGCCCTGCTGCTTCATCTGCTCGCACAGGGCTGCCGTGCGCCGGTCCTGCCACACGATGGCGTTGGCCAGCGGCCGTCCCGTGGCACGCTCCCAGAGCACCGTCGTTTCACGCTGGTTGGTGATGCCGATGGCGGAAATGTCGCCGGCCGCCACGCCGGCCTGGGCCAGCGCCGCGCGCGCGGTGGCGAGCTGGGTGGACCAGATCTCGTCCGGGTCCTGTTCCACCCATCCCGATTGCGGGTAGATCTGGGTGAGTTCCTGTTGCGCGAGGCCGAGGATGCGGCCGCCTGCGTCGAAGACGATGGCGCGCGAGCTGGTGGTGCCCTGGTCCAGGGCCAGAACGGCCTTCATGGCTGTGATAGAGTGCGTCTCTCCGAATTCCCGTGCTAATGATAAGCCGCCGGCCCGGGAAACCCGAACAAAGAATGAGCGACGAACTCTTCCTCGACGCGCTCGCGCGCATGGGGTTGCTCGGCACGGGCGAGCAACCCGTCATCGAACCCCTCACCGGCGGCGTTTCCTCCGACATCGTGCGCGTGGCGCTGGCCCGCGGCGACCTCTGCATCAAGCGCGCGCTGCCGAAACTCAAGGTGCAGGCGGACTGGCAGGCCCCGGTGGAACGCAATCGTTTCGAGATCGCATGGATGCGCACCGCGGCGCGGGTCGTGCCGGACGCCGTGCCCCGCGTGCTCGGGGAGGACGCCGGCTCCGGCATGTTTGCCATGGAATTCCTCGATCCCGCGCTGCATCCGGTCTGGAAGCAGCAGCTGCGCGACGGCACCATTTCCGCGGACTTCGCCGCCGCGGTCGGACGCAACATTGCCGCCATCCACGGCAGCACGGCGGGCAACACGGAAGTGGCGCTCGCCTTTCCGACCGACCACATCTTTTTCCCGATCCGGCTCGAACCGTATCTCTCCGCGACCGCGAAGCGCCATGCCGATGTCGCGGAGCGCCTCGAAAGCCTGGTGCGCGTCACGGGCGCGACCAAGAAGGCGCTCGTGCACGGCGACGTAAGCCCGAAGAACATCCTGGCAGGCCCGAAGGGGCCGGTGTTCCTTGATGCCGAGTGCGCGTGGTACGGCGATCCCGCGTTCGACCTGGCTTTCTGCCTGAACCACCTCCTGCTCAAATGCGTCTGGCGTCCGCAGTGGCATGCCGCCTACCTGCAATGCTTCGACGCGCTCGCGGGCAGCTATCTCGCCGGCGTGACCTGGGAGCCGAAGGCGGACATCGAGGCGCGCACGTCCCATTTGCTGCCCGGGCTGTTCCTCGGCCGCATCGACGGCAAGTCGCCCGCTGAATACATCACGACCGACGCGCAGCGGGAAAGCGTGCGCAGGACGGCAAAAGTGCTGCTGTGCGAGCCGGTGCCGCGGCTGGCAGCGGTGCGATCGGCGTGGCAGGAAGAAATCCGCACATGGCGGCAATGACGATGGGAACAAGATGACCGATACGACGATTACCCGCGTGCTGGGCCGCCGGGTCTGGGATTCCCGCGGCCGGCCCACCGTGGAAGTGGAGGTCCGGCTCGCCGGCGGCGTGGTCGGGCGCGCCATCGCGCCGGCAGGAGCCTCGCGCGGCTCGAATGAAGCCGTGGACCTGCGCGACGGCGGCCCGACGCTGGGAGGCATGGGGGTCTCGAAGGCGGTGGCGCACGTCAACGGCGAGATCGCGCGCCGCCTCGAAGGACGCAACGCGCTGCGGCAGGCGGAAATCGACGACGAATTGATCCAGCTCGACGGCACCGCGACCAAATCGAGGCTGGGGGGCAACGCGACCATTGCCACCTCGATGGCGGTGCTGCATGCGGCGGCCGGGGCGCATCGCATGCCGCTCTACGCCTTTCTCGCGCAGGGAAAGAGCGTGCGCCTGCCGTTGCCGGAGATCCAGGTGTTCGGCGGCGGGGCGCACGCGGGCCGCCGCGTCGACATCCAGGATTTCATGGTCATGGCGCTGGGCGCGCACAGTTTCGACGGCGCCCTGGCGATGACCGCCGAGGTGTATCGCGCTGCGGGCCTGCTGATGCAGGAAGCCGGCCTGTTGCAGGGGGTGGCCGATGAAGGAGGATACTGGCCCGCGTTCGACTCCAACGAAGCGGCGCTGGCGATGCTGGTGCGCGCGATCGAGCGCGCCGGCTACCGGCCTCATGAGGATATCGGCATCTCGCTCGACATTGCCGCTTCGGAATTCGGCAAGGCAGGCCGCTACCAGCTCGAAGGCCGGGAACTCGACAGCGACGCATTGTGCGAACTGCTGCTGTCCTGGATCGACCGCTACCCGATCGTTTCCATCGAGGATCCGGTCGCCGAAGACGACGCGGAGGGCATGAAGAAGTTCACGGCCGCCGCCGGCCGGCGCGTCCAGATCATCGGCGACGATTTCCTGGTGACGAACGCCGCTCGCGTCGCGTCGGCCGCCGCCGCCGGCGCGTGCAATGCCGTGCTGATCAAGCCCAACCAGGCCGGAACCGTCACGGAAACCAGGGCGGCGCTGGACGCCGGAAAGCGCGCGGGCTGGGGCACGATCGTCTCCGCCCGTTCCGGCGAAACCGAGGACGTCACCATCGCGCATCTCGCGACCGGATGGGACGCGGGCCAGCTCAAGGTGGGTTCTTTCGCCCGGTCGGAGCGCATGGCCAAGTGGAACGAGATGCTGCGCATCGAAGAGGCGCTGGGAAAAGCGGCGCCCTTTGCCGGACGCTCCGTCCTGCCCGCATCGCGCTAGCAGGCCATGACCGCCGCGGACGCCCAGCACCCGCACCGACGCGCCATGCGCGGGGTGGTGTTGATCATGTGCGCGGTCTTCATGTTTTCGGCCATGGACACCCTGGCCAAGCACGTCCTGCAGCATTACCCGATGTCCGGGCTGATGTGGGCGCGCTACATGGTCCACGCAACGGTGATGGCCGTGCTGCTCCTGCCGCGGATGGGCGCCCAGCTGTTCCGCACCGCGCGCCCGGGCCTGCAGATCCTGCGCGGCTTGCTGCTGGTGATGAGCACCGTGTTTTTCTATTTCGCGCTGCGTTACATGCCGCTCGCGGAAGCCGCCGCAATCAGCTTCGTCGGGCCGGTGCTGACCACCCTCCTCGCCGGCCCCATGCTGGGCGACCGCGTGACCGCGCGCCAGTGGATCGCCGTCGGCCTGGGATTCGCCGGCGTGCTGGTCATCATGCGCCCGGGCGGCGGCGTGCTGTCGCTGCCCGCGGTGTTTCCGCTCGCCACGGCCATCCTGTTCAGCGTCTACCAGATCATCACGCGCAAGCTGTCCGGCCGCGAGCATCCCTACACGACGCTGTTCTACACGGCCCTGGTGGGTGCGATCGTGACCAGCTTCGTGGCCCCCCTGAACTGGGTCACGCCGACCTGGGTGCAGGCCGCGCTGATGGTGTGCATCGGCGTGCTGGGCGGCACCGGCCACCTCCTGCTCATCCGCGCCATGGAGTACGCTTCGCCCTCGACGCTGGCCCCCTACATCTATTCGCAACTGGTCTGGTCGACGCTGCTTGCCTACCTGGCATTCGGCGATTTTCCGGAGACCGTCACGCTGGTGGGAATGCTCGTGATCGTTGCAGCCGGCCTGCTGGCGGTGAACTGGAGCCAGATGCGCCGGCGCAGCGACGCGGCAGACCAGGCCCGCACCCACGGAGACTGAGCACATGGACAAGCCCGCGCCGGACCCCCGAACAGCGTATCGCCACTTCCAGCGCATCCCCACCCGCTGGATGGACAACGATGTCTACGGCCACGTCAACAACGTCGTCTACTACAGCTATTTCGACACGGTGGTGAACCAGTACCTGATCGAGCAGCGCGTCCTCGACATCGAGCACAGCACCGTCATCGGCCTGGTGGTGGAAACCCAGTGCCGCTATTTCGCGCCGATCAGCTTTCCGGACACGGTGCATGCCGGACTGCGGGTCGCGAAGCTGGGCAACAGCAGCGTGCGCTACGAGGTGGGATTGTTCAGGAATGAGGAGCCGACGGCGGCGGCCCAGGGGCATTTCATCCACGTATATGTCGACCGCGCATCGCGCCGCTCCACGGCCCTGCCTGAACCCATGCGCGCCGCGCTCTCAAGGCTTGCGCTGAACCCCTGAGCCGCGCCAGCCCGCGACCTTCATTCGAGGTCGTCGAACTCGTGGCCGTACTTCACCATGCCGCTGACGCCCTTGAACGCGTCGCGCGCCAGCGCGACGGCCATGAATGCTTCACCCGCGGGATACGGGCAGCCCAGCCCGAACTTCGATGCCGGGACGAATCCGAAGCGCGGATAGTAGGCGGGATCGCCCACTACGATAACCCGGGGGTGGTTGCTGATCCGCAATTGCTGGAGTCCCGCGCTGACCAGCGCGCTGCCGATGCCCAGGCGCTGGAATGCCGGCATCACCGCGAGCGGCGCAAGCGCGAGCGCCGGCGTCGACGCCTCTCCGATCTCGATCCTTGAAAACGCAACCTGGCCCAGCACCCGTCCCTGCTCTTCCGCGACCAGGGCGCGCACCATCTTGCCCGATGCGCGCAGGCGCTCCACGAGCCGCGCCTCGGCTTCGCCCCCGAAGGCGGCAACCAGGATTTCGCGAATGGCTTCGGTATCTTCGGGCTGTTCCAGCCGTATCAGCGGCATCCGCTCAGCCGCCCGGCCCGCCGCCGTTGACGAATACGACCTGGCCGGTCATGTAGCTCGCGGCGTCGGACACGAGGAAGGCGACCGCTTCCGCGATCTCACGCGGCTCGCCCTTGCGCCCCAGCGGCACCGACTTGATGAAGGCCTCGGCCCGTTCGGCGCCGATCTTCGTGAGGGTTTCCTCGAGCATGTCCGTGTGGATCGGCCCGGGGCCGACGGCGTTCACGCGAATGCCGTTGCGGCCTTCCTCCTTGGACAGGATGCGCGTCATCGCCTCCAGGCCGACCTTGGAAACCGTGTAGACGCAGTTCTGCGCCGGCATGCGGTTGGTGACATTGGACGAAAGGTTGACGATGCTGCCGTGCTTGCGCGAGCGCATGTGCGGCAGCACGGCCTGGATCATGTGGAATGGGCCCGACAGGTTCACGGCGAGGACCCGGTTCCATTCCTCCGCGGACGTGTCGGCGACGCTGACGTAAGGCAGGTGGGTGCCGGCATTGTTGACGAGCACGTCCACCTGGCCGAAGGCATCGACGGCGGCGCGGACCACGACCTGCGCGGATGCCGGGTCGGATGCGTCGGCGCGCAGCTTCCTCGCATCGCCTCCGGCGGCGCGGACCGCCTTTTCCACCGAGACGGCATCCGCCTCGCGCGCCATGTAGGTGAACAGCACGCGATGGCCGCGCTCGCAAAGGATCTCGACGATCGCCCGGCCGATGCCGCGCGATCCGCCGGTGACGATGGCGACCGGGGCGGCCATGCTCACGCGACCCGCGGAAAGCGGCCGAACAGCGGATATTGCGGATCGTTGTAGCCCGGCGATGACGGATGCCCGGTCGCGACGAGCGAGTTGACCAGCGCTTCGCCTTTGGCGTCGAATCCTTGCTCCAGCGCCTTGAGGTAGTCCTGCCACTGCTCGATCGTGCGCGGACCGCCGATCACGCTGGTGACGGCCGCGTTGTTGAGCACCCACTTCACGGCAAAGTGCCCGGGCTCCATGCCGCGCTTCTCCGCGTGCGCCTTGATCTTTTGCGCCATGGACAGCGACTCCTTGCGGAACTCGGTTTCCATCATGCGTTTGTCCGACCGCCCGGCGCGCGTGCCTTCCGCGGGTGCCTCATTGGGCCGGTATTTGCCCGTCAGCACGCCGCGTGCAAGCGGACTGTAGGGAACCACGCCGATCCCGTAGTACTGGCAGGCCGGGATGATCTCGACCTCGGGTTGGCGGTTCATCGCGTTGTAATAGGGTTGGCAGACCACGGGCGCGGGCACATTCGCGTTCCTGCACAGGTTCACGAACTCGGCAATGCGCCAGCCACGGAAATTGGACAGGCCGATATGGCGGATCTTGCCCGCGCGCACGAGGTCTCCCAGGGCGCCGACGGCCTCCTCCAGCACCGCGTCATCGAAATCCCGGTGCAGGTAGTACACGTCGATATAGTCGGTGCCGAGGCGCTTCAGGCTCTCGTCGCAGGCCTGCAGGAGCCACTTGCGTCCCAGCCCGATCTGGTTGGGCGAATCGCCCATGCGATTGCCGCCCTTGGTGGCCAGCACCCAATGGTGCCGGTTCGCGGCGACGAGGCGGCCGGTGATGCGCTCGGATTCGCCCTTTGCATACTGGTCGGCCGTATCGATGAAATTGACGCCTGCCTCGAAAGCGCTCGCCATGATGCGAGCCGCCTCTTTTTCGTCGGTGCGGTCGCCGAACATCATGGTGCCGAGGCAAAGCGTCGACACCTTGAGGGAACTGCGGCCGAGTGCGCGATACTCCATGGATTCCTCCCGATCTTGTTTGCGGAAATGATGCCGCAAGCACGCGGTGGGTGCAAACCTGCTTGAGACGCGTGCCCGCGCGATGCTATAAAGCGGGACCTTAACCGCCCGGTGCCGAGATGTCCTCCCTTCCAGCAACGATGCGCGTGGTCGAAATCACCCGCCCGGGCGAGCCCGAGGTGTTGCAGCTTGCCCGGCGGCCGGTTCCCTCTCCGGCGGCGGGCGAAGTGCTGATCGCGGTGGCCGCGGCGGGCGTCAACCGGCCGGATGTCCTCCAGCGCAAGGGCGCGTACGCGCCCCCGCCCGGCGCCTCCGACTTGCCTGGCCTCGAGGTCGCGGGCCACGTCGTCGCGACCGGCAGCGACGTCAAGGCATGGAAGGTGGGGGATGCGGTCTGTGCGCTGGTTGCGGGAGGCGGCTACGCGGAATACGTCGTCGCACCGGGAGTGCAGTGCCTGCCGGTGCCGCGCGGCCTCACGCTGGTCGAGGCGGCGGGACTGCCGGAGACCTTCTTCACGGTCTGGGTCAACGTGTTCCAGCGGGCCGGACTCAAGCAGGGCGAGTCGCTGCTGGTGCAAGGCGGCTCGAGCGGCATCGGCGTCACGGCGATCCAGCTGGCGCGCGCGATGGGCCATCGCGTGTTCGCAACCGCGGGCTCGGAAGAAAAATGCCGGCAATGCGAGGCGCTCGGGGCCGAGCTTGCGATCAATTATCGCGAGCAGGATTTCGTGGAAGAAATCCGCAAGGCGACGGACGGCCGCGGCGTCGACGTGATCCTGGACATGGTGGGTGGCGACTACGTCCCGCGCGAGATCTCCGCGCTGGCCGACGACGGACGCCTGTCGCTGATCGCCTTTCTCGGCGGCAGCCGGGCCACGCTCGACATGACCGACATCCTGCGGCGCAGGCTGACCATCACGGGATCCACCCTGAGGCCGCGCCCGGTCGCGTTCAAAGGCGCGGTTGCGGGCGAATTGCGGGAGAAGGTGTGGCCGCTGATCGAGTCGGGACGGATCCGCCCGGTGATCTATCGGACGTTCTCGCTCGGGGAGGCTTCAGAAGCGCACGCGCTGATGGAATCCAGCACGCACGTGGGCAAGATCCTGCTGAACGTCGCCGACAGCTAGGGGCTAGGTGCTTTCCGCGGCGACTTCCTCGCCGGGCTTGGGAGGTTCGCGACGCAGCAGGGAAAGGTCCCGGTGCGCGGCGACTTCGGATGCGTACTGGATGTTCTTGTCGATTTCGTCCAGGTACAGGTTCTGCCCGCCGAAGTGCTTGTCCGCGTAGCCATACGCGCTGCCGAGCTGGTCGTTCAGGCGTGCCGTGGCGGTTTTGTAGAAATTCGGCGTTCTCACGACCAGCTCTTCGGGCGACCTGAACATCACGCTGCTGCGCTGGTCGCTTTCATCGCGTTTCGCCAGTCCTCCCTCGACGAATTCGGGGTAGAGACGGTCGCGGCATTTCTCCAGGTAACAGCGGTCCGCCATCTGCGCGATGATGTCGGCGGTGCCGAGCATGTTGCCGAGCAACCGGAACGTCAGGTTGGGCACCTCGATCTTCGCTATCGGCCGCTCGTAACCGGTGAAATGGATGATCTGCCCTGCGATCGGCGCGAATTCCGCCATGCCGATCTTGTTCATGTATTCCTCGACGAACTTCGCCCCCCGCGTCACATGCTTGAGGGTGTACTCGGCGCCGTTGCGGTGGCGGGTATCGTTGACCTTGCGCAGGTAGCCGATGTCATGGAACAGCGCGGTCACGATCCCGAAACGGAACAGGCGTGAGCCGATCGCGTCGGTGCGGTCGCGCGTGCGCTCGTAGCCATCCATGAGGCGGGCCATGGCCAGCGTGACGTCCAGCGAATGCTGCAGGTTATGGTAATCCGTGTCACAGGCGCGATAGCCCGGATACTCGCCCGACTGCAGGCGCGTGAGATCCCGGAATCCGCGATTGAGGACGTGCACGGATGCCTCGGGATACAACTCCAGGAAGATGCGAACGACTTCGGAATTGACCGCGAGCGGATCGGTGGTATTGACCCGATTGGTCACATCGAAATCGTTCTTGCGGTGTTCCATTTGCGTGTGGACGGCGTGGTTCTTCTAGTTAGACTAAGTACAATCATGCCATGGTAACCTTGCAAGCATCGGTTTATCAAGGAAAATTTATCCCGCACTGCACCCCCGGGCGCGCCTTCGGTCCACTTTTTTCCAATGCCATATCATGGACTTGCAACGTGCTGCTGAAGCTCGCTGTCAGCGCCGGACCTATCCCGGGCCCCTGAAAGCCTCCCCGCGATGCCCGGATTGACCCTGTTGGCGCGATTCCTGGCGGTCTTGCTGGTGCTTTGCATCTGCGTCCCGCCGCAAGGCGCGCAGGCCCGCGAAGCGTCGCGCCGGCCCGGTGGCGTCATCCTCGCTTCGGAACTGCCGCCGGAAGCCCGCGAGACGCTGATGCTGATCCGCGAAGGCGGTCCATTTCCCTACGGACGCGATGGCAGCGTGTTCGCGAATCGCGAACGCCTGCTGCCGGCGGCGCCCCAGGGCAGCTACCGCGAGTACACCGTACGCACCCCGGGGCGCCGCGATCGCGGCGCGCGCCGCATCGTCAGTGCCGCGGGCGGCGAGCTCTACTACACTGCGGACCACTATCGCAGCTTCAGGTTGATCCGCGAATGACGACAGAGTTTTCAGGCCTGCTGGAATCCGGGCGCGGCGGCGTGTATCGCACGCACGCTCCCATTTCCGCCGGGGCGCTCGACGAGGCCGCCGGGCACGGCGCACAGGTCGCCGAGATCGCCCTGCAGGGCGTGCGCGACAAGAACGCGTTCCTCAACGCAGCCGCCGCGGAACTGGGCTTTCCCGATTACTTCGGCCACAACTGGGATGCATTCTATGAATGCCTGACGGACCTCGAGCAGGCTTCGGGTACCGGGCTGGTGGTCGTGCTGAGGAAGGCGTCGGGCTTTGCCCGCGCGGAGCCGGACGAGTTCGCGACCGCGGTGGATGCGCTGCGCGATGCGGCGAACTTCTGGGAAACCGGGGGCGGAAGGTTGCTGGCGATCGTGGAACTCGAGGCGCCCGTGCTCGCGCCCGAACTACCCGAGATCAGCCCCCGGCGGGCGTAACGGGACGCGGCCCGCGGGCGGCGCGATGCCGCGGCGAACTCAGGTAGCGCGAGAGCTCCTGCAGCGCGCGGCCATACACGTCGCGCTTGAACTCGATCACGCTTTCCAGCGGAACCCAGTAATCGTGCCAGCGCCAGGCATCGAACTCGGGATGCTCGCCGGTGCGCAGGCACACGTCGCAATCGCGCCCGACCAGACGCAGCAGGAACCAGATCTGCTTCTGCCCGCGATAGACCCCCCGGCTTTCCCGCCTCACCCAGGTTTGCGGCACTTCGTAACGCAGCCACTCGCGGGTACGGCCGAGGATCTTCACATGGCAGGGGTCGAGGCCGACCTCTTCCTTGAGCTCGCGGAACATGGCCTGCTCGGGGTTTTCGCCCGACTTGATGCCGCCCTGCGGGAACTGCCAGGCATGTTCCCGGATCCGCTTGCCCCAGAACACCTCGTTCCTGCCGTTGCACAGAACGATTCCTACATTCGGGCGATAGCCGTCACGGTCAATCATGTCAGCCACCAAAGAATTTCCAGTTCCCCGGATTTTTCCACAAAATGCGCCCGCAGACAAAGCGCCGGGGCGACCGGTTCAGGCCATCAGGCGCCCGCCGGAATGGGGATTGAGTTCACGTAAGTCCTCGACAAGTCGGAGGAATTCCAGGCCGTAGAGCGCCTGCAGCCGGCGCCCCCGCTCACGCAGCTCCTCCCAGCGCGGCCGGCCGGGAGACCGGCAGAACGCGAGCGCGATCACGTTGCCGCGGCGTTCGGCGGGGACGCAGACCACGGCGCTGAACACCCTCTCCATGCGCTGGACGTAGGTATCGAAGCGTTCGTCGGAACTCCAGAGGTTGGTCACCAGCACCCCGTCGTCACCCAGCGCCGCCCGCGCGTCCGCATAAAAGCTTTCGGTCGCCAGGGCCTGCACTTTTTCGCGGCCGTCATAGCCGTCCACCAGGAGCACGTCGCAGCTGTCCGGGTGGGCCGCGACCCAGGCGCTGCCCTCCGCGAGCTCGGCGCGAAACCGTGCGTCGTTCTCGGGCACCTGGAAGTACTGTCGCGCCGCGAAGATCACGGCGGGATGGCATTCCACGGCGGTAATGTCCACGCCAGCCATGCGATGGTAGACAAACTTCGCCAGCGATCCGCCGCCCAGCCCGATCATGAGCACCCGCCGCGGCTGCGGGTGGAACAGCAGGAACGCCATCATCGCCCGCGTATAGGAGAGCACCAGCTCCACGGGATCGGAAAGCTTCATCGAACTTTGCACCGTGTCGCTTCCCAGGTGCAGTGAGCGCACGCCGTCCTTTTCGCTGATCTCGACGCTTGCGTCGCCGTCCGCATCCTTGCGTTTCTTGCGCGTGCCGAACACCGGTTTCGTCCTCTTCGCCGTGGGGGCTGGCTGTAGAATAGCGGCTTTTCGTTTTCGGCAGCACACGCCGCCGCGGAATCCGACATGCGCATCTCCCAATTCTTCATCTCCACGCTCAAGGAGGCCCCGAGCGAAGCCGAGCTGGTCAGCCACAAGCTGATGCTGCGCGCGGGCCTGATCCGCAAGCTGGGCAGCGGCCTCTACACCTGGATGCCGCTCGGGCTGCGCGTGCTGCGCAAGGTGGAGCACGTGGTGCGCGAGGAAATGAACCGCGCGGGCGCGGTGGAGTTGTTGATGCCTGCAGTGCAGCCGGCCGAACTGTGGCAGGAATCCGGGCGCTGGGACGTGTTCGGCCCGCAGATGCTCAAGATCAAGGACCGGCACGACCGCGATTTCTGCTTCGGGCCGACCCACGAGGAAGTGATCACCGACATCGCGCGCCGGGAAATCCGCTCCTACCGCCAGCTGCCGCTCAACCTCTACCAGATCCAGACCAAGTTTCGCGATGAGATCCGTCCGCGCTTCGGCGTGATGCGGGCGCGCGAATTCATGATGAAGGACGCCTACTCCTTCCACGCCGGCTACGAGGATCTGCAGCGCGAGTACCGCAACATGCATGACACCTATACGCGGATCTTCACGCGCCTTGGCCTCAAGTTCCGCGCCGTCGCCGCCGACACCGGCTCGATCGGCGGCACCGGTTCGCATGAGTTCCATGTGCTTGCCGATTCCGGCGAGGATGCGATCGCTTTCTCGCCCGCTTCCGATTTCGCCGCCAACGTCGAACTGGCCGAAGCCGTCGCCCCGCAAGCGCAGCGCGGGCCGGCCACCGCGGCGCTGGCCAAGGTGTCGACGCCGGGCCAGAAAACGATCGAGGACGTCGCCGCATTCCTGAAAGTGCCCCCGCAGCGCGTCCTCAAGGCCATTGCCGTGTTCGCGAAAGACAAGCTCGCGGTGCTCCTGCTGCGGGGCGACCACACGCTGAACGAAGTGAAGGCAGGCAAGCTGCCGGGACTGGGCGGATTCCGCTTCGCAAGCGAAGAGGAAATCAGCCGGCACACCCGCTCGCGCGCGGGTTACCTCGGGCCGCTGGGATTGCCCGAGGGCATCGACGTCATCGCGGACCGGTCGGCCGCCACGATGAGCGATTTCGTCTGCGGCGCAAACGAGGAGGGTTTTCACTACACCGGCGCGAACTTCGCGCGCGACCTCGCGGAACCGGCGCGCGTGGCAGACATTCGCAATGCGGTGGCGGGCGATGCCTCGCCCGACGGCAAGGGCACGCTGGAGATCTGCCGCGGCATTGAAGTGGGCCACATCTTCCAGTTGCGCACCAAGTATGCGCAGGCGATGAACGCCACCTTCCTCGACGAAGCCGGCAAGGCGCAAGTCATGGAAATGGGCTGCTATGGCATCGGCGTCTCGCGCATCGTGGCGGCCGCCATCGAACAGGGCAACGACGAGCGCGGGATCGTCTGGCCCTTGCCGATGGCGCCGTTCCAGGTCGCGCTGGCGCCGATCGGCTACAAAAAGAACGCGGAGGTCAGGAAGGCGGCGGACGACTTGCACGACGCCCTGGAAGCCGCCGGCATCGACGTGCTGCTCGACGATCGCGACGAACGTCCCGGCGTGATGTTCGCCGACCTGGAACTGCTCGGGATCCCCTTCCGCGTCACCATCGGCGACCGCGGCCTCAAGGAAGGCAAGGTGGAGATCCAGGCCCGCACCGAGCGGGCCGCGACGCCCATCGAGTTGCAAAAGGCGCGGGACCATCTAGAATCTCTGGCGTGCCGCTGAATCAATTACTTGCATCAAGCCTGCGGACCGTCGCCATGGCCCTGGCAATGGCGTTTCTTGCCGGTTCCGCCATCGCCGGCGAGCAGCGCTACGAACCCCTCTCGGCGAGCGTGCGCACGGCGCTGCATCGCTCGGTCGCCGACCAGGCCAGTCCGCGCCATGCTTTTTTCGCCGCCGACGAAGGCGCCGCATGGCTCGATGAAATGTCGAAGCGCCTGGAGAAACGCATTCCCGATGCGGCGGAGCGGGAAAGACTCCTCACCAGCGTCCACTACGAGGCCACCCGCGCGGGCCTCGACCCGCAGATGGTCCTCGGCATCATCGAAGTCGAAAGCCGCTTCCGGAAGTACGCCCTGTCGCGGGCAGGCGCGCGCGGCTACATGCAGGTGATGCCGTTCTGGGTGGACCTGATCGGGCAGCCGAACCAGAACCTGTTCAGCCTGCGCACCAACCTGCGTTATGGCTGCACCATCCTGCGGCATTACCTGGACATCGAGAACG
>Ga0315912_10002258_pt1 | contig 20987 bp, 19 predicted proteins | sample VfabasoilMG_FD_204469 | JGI IMG/M metagenome (GOLD analysis project Ga0315912, IMG submission 204469) | Garden soil microbial communities collected in Santa Monica, California, United States - V. faba soil | ecosystem: Environmental > Terrestrial > Soil > Garden | place: USA: California...
TAGAAGTCGAATACCACCTCGTTCAGCGGCAGCCGATACACAGCCATGGCGCGGTTGCCCACGTAGGTCAGGTCCAGCTGCTGGCCGCGGCGTTCAGCGCAGAGGGAGAGGATGTTCCCCAGGTATTCGTCCGGCACCATGATGGTGGCCTTGATCCAGGGCTCCTCCATATGGTCGATGTAGGTGGGGTCCGGCATGTCCACCGGGTTGTGCAGCTCCTCCATGGAGCCGTCGTTGCGGTGGATGTGGTAGACAACCGATGGGGCGGTGGCGATCAGGTCCAGGTCGAATTCGCGGATCAGGCGTTCCTGGATGATTTCCAGGTGCAGCAGGCCGAGGAAGCCGCAGCGGAAGCCGAAACCCAGCGCGGCGGAGGTTTCCGGCTCGTAGTGGAAGCTGGCGTCGTTCAGGCGCAGCTTGCCCAGGGATTCGCGCAGCTTCTCGAAATCGTCCGCGTCCACCGGGTAGAGGCCACACCAGACCACGGGGATGGACGGCTTGAAGCCGGGAAGCGCGGCGGCAGCGGGCGTGCGGTCGTCGGTGATCGTGTCGCCCACGTTGCAGTCCGCCACAGTCTTGATGGCGGCGGTGATGTAGCCCATCTCGCCGGGGCCGAGGTCGTCTACCGGGATCATCTTGGGCGTGAAGATGCCGACCTGTTCCACCTGATAGGCGGCGCCGGAGGACATCATGCGGATTTTCTGGCCGCGCTTGATTCGGCCGTCCTTCACGCGGATCAGAATGACGACGCCGAGATAGGGGTCGTACCAGCTATCCACCAGCAGCGCCGTCAGCGGCGAGTTGGCATCGCCCTTGGGTGGGGGCAGGCGGGTGACGATGGCTTCCAGCACGCCTTCGATGTTCAGCCCGCTCTTGGCGCTGATTTCCACGGCGTCGGAGGCATCCAGCCCGATCACGTCCTCGATCTGCTGTTTCACCCGCGCGGGCTCGGCGGCCGGCAGGTCGATCTTGTTCAGGATGGGGACGATCTCGTGGTTCGCGTCCAGCGCCTGGTAGACGTTGGCCAGCGTCTGCGCCTCCACGCCCTGGGAGGCGTCGACTACCAGCAGGGAACCTTCGCAGGCGGCGAGGCTGCGGGAGACCTCGTAGGCGAAGTCCACGTGGCCGGGCGTGTCCATCAGGTTCAGTTCATACACCTGGCCATCGTTCGCCTTGTAGTTCAGCCGGACGGTCTGCGCCTTGATGGTGATGCCGCGTTCCTTCTCCAGCTCCATGTTGTCCAGGACCTGGGCGGTCATTTCCCGCTCCGTCAGGCCGCCGCAGACCTGAATCAGCCGGTCGGCCAGGGTGGATTTCCCGTGGTCGATATGGGCGATGATGGAGAAGTTGCGGATATGGTCGAGCTTGGTTTCGGTCATTTGCGGCGACAGATAGGTAATTCCGCGCGCCGTGTCAGCCGCCAATTCGCGCCGGGCTGGGGCGCGGGGGGCGATCTGGCCCGGCCCCGGGGACAGGGAGGCGTCCGGGGCGGGCTAGACGGGCAGCACGTCCATCCCCGGGCCGGGGTCCAGTTCGCAGGCGTTCACGGTCATCGCCAGCATGCCGTAGTAGCCGATGGCGGTGGTGAGCTGGATGAACTGGTCCAGCCCGAAGCGGGCGATCAGGGCGTTGCGGGTGGCGTCGTCCAGCCGGTGTTTGCGGAGCAGCTGGCGGGTTGCGTCGACAATCAGGAGGTCTTCCGGCGGAATCCCGTCCGCGCGGTTCTCGCGGATGGCGGCGATAGTGGTTTCCGGGATGGCGCGCTGGCGCCCGATCTGGGTTTGCGCGCCCCAGACATACATGGCGTCGTATTCGCGGGCGACGACCATGGCGGCGATGGTGCGGACACGGAAATCCAGCGTGCCCTCGAACCGCACCGTGGTGCCGAGATGGGCGACGCGGCCGGCGAGTTCCGGGCTGTGCAGGAAGGCGACGAAGGGGCCGGCCAGGGAGCCGCGGCTGCCGGTTATGGCATCCGCGACGTGCTGGTGTTCCGGGGCGAGTTGCGACTTGTCGGTGATGAGGGGAATTTTGGGCATTCAGCGCTGCTCACCCACGAAGCCGGCTTGCAGTTCGCGCAGGCGGGACAGAGCCTTGGCGGAGAGCGGGCCCTTCAGACCGGCGGCGAGGCCGCCCTGGAATTCGTCCACCGTGGCGATGCCGTAGAGCATGGTGGTGAGCGCCGGGTGGGCGATGGGGAAGCGCAGTGCGGCTTCCACCATGTTGTCCGCGTAGCCTTCGGTGACCAGCGCTTCCAGGCGGCGGGCGCGGGAGAGGTCGCGGTCGTACGCGAGGGACGAGCCGATGGGTTCCGGCGGGGGGGAGGCGATGGCGTGGCGCTTGTCCGTGCCGGTGAGCGCGCCGCCGGCCAACGCGCGGATGCCGATGGTGCCGACGCCGTTCTGTTGTGCGACGTTCAGCAGGTTGCCGTAGTCCTGCGCCGGGTAGCCCACCGGCATGGCGCCGCCGGCGGTGGGGTTCAGCATGTTGTAGCTGACCTGGGCGCTGTCGATTTTCCCCGACGAAATCACCTTCAGCACGGCGGAGGTCTCGCCGATGGCGGTGATGCCGATGAAGCGCGTCTTGCCGGCCTGTTGCAGCTTGTTGAAGGCGGGGATCACTTCCTCCAGCACCTGCTTCGCGCTGAGGTCGCCGGCTCCGGTGCCGTCCTCCGTGATTGGGTTGTGGAGTTGGAAGAGTTCCACATGGTCCTGCGCCAGGCGAGAGAGGCTCGCATCCATCGCGCGGGCGATTTCGGCGCCGATCTGGCCCTTCATCTCCGGCGGCACGCGGACCTTGGTGCCGACCACCACGTCCATCTTGCGGGCGTTGAGGATGCGACCGAGGTTCTTCTCGGATTCCCCCATGCCGTATTGCGGGGCGGTGTCGAAGTAGTTGATGCCAGCATCCAGCGCCATGCCGACGGCGCGGTCCTGGTCCGCCGCGCTGCCGCGCACCATGAGGCCGCCGACCGCGCCACAGCCGAAGCCGAGGACGCCGAGTTTCAGGCCGGTGCGGCCAAAGCTGCGGTATTCCATGGTTGGTGCTCCTAACGAGAGGCGGCCAGGATCATGTCCGCGCCTTTTTCGGCGATCATGATCGTGGCGGCGTTGGTGTTGCCGGAAATGACGGTGGGCATGACGGAGGCGTCGATGACGCGCAGGCCTTCCACGCCGTAGACTTTCAGCTCAGGGTCCACCACGGCGCGGGGGTTCGTGCCCATCGTGCAGGTGCTGGTCTGGTGGTAGGTGGTGCCGGCGGTGTTCTTGGTGTGCTCCAGCAGATCCTCGTCCGTCTGCGCGTGGCTGCCTGGGATGGTTTCCTGCACGACGATGTCGCGCATCACTTTCGTCTGGAAAATCGCGCGAGCCACTTTCAGGCCCGCGACGACGGTGTCGCGGTCGCTTTGCTTGTCCAGGTAATTCGGTTGCAACGCCGGCGGCACGGCGATGTCCGGCGACTTGATACGCAGCCAGCCGCGGCTGTCCGGCCGGCAGGGAATGGTGACGAGGGAGCAGCCCGGATAGGGATGCATCGGGTCACCCGCCTTGTCGAAGCTGCCGGCAAGGAACTGGTACTGGATGTCCGGGGAGACGAGTTCGGGCCGGGTCTTCACAAACATGCCCATCGGCCCGGCGCCGGTCATCAGCGGGCCCTTGCGCAGGAACACGTATTCCATGCCGGCGACCATGCGGCGCAGGTAGTTGTGATAGACCTCGTTGAAGGTCGCGATGCCGTCGCGCACGCGGTAGGTCAGGCGCGGGCCGACATGGTCCTGCAGATTCTCGCCGACGCCGGCGGATTCATGCACCACGGCAACGCCGGCATCCTGCAGCACCTGGCCGGGGCCGATGCCGGAGACCTGCAGCAACTGCGGGGAGTTGATGGAGCCGCCGCAGAGGATCACCTCCCGCTTCGCGCGCAGGGTGCGGGTCGCGCCGTTCTGCTTGAATTCCACGCCGACGGCGCGCTTGCCCTCGAAGATCACGCGCTGCGCCCAGGCGTTGGTTTCGATGCGAAGATTGCCGCGATGCTGCGCCGGGCGGAGATAGGCGACGGCGGTGGAGGAGCGGCGGCGGTTCTGCACCGTTAGCTGCAGCGGGCCGACGCCTTCCTGGGCCTCGCCGTTGAAGTCCATGTTGGTGGGGATGCCGATCTCGTTCGCGGCCTTGATGAAGGCGTCGTGCAACTGGTGCGGCGTGCGCAGGTTGGTGACGCCGAGCGGGCCTTTGTCGCCGTGGTATTCGTCCTCCCCGCGTTCCTGTTTCTCCGCCTTACGGAAATAGGGCAGGCAGTCGTCATAGGACCAGCCGGTGGCACCAAGCTGGCGCCAGAGGTCGAAATCCTCCTTCTGGCCGCGGATGTAGATCAGGCCGTTGATGGAGGAGGAACCGCCGAGGACGCGGCCGCGCGGCCAGGGGATGCGGCGGTTGTTCATGCCCGGCACGGGTTCGGTTTCCCACTGCCAGGTGATGTTCTTGTTGTAGATGTTTTTGAAGAACCCGGCGGGGATGTGGATCCAGAAATTCGTGTCCTTGCCGCCGGCTTCCAGCAGGATGACCTTGTGCTTGCCGTCGGCGGTCAGGCGGTTGGCCAGGACACAGCCGGCGGACCCGGCGCCCACGATGATGAAATCGGCATCTGCTTCGGCCATCGACGTGTTCGCCCCTGAAAGGTAGTTTTCCGGGCGCAAGCTAGCCGCCGGTTCCGGTGGCCGCAATCCGAGACGGGGGCATGAGCGGAACGTGACGATCGACGGGCATACGAAACTTCTGGGCATCGCGGGTCATCCGATCGCCCAGGTGCTGACGCCGACGGTGCTGACCGGGCTGTTCCGGCACAACCTCATCAACGCACTGTGCGTGCCGTTCCACGTGGAACCGAAGGACTTTTCCGCCCTTCTGGCCGGCGTGAAGCACATGCACTCCCTGGTCGGGGTGATCGCCACGGTGCCGCACAAGCAGGCGGCGGCGGCGCTGGCGGATGTGCAGTTGCCCCGCGCCCGGCAAGCCCGTGCCGCCAACGTGCTGCGGCGGGAGGCGGACGGGCGCTGGACGGCGGACATGCTGGATGGCGTGGGCTTCACCAACGCGCTGGCGGCGGAGGGCCATACGGTGAAGGGCAAGCGGGCGCTGGTGGCAGGCGCGGGGGGTGTGGCCACGGCGATCTGCTTCGCGCTGGCGGCGGCAGGGGCGGCGGAAGTGGCGTTGTTCGACGTCGATCCGGCGCGGGCGGAGGACCTCGCCGCACGCATCCGAGCCGATGGCGGCAATGCGCGCGTGGCGGCGAACGATCCCACCGGATACGGGCTGGTGGTGAACGCGACGCCGCTGGGCATGGCGCCGGATGATCCGATGTCCATGGACCCGGCGCGGATCGATGCCGGCGCCGTGGTGGCGGACGTGGTGGCGAAGCCGCCGGTGACGAAGTTCCTGCAAGCCGCCGCCGCGCGCGGTTGCCCGATCATGCCCGGGGCAAAGATGACGCAGCACCAGATGGCGGCGATGGCCGAATTCTACGGTTTTGCCGGGGATTTCAGCCCGGCGGCGCTGCGCGCAATCGGGCTGGCCTGAGATGAGCGCGCTGGACCCCATCACCGTCGAGGTCATCGGCTCGGCGCTCTCCTCCATCACCGAGGAGATGGGGGAGGCGCTGATCAAGGCCAGCTATTCCACCAACATCAAGGAACGGCGGGACTGTTCCACCGCGCTGTTCGACCTGGACGGCAACACGCTGTGCCAGGCCGAGCACATCCCCATGCACCTTGGCAGCTTCCTGGGCATCATCGAGCACATCGTGAAGCGGCATCCGCGCCAGACGATCAGGCCGGGGGACGTGTTCTGCGGCAACGACGCGTATGAGGGTGGCGGGACACATCTGCCGGACATCGTGCTGGCCGAGCCGGTGTTCGCGGATAACAGGATGATCGGATGGGCGGTGAACCTGGCGCATCACGCGGATTTCGCGGACCGGGGGCACGCGCATATCTACCAGGAAGGCCTGCGCATCCCGCCGATCCGGCTGTATCGCGAAGGCGTGCTGCAGGACGACGTGATGGCACTGATCCTGCTGAACTGCCAGGTGCCGCGCGAGCGCCTCTCCGATTTCCGCGCGCAGATGGCGGCGAACCGGCTGGGCGTGCAGCGGATGACCGACCTGTGCAGCAAATACGGCACGGACACGGTGCTGGCGGCCGGCGCGGCGTTGCAGGACTACGCGGAGCGCAAGATGCGCGCGGGGATCTCGGCGATCCCCGATGGCACCTGGCGTTTCACGGACTACTACGACTGCCCGGAGGTGGTGGGCGAACTTAAGTTCGACTGCACCATCACCGTGAAGGGCGACGAGATGTGGCTGAATTTCGACGCGCCGGACCAGGTGCGCGCCGGGATCAACATGACCCACACGGCGCTACTTTCCACCGTGTATTACGCGATCAAGGGCATCGTCGATCCGACCATTCCGCCGAATTCCGGCCTGGCGCGGCCGCTGCACGTGACGGGGCGGGAGGGGTCGGTTGTCAATTGTACTCACCCGGCGGCGGTGAACGGGCGGCTGGGCTCCTGCCAGCGTGTGGTGGACCTGATCCATGGCGCGCTGGCACAGGTGATCCCGGAGCAGGTGACAGCGGCCTGCAACGGGGCGTGCGTGTCCATCACCTTCGCGGGACGGCAGGATAGCGGCGATCTGTGGGTGTATCTGGAAACCATCGGCGGCGGCTTCGGCGGGCGGAAGGGCAAGGACGGGCTGGACGGGGTGCATGTGCACCTGACCAACACCTCCAACCTGCCGGCGGAGGCGCTGGAGCTGGAATATCCGCTGACCCTGGTGCGCTATGAGCTGGTGGATGGCTCGGGTGGCGCCGGGCAATTCCGCGGCGGCATGGGCATACGGCGCGTCTACCGGGCGGAGCGGGAATGCCGCGTGCGGCTGGATATCACGCGGCTGAATTCGCGTCCCTGGGGGTTGCTGGGCGGGCTACCGGGCGGCGGCGGTGGGTGGGAATTTTCCCACGGCGTGGATTTCCGGAACGGGTATTGCACGCTGAAACCGGGCGATTGGGTGGCGGTGATCACCGCCGGGTCCGGCGGCTATGGACCGCCGGCCGCTCGTGATCCGGCGCTGGTGGCGCGCGACGTCGCGGAAGGCGCTATCGATACCGAGACGGCGCGGTGCGTGTATCCCGCCGCGGCGGAATGACCGGCCCACATGGCCACGGAGCAGCCCGATCCGTATGAGGTGCTGAACATCCCGCCGACGGCTGCCCAGGCGACGATCACGGCGGCGTACCGGAGACTGGCAAAGCGGCTGCACCCGGATGTGCCGGAAACCGGCGACCGGGAGGCGTTCATTCGCCTGCAGCAGGCATATCGGCTGGTGGGGGAGGCCAACAGCCGCACCGCCTTCGACCAGTCCCGCCGTCCGGCAACGGCGCGACATACCTGGCGGGCGGGGGAGGCATCGCTGGTCTACACGCGGGCCATCAACTGGCGGCGGCCGCGGTTCATTGTTCCTGTGCTGGCGGTAGCGACGCTGCTGGCACTGGTGCAGGCCGGGGCCATGCTGTTGCGGCCATCCGCGCCCGTCGCGGTAATTCCAGCAATGACGGCGGGGCCTGTCGCGGCGCCGGTGACAGCGGCGGTTGCGGCACCCGGCGCGGCGCGTGCGGCGGTGCCGGCAGTGGATTATGCGGCGGCCGATCATTTCATCGGGCCGGGGCCGGCGGTGCCGTGGGGGAATGGCGGGCGGTTGGAACCGTTCACCCCGGTGGCGGTGATGGGCGCGGCCAATACCGTGCGTGTGCAGGTGCGGGTGCGGGATGGCAGTTCGGGCCTGGTGGAGACGGCGCGGCTGGTGCCGGGAGATGCGCGGGCCGCACGCCAGGCAGCGTGCCTGCATCTGGCCGGCGCGGCACCGCGTCCGGGGCAGGTGCTGCTCCAGCGCAGCTCTGGCCCGGCGCGGCTGGCGGTGGAAAACCGGGATGACCGGCCGGCGGTGCTGAAGCTGCGCGACGATGGCGGGGCGGCGGTTGCGGCGGTCTATGTCGCCGCGCGGGGCCGGGCGGAACTGGCCAACCTGCCGGCCGGGCCGTTCCATGTGGAGTATGCGCTGGGGGATGTATGGTCCACGCCCTGCGCCAGCTTTGCCGCCGGCATGCGCGCGCAGGCTCTGCCGGACCCGCTTGCCCTGACCTCGGAGGCGCGGATCAGTCTGCCGCTGGTCGGGCGGGACATCGCGGACGAGGCATTCGCCCGGGATTGAACCCGGACCTCAGCAGCCTCAGCCGAACACCGGGTCGCTGGTATACAATTGTTCCAGTGCCGGCAGCATATTGGCCGCGATGACGGCCATGGCATCGGGGTGGTCGTACAGCGCCATCGTACCGCCCGCCAGCAGCTGGTTGGCCGAACCGGCGAGCATTGCGTGCGGCTTCGCGGCCTGGGCGCGGATCGTGGCGATGGCCGCGACATCCGCTTCCGTCCAGGCCAGCAGGCCGGCGAGGTTGTGGCGATTCAGGGACGCGAGCCGGGTTTCCGCAATGCCGGCGCCGACGGCATGGGCGAGCGCCACGACTTCATTCAGGTCGTAGCGCAGCAGTTGGGCGCCGGTTCCCGCGGCGACCACATCCACATATTTGCGACCGGCTGTGGCGTTTGCGGCGATATCGCCGAGCAGGGTGCGCCAATGCGCCAGGTCCTTGGCGCGCGGATCGGTTGGGCCCCAATCACGCGCCAGGACCGCCAATGCGCCGAGCACGACGTGGATGCGCAGCAAAATCGGCGGATGCTCCGTCGCGACCGAACCGTTGCCCATGCGGATGTCACTGTCCAACTGGCCCTGCCGCATCACTGGGACATGCATGTCGGATGCGGTGTCCAGTGCCTCGGACCGGGCGGAGACCTGGGCGGCGAGGCTGAGCATGGAGGCGGGACCCTGGCCGAGCAGGGCACAGACATCGGCGATGGATTCCTCGATCCAGTTGCCCCAGCAATCGCGCCAGAACCGGGTCAGGCCCGGTTTCGCCACCAGGGCTTCGCGCAGCTCGTTCACCAGCGATGATTCGTCGGGCTTGCCCGGCACATCGGGCAGGACGTTGACCAGGGCGTGGCCGATCACCTCATGCGCGAGCGTCGCCCATACCGGCGGCAGGGCCACGTAGCCGGCGGGCAGGCCGACGATGCCGCCGAACAGCCCGTCATCGCCGCCGGCGGGGAAGAACTGGCGGATGCGGTTGAGCTTCTTGGTATGCACGCCGATCGCCTTGCGGGCGGAATAGTTGACGAGTGGCGGCAGGTCCGTGCGTTGAGGGATTCCGGCGATGGTGAATCGGGTGGCGGCGTCGCGCCAGATGCCGGCGACGGCGCCTTGCAGGGCCGGCAGGCTGGGGCGGAATGCCTTCCGATCCCAGTCCGTCACGGAGCCGATCAGCATGGTCGCGTAGTCCAGCGCGACCAGGCGGCGCCAGCCTGGCGCATCATCCAGGGTGAGACCGACCAGGTTTTCGCGCAGCAGCCGGCCCATCACACCGTGCATGTTGGCGCGCAGGGGTCGTGTGAAGCGGGCCTGGTAGTCGGGCGGCAGGCTGTGGTGCGCGTCGTCGATCAGCTTGATCGCGCCGGCGGCGTCGAAGCTCCGCTCCGCCGGGGCGGCGGGTTCCTCCGGCCGGAGATAGACCTTGCTGGCGAGAAGAGCGCCGCAGAGAGCCTGGAAACTGGTCATGGTGACCTCACCCGCCGGGGATCAGGGCCACTCATGCCCGGCCTGCGCAACCAGCTTCTGGTAGGCAGGCACGCCGTTCAGGAGACCAAACACCTTCGGCGCCATCCATTCGCTGGCGTGGCGGTCCTGGCGGAAGTGCACGCCGGCGAGTTCCCGGTTGTAGCCGATGCGATGGGCCAGGGCGTCGATTTCCGCATGCAGGTGCGTCGGGCACACCGCCTTCAGGCTGGCCGCGGTGATCAGGGACTGCAACGCGTGCGCGTTGGGATAGGAGGCGTGCGGCGGCGTGAGGATGGGCGGCATCAGGGCAGGGTAGTACTGGAACGGCCGCGCGGCGGAATATTTCAGCTTGACGTGCATGGCGACGAGCTGGCCGACCGCGAGGGAGACATCGATCAGCATAGCGCTGGCGGATTTGGCGGCCGGGCTGACGCCGAGAAGATTGGTCCAGTACGGCGTGGCGTTTTCGGACTGGGCGAGGATCTCGCCGTAGCGGGCACGACGGTCGGTTGCCGCCAGCAGCATGAGGAGCCTGATTTCCTCATCCACCTTCAGCGTCGGGCGTGGCCCGGGGTCCGTGGCGTCGGCCCAGTCGGTCGCGGCAAAGCCCGAGAGGATGGCCTGGACGCGGTAGCGCGCGCTCCAGCTGCGGATGCCGAACGTGGCGTCCGGCGCCGGCTTGAAGGCCAGCGGCACGTCCTTGGCGTCGTGGACGGTCTTTTCCCGTTTCCGCTGCTCCGCCTCAGGCAGCAGCAGGTCGCCCCAGGGCAGGCTGGCCGCGCGCGTGGCGCTCAGGCCGAAACCCGACATGTTGCCGACGGCACCCTGATCACCCTGGTCGCCCTGGTCCCCCTGATCGCCTTGATCACCCTGGTCGCCCTGATCACGCAATGTGCTCATTGCCGCGCCTCCTGTTCAGCCGATGGTTACATTCGTTGCCGCAATGTGGCGTCGTCGAGGCGATAACGCAACCATCTTGCCCGCTTATTCGGGCAAGCCGGCAACAATCAGGTGGTCGGCAATGCGGGCGCGGCGTTCCTGGTCCCGGTACGGGTGTTGCTGGCGCAGGGCGCCGACGCGGAACCCGGGATCGATGCGTAGGATTTCCGCGCCCAGGCGCCGCGCATCGGCGGTACGGCCCAGGGCACTGAGCGCAGCCGTGGTGAAGCGCAGGTTCGACGTGTAGGAGGGGTTGTCCGCCATCGCCCGCTGCCCCCATTCCACGGCGGCGTCGTAGTTGCCGTTCGTGTAGTGGGCGAGGCAGAGCGCGCCGTAATAGCGAAAGGCGTGGGGATCGTAGGGTGAAAGCTTCAACCCGTGCTCCGCGCGTTGCAGCGCCGCCGCGCTGTTCCCGACATAGGCCAGGGTGCAGGCGCTCCACATCCAGGCGGAGGCTTCGTTGGGCGCGGCATCCAGGGCGCGTTGCAGGATGGCCTGGGCACCGTCGTAGTCCCGGAACAGGGTGGCGCGATTGCGCCCGAGCAGGGTGAGCGCGCGGGCGTTCAGGTGGTCGCTGGCGATGGCCGCGTGCGCCGCCGCGTCCGTTTCCGCCGCGTCCGCCTGGGGATCCGGCGACCAGCCCTGGCCGATGCGCAGGTTCAGCCACTCGGCGAACAGGGCGTGCGCGACACTGTAGCGCGGATCGGACTGGCGAGCCTGGCGCAACAAGGTGCCGGCTTCCTCGAAGGTCTGCGGTTCCAGCCGGTAGATCAGGTCGCGCGCGCGCAGCACCAGGTCATAGGCGCTCAGGCTGCTGGCGTGCCTGCCCTGGATGCGGCGCAGCTCGGCTTCCCGGATGCGCGGGATGACGGTGGTGGCGATGTGATAGGTGATACTGTCCTGCGCGGCGAACAGTTCCGTATCCACCGTGTTGTATGGCTGGCCCCACAGTACCGTGCCACCGTCCGTTTCCACGAGCTGGACCGAGATGCGCAGCGCCGGGCCGGCCTTGCGGACGGTGCCGTAGACGACGTAGCGCACGCCCAGGCTCTCGCGCACCCGGGCAAGATCCAGGTCCTGGTCGCGGAAGATCAGGCAGGATCCCGAGGAGATGACGGTCAGGTCCTGCTGCGTGGCGAGGTTGCTGACGACATCGTCCACCAGGCCGGCGCTGAAATAGTCCGGCACCGGGTCCGGCCCCATGGCGCGCAGCGGCAGCACCGCGATCCAGGGCGGGCCCTCGCGCAGGCGCGGCGGCACCAGCAACGTGCCGGGCGCGACAGGGGGTTGGGCGGGTGACTCGGCCAAACCGGCGGGGCGCGGCGCCGGCACGTCGTTGCCGCGGCGGATGCGGTCATACAGCGCCTGGGTTTCCGGCGCGGGCGCTACTTTCAGGTCGCGTTCCAGGATGGTGCTGAGTTCCTGGAACTGCCGGATGGCGTCCGCCCGGCGGCCCGCGGCGGCGTAGGTTTCCATCAGTTCACGGTGCTGATCCTCACGCAGCGGGTCGATCTCCACGGCGCGTTCGCGCACCACGATTGAGGCATCCAGCTGGCCCGCGGCGATGAAGGCCCGGGCCAGCCGCTCCAACCGTGCCAGGGCGCGGTCGATCCAGTGCACGCGCTCCTGGCGCAGCCATTCGTCGAAAGCCCGGCTGATTGGCGGGAAGCCATCCAGGATAGTGGCTGTGTTCCGGGCCAGCAGGTCCGGCAGATGCGCCGGGTCCGGCGGCACGGCCATGGGAATGGTGTCACTGCTCTCGGGTGGCAGGTCGAGGCTGATCCTGTCGGCGACCAGATGCACCGTGCCGCTTCCGGTGCGCAGCGGATCCGTGCCGGCGGCATCGAAGGCACGGCGCAGATCGGACAGGGCCTGACGCAGGCTGTGGCGGGATTCGCTGGCGCCGCGGTCGGGCCAGATCAGTTCGGCAATTGCCTCACGGGAAATCGGCTGGCCTGGGCGCAAGGCGAGGTAGGCAATCAGGGCGCCAGGCCGCCGGGAGACCGACAGGCTCCGCTCGCCGACCGAGAGGCGAAAGCCCCCCAGGACGGCTATTTCAAGCGGCGGTAGGATCGATCCTGGCTGCGACATTGAACCTCTGGGAGAAGGAAACCATTCTCCCTGCCAACCGGCAAGGTGAATTGCTCCAATTCCAGTGCATGTCCGCGCCAGGGAAGACAATTCAGGCCAGACGAGACTCGGAGTTAAAATGAAACGATACGTCGGCCGGCGGGTTGTGCCGTGGTGACCCTAGGGCGGCAAGCAGGGGAGAGGCGAACGATAAGTTCTAACTGATTATAGAGACTTATTGCCTATTTCGGATGTATTTTGGCATGCTGCACGTGTAACTCCGCGTCAGTGCGCCATGTTGACCGCCATGCATCGTCTCCTCTGGCTCGCGCCGCTATTGCTGCTGGCGGCTTGTGGATCGTCGCGCGGGCCGGGGGCCGGGGCCTATATCGGCGGGCCGGTAACGCTGGAGTGCGCGCCCTATGCCCGCGCCCTGTCCGGTGTTCAGCTACGCGGGGCGGCGGCGGACTGGTGGACGGCGGCCCCTGGCAAATACCAGCGGGCCCAGGATCCCGAACCGGGCGGCGTACTGGTGTTCCGCCGCTCCGCCCGGCTCCCGGAAGGGCATGTAGCGGTTGTTTCGAAGGTGCTCTCGGGCCGGGAAATCCTCGTGACTCAGGCAAACTGGGAGCGTGGGCGGGTTACGGCGAACCAACCGGTGGTCGATGTCTCGCCCGACAACGACTGGACGAGCGTGCGGGTCTGGTGGCCGGAGACGCGGCAGATGGGGACCAGCGCCTATCCGGCACATGGCTTCATCCGCCCACCCCGGCGCACCACGCCGGAACAGGTGGCGGAGGCGGCGCCGCGCGCCGTGAAGCTGGCGCTGGCGCGGTAGGCCGCCGCTTATCAAGTCCCACGGATCGAAACCGACCGCGGCCTCAATCGCCAGCGCTTCGCTTGGCTCGCCGCACAGGCGGCGGGACGCAGGTCCTGGTCGGTGCGATCGCGTGTCAGCAGGAACAGGGCCGGTTGGTGCCGCCGAAATTGCGTTCCAGGAACTTGCGCGCGTCGTCCCCGCCGCCCAGACGGCAGGCGGAGGAACCGTAGCGGACCTTCATCTGCGCGTCGTCCCAGCTTTCCACCGTGGTCTTGCCGTAGACGCACCAGGCGGCGTCCCCGGCATGGGCGGTGCCGATAAGTCCTGGGGCCAAGCCCAGGCCAAACAGCAGGGCGGCGGCAAGGATGCGGACCATCGGTGGCTCCCGTTGCGATTGAAACGGCACCACACCATGGCCCGGAGCATCGCGTAAAGCAGGAAAATTGCAACGACAGGCCACCTCGGTCGGCCAGTTCCGCGATGACGGCCGGGGCGTGGTAGGATGCCCTGGTGACCGAGGACGTAGCCCAGCCCTTGAAAGGCATTCCCGTCATCGAGGCCGCGTTGGCCACGATGCCGGAAAGCCCCGGCGTGTACCGCATGCTGGATGGCAAGGGGGATGCGCTGTACGTCGGCAAGGCGCGCAACCTGAAGCGGCGCGTGGTCGCCTACACCCAGCCGCTACGCCAGGGTGAGCGCATACGGCGCATGGTGTCCGAGACCGTGGCGATGGAGATCGTCACCACGCACACGGAAGCCGAGGCCCTCCTCCTCGAAGCCAACCTCATCAAGCGCTTGAAGCCACGCTTCAACATCGTGCTGCGGGACGACAAGTCCTACCCCTGGCTGATGATCACGGAGGACCATCCCTATCCGCAGATCGCCAAGCATCGCGGCGCGCAGGTGCGCAAGGGCAGCTACTACGGGCCCTTCGCCTCGGCTTGGGCTGTGAACCAGACAGTGACCGCGATCCAACGCATCTTCCTGGTGCGCTCCTGCGCGGACACGGTGTTTTCGGCGCGCACGCGGCCCTGCCTGCTGCACCAGATCAAGCGCTGCGCAGCGCCCTGCGTGGGACGGATTTCGGAGACCGACTACGCCACGCTGGTGGCGCAGGCCAAGGCGTTCCTGTCCGGCAGGACCGCCGCGGTGCAGCAGAACCTGGCCGCCAATATGGAACAGGCAGCCGAGGCGCTGGAGTTCGAGCGGGCGGCGGCGATCCGCGACCGCATCCGCGCGCTGACGCATGTGCAGGGCAGCGGCGTGGTGAACCCGGCCAGCCTGGAGGACGCGGATGTGATTGCCGCGTGGCAGGCGGGCGGGCAGACCTGCGTGCAGGTGTTCTTCGTGCGCGGCGGGCGCAACAACGGCAACCGGGCCTTCTACCCGACGCATGCGCGCGATGCCGAGGCGGGTGACGTGCTCGCCGCCTTCGTGGCGCAGTTCTACGACGACAAGCCGCCGCCGCCGGTCATCCTGCTGTCCCACGACATCCCGGAGCAGGCGCTGGTCGGCGAGGCCCTGTCCCTCAAGGCCCACCGCAAGGTGGAGATCGCCGTGCCACAGCGCGGGGAGAAGCGCGCCGTAGTGGCGCATGCGGAGACCAACGCGCGCGAGGCGCTGGAACGCAAGATGGCGGAGACTGCCGGGCAGGCAAAGCTGCTTGAGGGTGTCGCCACGCTGTTTAACCTGCCTGCAGCGCCGGATCGGATCGAGGTGTACGACAACTCCCATATCATGGGCACCGCCCCGTATGGCGTGATGATCGTCTCCGGACCGGAGGGGTTTCAGAAATCCGCCTACCGAAAATTCTCCATCCGTGGGGCGATTACCCCCGGCGACGACTTCGCCATGATGAAGGAAGTGCTGGAACGCCGCTTCGGCCGCGCCCTGCGTGAAGGCCAGGAGGGCGGTGCCGACTGGCCGGACGTGGTGCTGATCGACGGCGGTGCCGGCCAGCTCTCCGCCGCCCGCGCCGTGCTGGCGGACCTCGGCGTGGAGGATGTGAAGCTGATCGCCATCGCCAAGGGGCCGGACCGCGACGCCGGGCGGGAATGGTTCCACACGGATGGCCAGGCCGCCTTCCAGCTGCCGCCGCGTGATCCGGTACTGTATTTTCTGCAACGCCTGCGCGACGAGGCGCACCGCTTCGCCATCACCACCCACCGGGCCGGACGGTCGAAGAACCTGACGCGCAGCGAACTGGACGAGATCCCCGGCATCGGCGCCGCCCGCAAGCGGGCGTTGCTGAACCATTTCGGCTCCGCCCGCGGGGTGAAGCAGGCGGGGCAGGCGGACCTGGAGGCGGCGCCAGGCATCAACCGGGAGACGGCGCGGCGAGTGTATGCCTTCTTCCACCCCGGTGTGCGGCTGGAGACGGCGCAGTTGGAAGGGCGCGGGGTGAAGGGCTAGGGTGGCGGAACATGCTGACCGAACTGCCCAATGTCCTGACACTTTCGCGCATCGCGGCGATCCCGTTGATTGTGCTTCTGGTGGCGTTGCGCCGGCCCTGGGCGGACCTGGCGGCCTGCGCGCTGTTCGGCGTTGCGGCGGTGACGGACTATTTCGACGGCAAGCTGGCCCGGTCCCGCCGCCAGCAATCCGACCTGGGGCGGATGCTGGATCCGATCGCGGACAAGCTGCTGGTGGGCGCCACGCTGATGATGCTGGTGGGCCGCGACCGGCTTTCCGAGGCCGCGCTATATCCCGCGGTGGTGATCATGCTGCGGGAAATCCTGGTGAGCGGCCTGCGCGAATACCTGGCCGGCATCCGCAAAAGCCTGCCGGTGACAGCGCTGGCCAAGTGGAAGACGGGTTTCCAGATGGGCGCGCTGGGCATCCTGCTGGCCGGGGACAGCGGTGCCACCCTGCTCGGCCTGGGCTTTCTGCAGATCGGGTTTGTGGGCGAGATCATGCTGTGGGTAGCGGCGGCGCTGACCCTGGTGACCGGTTGGGACTACTTGACGGCCGGGCTGCGCCACGCGACCAGGGCTGCCCCATCTCCCTCCATCAAGGCCAATCCGGTGCCACCGCCATGACCCAATTTCTACCTTCTGTCGCGCGAGGCCACGGTTGAGAGCACTTGGAATCGTCGGATGGTCCGGCAGCGGTAAGACAACCCTGCTGACATCCCTGTTGCCGGCGCTGCGCCAGCGCGCACTCTCGGTCTCCGCCGTGAAGCACGCGCATGACGGGTTCGACATGGACCGGCCCGGCAAGGACTCCTTTCGCTACCGGGAAGCCGGGGCGCAGGAAGTGGTGGTGGTTTCGCGCGACCGCTGGGCAATGCTGCACGAGGCGCAAGCCAAGGACGAGATCCAGCTGGACGATGTCCTGCGCCGCATGACGGACGTGGACATCGTGCTGGTTGAGGGGTTCCGATCCCACTCCTACAGCAAGATCGAGGTGCACCGGCCCAGCCTGGGCCTGCCGCCGATGTGGCCGGACCACCCGGATATCCTGGCGGTGGCGACCGACGCGCCGCTGACGAATTGTGACCGCGTGGTGCTGCCCTTGAACCGGCCGGAGCGCATCGTCAATTGGATCCTGCGCCTGGTTGACCTTCGCCAGGGCCGCAAGCCGGAAGGATGAACAACGCATCCTTGAGTCGGCACACAAGGACAGGCATGGTATTGCTTAGGATACCGTCATTTTTTCGCCAGGAGCGATCCGTTATGCGGCGTGCACTCCCCCGGACATTCCTGCCTGCGGCCCTTCTGCTCGGTGCCGGGCTGCTGGTGCAGGGGTGCGTCGGCATGGACAACTTCATCGACAATACGATCACCACCACGTCCAATCCGAACCGGCCGCTGGGCGACAGCTTGAACATGCGCCGCGTGCAAGGCTTGTCCGCGAACGAAGAGCCAGTGGTCGCCGAGGGCGGCAATGTATGGCCTCGCGGGGTGGCGCCACTGCCGACTTTGCAGGATCTGGAGAACAGCGGGACAGGCTCGGGCGTCACGCCGGTCCCGCCGGCACCGCGCCGCTCCTCTGCCGCGCCGGCGCAGGAACCCGCTCCGGTGATCGCCGCCGCCCCGGCACCGGCCGGGGCCGCGCAGGAAGCCGCGGCGACCGAAGCGCCGCTCCTGCCGGACCTGGCAACGCAAGCCCCTGCCGGGCAGCGCTACCGCACCGTCAGTACGCCCACCGGCACCACGGTGGTGGCGCCGAACGGGGATGGCAGTTCCACCCTGATGCGCGCCGACGGCTCCGTGACCACGGTGCCGGCGCAGCGCTGATGGCGCGGGCATGAACGCCCCGATCCAGGTTCTGTATTTCGCCTGGCTGCGTGAGCGGGTGGGTCGGAGTGCGGAGGACGTGGCGCTGCCAGATGGCGTGCGCACCGTCGGCGCGCTGATGGCCTGGCTGAGGAAGCGCGGGGATGGCTACGCAGCGGCGTTTGGTGCCGAGAACAAGATCCGCTGCGCTGTGAACCAGGAATTCGGCGGGCCGGAAACGCCGGTTAAGCCGGGCGACGAGGTGGCCTTCTTCCCGCCGGTGACGGGAGGCTGATCATGGCCAAGGTGCGCGTGCAGACGGAGGACTTCGATGTTGGCGCCGAGTTTGCCGCGCTGACAGCGGGGCGGACCGATATTGGCGGCATCGGCTGCTTTGTTGGCACGGTGCGTGGCAATGCGGTCGGACCCGCGCTGGAGGCACTGGAGCTTGAGCAGTATCCCGGCATGACGTTGCGCATGTTGGAAAAGATCGCCACCGAGGCCGAACGGCGCTGGGAGTTGCTGGGCTGCACCGTCATCCACCGCCATGGTCGCATGGCGCTGGGGGAGAATATCGTGCTGGTGCTGGCTGCTTCCGCCCATCGGGCCGCCGCGCTGGAGGCGACGAGCTTCCTGATCGACTGGCTGAAGACCAAGGCGCCGTTCTGGAAGAAGGAACATTTTTCCAGCGGCGCCACGCAATGGGTGGACGCCAAGGACAGCGATGACGCCGCGGCGGCACGCTGGGAGAAGGCAGGGGTTTAGCGAAACCCCGGCATTACCTCCTGGCACAACAGCCGCAGCGACTCCCGCACGCAGTCATGCGGGATAAGCCCGCCGCAATTCAGTTCCATCATCACGCCGCTCAGCCCCAGCTGTTGCTTCAACGCCGTCAATTTTTCTGACACATGCGCCGGCGTGCCCACCAGGATCGTCCCGGCCAGCGCATCCGCATAGGTCATCGCGTTCAGCCGCGCGACCACCTTGGATCGCCGATCCTCCGGCCCCAGGTTCAGCCGCTTCACGGAATCCCCCAGCAATTTTGCCTGCGCGCCGTAGAAATGCAGCAGGCTCTCGCGCGGTTCGTCATGCGCCTGCTGTTCGGTGGCGGCGATATAGGCCGGCACGCGCAGATGCACCTCGCCATCGCCCGGATGGCCGGCGGCTTTCCAGGCCTCGCGATACACCTGCAGCCATGGCGCGATCTCGTCCGCCGTTTCGTAGCGCACGGCGATGAAGATGGGGAAACCCATGGCGCCAATCTGCGCGAACGTGTCCGTGCTGGCCGCCGCGATGCGGATCGGTGGCATCGGAAGCTGGTAGGGTTTCGGCACCACCACCACTTCGTCGAACTGGTAGAAGCGGCCCTTGTGGGATACGCGTTCATTGCTCCAAGCCTTGCGGATCACCTCCAGCGATTCGTTGAAGCGGTCCTTGCTCTCTGAGTAGGGGATGCCATACGCCTCGTACGTCCGCGCCACGCCGCTGCGGCCCACGCCGAAGATCAGCCGTCCCTTGCTCAGCTGATCCACCGTCGCCGCTTCCTCCGCCAGGCGCAGCGGCGGGGCCAGCGGCAGCACCTGCACGCCAAGCCCGATCTTTATCCGCTGCGTGCGCGTCGCGATGGCAGCGGCGACGGCAAGCGGCGCGGAGAGGATGGAGCGGCCCGGATCGAAATGCAGCTCTGCCAGCCACATCACATCCAGGCCCCAGCGCTCGGCGTCATCCACCAGGCCCATGGCCTGGTCGAACGCGTCCGCATGGCTGCGCCCGGGAAGGGACGGAAACTCGTGGAAGATGCCAAATTCCAGGGCGCCGCTCATGGTCGTGTTACCGGTTCTTCCACACCGGCTTGCGCTTCTCCACGAAGGCGCGGATGCCTTCCACGCGGTCCTCGCTTTCGTAGGGGGAGATGCCTTCGTTCAACCGCAGCGCCGTGGCGGTGGGCAGGCCCCAGGACTTGATGGCCATTTCCTTCTGCCGCCGCACCGTCACCGGCGCGTTCTCCAGAATCTTGTCCGCCAATTCCAGCGCCGCCGCCAATGCCTGGCCGCGCGGCACTACGCGGTTCAGCAGCCCGTAGTTCCGCGCCTGCTGCGCATCGATGTATTCGCCCGTGTAGAGCATCTCCAGCGCGATCCCCATCGGCACCAGGCGCGGCAGCATGATGGTTCCGAACTGCGCGCCCATGCCGCGCTTGGCTTCCGGCAGGCCGAACACCGCGTGTTCCGCGGCGATCCGGATGTCGCAGGCCAGGCTGAGCTCGAACCCGCCCGCCACCGCCGGGCCGTTGATGGCGGCGATGGTGGGCTTGAAGGTTTCCAGCACCGCCTCGAACAGGTTGCGGCTCTCCCGCGCCATCACGCCCTGGAAGGGCTTGCCGGCGTCGTCCTCCTCCTTCCGCGCCTTCAAATCGGCACCGGCGCAGAAGGCGGCGTCGCCCACGGCGGTGAGGATGATGCAGCGGATGTTGGGGTCCGCGCCGCTTTCCACGAACTCCTTCAGCAGCGCCGCCTGCAATTCCGGGTTCATCGCGTTGCGCCGTTCGGGGCGGTTGATGGTGAGGATGCGCAGGTGCCCGCGCGTTTCGGTCAACAGGATATCATCGACGCTCATGGCGGTTCCCCGGTCTCGTTTGCCTTTCGCGCGCACGGATGATGGCGCGACCGGTGCGGATGATAAAGCCGCCGTGCCCACGGGCAACCAGGCGAGAGGCAGGGACGAAACACCGGCAGACCGGGCCGCGCGCCGCAATCCGCTGCCACCGATCGCCTGAGGCGTCAACAGGCGGGCGCGAATTCTCCCCGCGCGCGTGGGGCACAAGCGCGGCGGGCGAGGACCCTGAAACCTGCGCGGGAATGCCGCACGACTCGGCATCATGGCGCCGCCCGCTGCCCTCCGTCGAAGGTGCTTTTATTTCCGTCCCCTGGCCACGCCGGTTCGGCGGATGGCTCCACCATCGGTGGAAGCACTGTCTTGCCTCCGGCATACGTGACCACGGTTCTATTGCAGGGATGTGCCGGGCGCCTCATGTCATCAGGGTTCGTGCAACCGCTAACAACGAACGGCATGTAGCAAACACAATCTTCAGCACCATGGAGAATTCGATGAAACACCGTATGTTCGCAACACTAACGGCCCTGGCGCTCTCCTCCGGTATCGGATTGGCATCCGCGCAGACAACGACCACAACGACCTGGACCGATCAGCAGGGCCAGGTG
>Ga0315912_10002259_pt1 | contig 20986 bp, 10 predicted proteins | sample VfabasoilMG_FD_204469 | JGI IMG/M metagenome (GOLD analysis project Ga0315912, IMG submission 204469) | Garden soil microbial communities collected in Santa Monica, California, United States - V. faba soil | ecosystem: Environmental > Terrestrial > Soil > Garden | place: USA: California...
AAAAGCTTACGCTAGCGGGTGGCTATACCTCTACCAATTGGACGACGGCCTACCCGCTGACCCAACCAACCACGTTGGATGGTGAAGGAGGTGGGCGAGTTATTGTCGCTTATGCCGAGGTCATCCTGCAAGACTTTACGATCAAGAATGGTCAGGTTAGCGACGACGTTGGCGGCGGCCTTTACGCCGATGTCGCCATCTCCCTAACTGGGGTGACTTTTTACAACAACCTCGCGACCGGGTCCGGCAATGGCGGCGGTGCCTATTTCAATGCCTCCGTCGCGCTGACCAATACGACCTTTATGAGCAATTCGGCCGGCACCTATGGCGGTGCCTATTTCAAAGACCAAGGCACACTTGCTCAACTGACGAGCGTGACCTTTATAAGTAACACAGCGGGTAGCCAGGGCGGTGGCGCAGGCTTCGATGGCTCAGCCGTGTTGACCAATACAACCTTCATGAGCAATACGGCCGGCGACAAGGGCGGCGGCGCAGTCTTTAATGGCGTACCTATATTGTTTGACACAACCTTTACCAACAATAGCGCAACCACAAGCGGCGGCGGGGCGTTCTTCGACGGCTTTTTGGCGGTGCTCAGTAACACGACCTTCACTCGCAACACGGCGGGCGAGGATGGTGGCGGGTTTTACTTATCCGATTCATCTCTCGCCTTTCTATGGCACAACACGACCTTTATCAACAATACCGCGACCAACAATGGCGGCGGGGCATTTATGTCTGCCAAACCGGCGGGCGAGAATACTACTTTCATTGGGAATAGGGCCGCTCTAGGCGGGGCCCTGTATTTAACCGGGACCCAACAAACCATTGATTTTTACAACGCGCTTTTGGTGGGGAACACCGCCAACAAAGGCGCGGGGCTCTATGTGGCTGGAGACACCCTTCTCAAGATCATGTTTACCACTATCACCAGCCCGACGCTGGCGAGCGGTGCAGCCATCTATAGTGAGGTCTCTAGCGATCTTTTTGAGGTACAAATACTCAATTCCATCATCGCTAGCCACACGGTGGGCCTTGAGAATTCCAGCGGAATAATCGGGACATTTTCTGAGAATTACAACCTGTTTGACACGGTGACCAAGCCGTATAGTGGCTCGGTGGCCGCCGGCGCGAACTCCTTTACTGGCACGGCGGCGTTTACCGACACGGTCAATAATGATTACGGCCTCAGCCTAAACAGTGACGCGTTAGACGTCCTACCCCCTTACGATTGCGCCACGGCTTACAACAAAGATTTACGCGATGTACTTCGCCCACAAAATTTTTATTGCGAGCTGGGCGCGCTGGAGTTTGTCAACGCCTCGCCGATGGCCCAGGATGACGGCTATATCACCGCCGCGGGTCAGGCGCTCACCGTCGCCGCCGCGGGCGTACTCAGCAACGACTCCGACGCCGACCAGCATCCACTTACAGCCAATTTACTTAGCACCACAGTGAATGGTGTGCTTACGTTTAACAGCAATGGCAGTTTCAGGTATACGCCTACAGTTGGCTTTGCTGGCGTAGATTTGTTTACCTATCAGGTCACTGACAGCCACCTGTCCGATTCGGCCACGGTCAGCATTACCGTTGGGTCTACCACCGTCCCAAATGACCTCTTCTACGGGCCGGGTTGGAATTTGTTCGGCTGGCCGCTCCAAGCCAGCGCCACCGTGACCGCCGGGTTGATGTCTATTACGGGGACTTACCAGACGGTCTACCACTACGACGCCCAAGCGCCTGGTTGGGAAATTTACGACGTCAGCCTACCACCCCAACTCAACACCTTAAGCACCTTGACCTTTGGCGAAGCCTATTGGATCACCGTCACGCAGGATGTCACCCTCACCCTGTCCACCCTGACCGGCACTGCGCCTTCCGCCCCACAGGCCGCTCTGCCTATGCCGCCCGCCACTTATTATGGGCGGCTCTTCGGCATATCTGCTAATTTTGCTCCGCTCACGGTTTACATCGGCGACACCTTGTGCGGGATGGCCCGCGCGAACGCCGGGTGGTATCTGGTGCATGTGACAGGGGCCGACGAGAAAGCAGGGTGTGGGCAAGCGGGCGTGACCTTGCTCTTCAAACAGAATGGGCAAATCATAGCGACCCAACCCTGGCGCGGGTCAGGGTTGAACATGCTTGATTTCTACCTCTGGCAGGTGACGGCGCAAAGACTCTTCTTGCCCCTCATCAGCCGCTAAGTTAGACCAAGAGAATTCACTATGAAAACCTTCTTACGCACATTGGGCTTCCGGTGGTTGGCTATCCTGCTCCTAGTTTTCTCTGGTGCATCCCCGGTCACCTACGCCGCCCCGTTGGCCGTGCCACAACTGCCACATAGCCTGTGGGGTTATGTCACCTTTGATGGGAGTCATCCAGCGTCTGGCACGGGCTTGCGCGTGTTGGCGGCCGGCACTGAATACACCACTACCACCACTTGGGATGCGACGGGTCTGTATGGCGTGGTGCATGTCCCACTCGATGACCCAGACACGGCCAGTATTGAAGGCGGCACGGTTGGCGCGCTGGTGACATTTGGCTCTAATGGTTATGAGCTCAAAGAGACAACCACCTTAAAAGGGGGGCGATTAGAGCGCTTGGATTTAACCAATGGCGCATTTAATTACACGGCCACCCAAACCATCACCGGCACGAGTGATGTCAGCCTCTATGCCCATGACGGCTACACTAGCCTGACGCTGAACGCGAACGGGAATGATTTGGGCGATACGACGATCACCGTCAAGGCGAATCAGGATTGCACGGGTGTGACCAATGAAACGGTGCGTCGGTGCTTCACCATTGCCCCAACGAATACCAGCGGGCTGTCGGCGACGTTGACGCTCTATTTCTATGAGAGTCAAATCCCGTCTGGACAAACCTGTAGCACGCTGGAAGTTTATACGTGGGACGGGTTATGGCATGGGCCGCTCACGCGCGACACCAGCTATGGGACCAGCGGACGCCTGTGTCAGACTTCACCCTACACTGCCCCTCATTCGATTCGGATCAAGAATGTGGCGGATTTCTCCACTTTTGTGATCACGGGCGGCCCAGCCCCGGCGGAAACGGGCACGCCCACTGCCGCGCCAACCAACACCGCCACCCCCACCGCGACGGCGACTGCTACGGCAACCCCGACGCCCACTGATACGGCCACCGTGACTCCCACCGACACAGCCACGGCGACCGCCACCGCGACTCCAACTGACACACCCACTGCAACGCCTACTGACACGGCCACGGCTACCGCCACCGCGACGCCCACTGATACGGCGACACCGACGCTGACCGCCACTCCGGCCAATGACACTACTGCTACCGCTCAGGCCACTGCCGCCACTGCGACCCATGTGGCTGGACAAACCGCCACCTCCGTGGCGCTCTCGGCCACACCCACCGACACCTCCGTGGCGCTCTCGGCCACACCCACCGACACGTCCACAGCGACTCCAACCGACACAGCGACTGCCACACCCACTGTCACAGCTACGGCTACACCAACGGATACCGCAACGGCGACTGCCACCGCGACAGACACTTCTACTGCTACCTCTACCGCCACTTCAACTGCCACCGCGACAGCGACGGCAACGCCCACCGACACGGCGACACCGACATTGACTGCCACTCCGGCCAATGACACCACTGCCACCGCTCAAGCCACTGCCGCCACCGCGACCCATGTGGCTGGGCAAACCGCCACTTCTGTAGCGCTCTCGGCCACGCCCACGAATACCGCGACACCAACCGCCACTGACACCGCTTCACCGACCGCGACAGAGACGCCAACGGCAACGGCGACACCGACTGCTACAGCCACATCAACTGCCACTGTGACAGCGACGGCCACTTCTTCACCAACTGCAACCGCCACTGCCACTTCAACCGCCACCGCGACAGCGACCGCTACGCCCACTGATACAGCGACGCCTACCCTGACATTCACACCAGCTAATAACGCTACTACTACGGCACAGGCTACCGCCGTCACCGCGACCCATGTAGCTGGGCAAACCGCCACCTCCGTGGCGCTTTCGGCCACCCCAACTGACACAACCACGGCTTCACCAACCGCTACAGCGACAGCGTCTTCAACACCAACGGCTACAGCCACCGCGACAGAGACTGCGACGCCCACTGCCACAGCCACAAATACTCTGACCTTGACCCCGGCCAATAATGCCACTGCTACGGCCCAAGCAACAGCCGCCACCGCCACGCATGTGGCTGGGCAAACCGCCACCTCGGTGGCGCTCTCGGCTACGCCCACCGCGACTGCCTCACCAACGGCTACGGCCACCGCTACAGCAACCTCTACTCCAACTGCCACATCAACCAACACGACGACGGCCACCGCGACCGCTTCGCCCACCTCAAGCGTTGGCAACGTCTTCCCCAGTGGTGGAAGCCTCACTCAAATTTTGGCGGGTCGCCTAATAACTGTCACCTTCCCCTCGGGTGCTATTGCTAGCCCCATCACCGTGACCCTCGGCGTCACCGCCGCGCATCCCCTCACTCCCGGGTTAGGGCTACTACCACCGTACTTCTTCATTGACGCGCTTGACGTGGCAACGCTTCAACCGGTGACGACCTTTAGCCAATCCTTCACCATCACGTTGGCCTACACCGAGGCAGAAGTCAGCGGGCTCGACCTGCCAAACCTGCGTCTCTATTTCTGGAGCGTCAGCACGACGCAATGGGTCAGTATCCCGAGTCAGGTAGACCCGACCACCCACACGCTGACCGCTGTGCTCAACCATCTGACAGACTTCGCCGCCTTAGCCCCGTCCCAAAATCGCCTCTATTTGCCGCTCATCCAGCGTTAGCTTATCTCTAAACCTGTCACAAGTGACTGTCACCTTTACTAAACCGCCTAATTTTATAGGCGTTTTATCAGGTGACAGTCACTTAGCATAGCCCGTACCCTGAGCTTGTTGAAGGGTACGGGTTTTCCTTATCATCAACATTCAGAAAACGACCTAACCCGGTGTCTTCTCAGGGATAGTTAGGCCTATCCATTGCCCTCCTCCCAAATCGAACGATACGCCCCAATTGCTTCAAAATAATTCACTAGACGTTGATAAAACGGATGCACGGTGATGGTGGCGCTGTCGCCGATGACCATTAGCTTGCGCCGCGCGCGGGTGAGCGCCACATTTATCCGCCGCACATCACTCAAGAAGCCGATCTCATTGTCACGATTAGAACGCACCAGCGAGACGATGACGGCTTCTTTTTCGCGCCCCTGAAAACCATCCACTGTATCCACTTCTAGCTCTGGCTCGGCGAGGCGTTCGCGCAACAGGCGCGCTTGCGCGGCGTAGGGCGTGATGACGGCGATGGCGGCCGGCCCGAGGCCCGCGGCGCGCAATTTTTCCACTTGTCGGATCACCCAATCGGCCTCCGCGGAATTGAAGCGACTCTCGCTGTCATCGGCTTGTTCTTCATCGTAGTTTGCGCCCGCTGTGTCCACGTACAATACAGGCGTCTCAGTTAACTCATCCGCTATCACTCCTGACAGATCACACAACCGATGCGCGCTGACTGAGGGATGCGCGACCAGACTCCCCGCATAAAACTCTTGCGACGCAAACGCCATGATGTCTTGGTGCATCCGATATTGCGTGGTGAGTTGACGCGCGTGAGACGGGCCGAGGTCGCGCATGAGGCGCTCCATCAGGCTTAGGCTGAAGCCTTGCGCCGCCGCTTCTATGGAGATCACGGTGGGCGGCAGTTGGCAGTGATCGCCCGCCAACACGATGCGCCGCGCGTAGGGGAGGGGGATCCATGCGCTTGGCTCGACGCTCTGGCTGGCTTCATCAATCACGCACCAATCAAAGACCCGCGAACCCAACAGCTCTCGATCTAAGCCGGTGAGCGTCGCGCACAGGATCGGTGAAGCGTTGAGGAGTCTTTCCACGAGTTGATCTTCAATTTGGCGCGCCTCGGCGATGAGTTGTTTCGCCTCACGCCGGAGCGCCTGCCGCGCGCCGGGTTCGGGGCGGGCGCGCGTGTGCTTGCTGGCCTGCAAGCGCAAGGCGCGTGCCTCGCGGATAAATTTTTCGGCGAGCCGGAGATCGGGGTGCGCCTTAACCCGCTCGTCTAAGGTGTGTTCGCGCAAGGCCGCCGACACCCGCGCCGGATGGCCGAGGCGGAGCGCGTTCGCGCCGCTGGCCACTAATTTTTCCAGCAAGTTATCCACCGCTGGATTGCTCGGCGCGCAGGCCAACACCGTTTCGCCGCGCGCCACGATCTGCCGGATGAATTCGACGACGGTGGTGGTCTTGCCCGTGCCGGGCGGGCCATGAATGATGGCGAGGTCGGCGGCACCAAGGGCGAATTGAACGGCGTCGCGTTGTGACTCGTTGAGATTTGAATTGAGCGGCGTGAAGGGTGGGGCACTTTTAAAATCGGCCGGGCGGGTGCCCAGCAACACCTCGCGCAACTCGGCGAGGCGCGTGTCGGTCACGGCTTGGGCGCGTTCTAAGGCTTGCAGTTGACGTTGGCGCGTGAGGTCGTCGCTGGCGTAGTCGAGCCGGAAAGTAGGGTGATCGGTTTCCCATTCGGGCCAATTCGGGAAGGCCACTTGGATCGAGTCGCGCCGCAGATCGCTGACCACGCCGCGCCAGTTTTCGTTGTTATTGTCGTTCTCGGTGAGCAACACCGGCGCGCCCACCCGCAGACGCGTCCAGGGGAGAGAGAGCGTTTGGTTGCGTTTGCCAAAGGTGAGCAAGATGCGCCCGCCCAAACCAGAGCCTTCATCGCGCAAAGCCAATTGGATCAGGCTATGCCCGGCGGCTTCGGCGGCGGCGGGCGAGAGGCGTTGTAAATCGCGGAGCGTTTTCTCGGCCTCGGCCTCGGCTTCGAGAGCGAGCCAACGGCGGAGGCGGTCGAAATGAGATTGAGTGTTTGGCACGCGAAGAATAGGGCAATTAGCTCGCAGATGACGCTGATACAAAAGCGTGCTGATTTTCGCTGATTGTTTTAAAAATGATCAGTGAAAATCAGCGTTATTTCAGCGCAATCAGCGTTCGCACTTTTTTTAACGTTGTTGCGCTAGTGCTAGATTAGCGGCGCGTAGGCGTTGGGTGAAAACCTTGACCACGCCGAGCGCCAAGCCCGGTTGGCGGTTGATGAGAGCCATGAGCGGGGCGTGCCGAATGACGAGCAGATGGGTGGGTTCGGCGGCGATCACATCTGCCGAATAAGGCTCGCCATCAAAGAGCGACATCTCCCCAACCGAATCGTTCACGCCGAGATGCGCGAGTTGGGTCACTCGCTTCTCGGGGCCATTTTTGCTCTGGTGTTCAATCGTCACCTTGCCACGCAAAATGATGAACATCGCCTCGCCCGGTTCGCCTTCGTGGATGATGGTTTGGCGCGCCGTAAATTGTGCTTCTTCGCAGACGCCCGCCAGTAACCGCAAATAGTCGGTGGGGATGTCTTTGAAGAATGGGGTTTGTTTCAGGAAGAGGACTTTTTCGATGAGCGTGAGCATAAGCGTTTCCTCCGCCGTAGCGTTGGCGGTTTTCGCGCGGGTGAGGCGGTTAAGCGCCACTTGTTGTAAGAGCGAAGGGCTGCCCTCCGCGAGGTGGCGCAACCGTTCGGTGAGATGTTGGCGCGCGGGGCGCGGGCCTTGCGGGGTGAGCGCTTCGCCTAACCGCCCGGCGTCTATCAGCTCCACTTGCGCCGTCAGCGCCACTGCCGCCAGCCATTCGCTCGACTCGATCTTCGCCAACGCTGGCACTTGCGGCGTGAGGTCAGGTGATTCAAATTCGGCAAAGATCTGGCGCAAAGGGAGCGGTCCAAGATTAAAGTAAGTCTTGGCGAATTCGGCGCGGCGCTCGACGGTCTCGGTGATCAAGAGCGGGGTGAGCCAGCGCGCGAGTTGCGGCGAAGAGAGCGTCTCTAAAGTTTCGAGGCTGTTGGCTTGCATGGCCTTATCGTTGGTGCGCAGGTTGCGTTGCACCGTCGCCAACACGTCCTCATCTTGAGTCGCGCTCAGGAGCCAGAAAATGCGCTCGATCAAATGGTCGGCTTGAGCGGCGAGGGCGGATTTGAACAAATTGGTATAGGGCAAATTGAGAGCGTGCAACGCCGCGGATTGATTCCAACGATGGTAAGCGGCTTGGGTGAGGGCCGCACACCAATCGAGCAAGCGACGGCGCGCGGCCGAGGGATAGGTGCGCGACAACAGATATAACGCGCACTCGATTTCAAAGGATTGCGCTTCCGGGCGCGCGATGAGTTTTTCCAGTTCGCGGCGCGGCATGACCACGCGCTCACAAGCGGCGCGCCGCACCGCAAACACCGGGTCGCGCCATGCCTTGAGGCGTAGGTCTTTGATCTGCATCGGCTTGAAGTAACCCAGCGCATACGCCACGCGTTCGCGCACGCCCTCTTCGTCGCGCTCATCCAGCAGTTGGTTTAACGTCGTTTCGCCCAAAACGCGTAATGACTCTTTTTGCGCCGTGCCCGCCACCCGACCCAAGAGCTCAGCGGTCTCGGCGCGCACAGTGACGGACGGGTCGCGGGCGAACCGAGCGAGGGTGCGCACGAGGCGTTCGTCGCCGGTTTGTGCCAGAGCTTGCAAGCCTAAGATGCGGCGTGGGGTGGGCGTGCCTTCCGCCACCCAACTCGCTAGCCGTTCAACCGCCGGGGCGAGGTAATAGAAGTCACCGGAGTTGATGAGACAGGGCAAGGCTAATGCTTGCAATTCGTCATCCGGCACATCAAGCAACTCGAGCAGGGCGTTGAGCGTGTCCGTATCGTAAAAATCCGAGGGCGCGTGGGCTAACACGGCTACGGCGGCGGCTTGCACTTCGCGGGCCGGGTCGCGCAACCCCGCTTGACACAAGCGCCGCGCCGCCGGATCCGTGATCCATTCATTGCCCAAGAGTTGAATGACGTGCGCGCGCAAGGCCGGGCCAGCGGTGTCGGCGATGGCGCATAAGAATTTAAGCGAGTCACGCCCGCGCAGGTCGTAGAGCATTTCGCTCAGGTAAAGCGAGGAGTCGTTGTCGCGGTTGTCGGCGATGCGCTTTTCGAGTTGGCGCACAATCTCCGGGTCGTCGGCGAATTCGTATTCGTATTGATCCGACCGAAAGACGCTGAGTTCGTCATCGGCTACCAGGTCTTCCAGCGCGCGGCGATATTCGGCGCGCACCTTCACCGCCAGCGCCACAAACAGCACGCCGAACACCATGCCGATCCAAGTGAGTTGCGTATTGGAGAGCCACTTGAACTGTGTCGCGGCGAGGCTCAACCCGCCCGCGAGGAGCGTGCCGAGCGGCACCATCCACGCATTGATGAAGCCACGCGCGACGCCCTTGATGCGCGCGGGCAAGCCATTGATCAGCAAGGCCTCGACCGGATTGCGGAAAATCTTTTTGAACACCCGCTCCGTCAGACGACCCAAGATCGCCGCCGCAAAACCCGACCCGCTGACGAGGAGCGGCCCGAAGTTCATGACACCGATGACGATCAGCGTGAGCACGGGGAAGAAGAGGTTGATGCCACCCACACCCACCCGTTCCATGATGGGCGTGAAGAGCGCGCCGAGGAAGAAGCCCGCGATATTGCCGAGGCCATCTAATAGGCTATACAGCTCGAAGAGATCGCCGGTATAGGTTTGTTTGAACAACACATTGGCTTGCAAGGTAAGCAAGCGCAAGAGTACCACGAGGATGATCATGGACAGCGCCAGCCACAAGACGAGCGGGCGCTCGCGCAAGAGGGCGAGGCCGCTTTCGGTGACGGTGAGCGCCGTGCGGGGCGTCGCGGCCTTGAGCTTGGCTTCGGGCAAGGTATTTTGAATGACCGCGACGAGGCCCAACATCCCGCCGACGAGGATCGCCCACAACAGCGGGACATTAGTGAGCTGGACAAACGACTTGACCCATTCTGAGCCGAGCCACGCCGCGATGGAGCCGATGGCGCTGGCCGAGAGCAACACCGGCAAAGCGCGTTTGGCGGCGCGCGTGTCGTAGAAGTCGCTCATGTAGACGATGATGTGGACGGCGGCGATGTCACCGAGGGCACTAAAGCCCAGCGCAAAATAGAGATACCACCAACCGCGCTCGCCCACGCCGATGCCCGCCCACGCGAGAAGTTGCACCGAGACCAGCCAGCTCAACAAGAGCGCCAGCAGGGTCACGAGGAGCGGGGCATTGCCCAAACGCGCCACGAAGCGCGTGTAGAGCGCGCCCACGACCACCGAGAGGATGGCGATGCCGACGAACAGCAAGGCTTGCTCTTGGGCGCTCCAATGATCAATGAAGAGCGCCGTGCTGGCGTTATCGCCCCAGCGCAACCCAAGATAGAACAGGGTATGCAGGCTGAAGAGCAGGAAGGTCTTGGACTCTTCCCCCGGCGCGACAGCGAAGAGGCGGGAGAGGAGTTGAACGAGGCGTTTGGACATCAGGGAAGGGCTGAAGGATAAGGGATAAGGGATGAGTTAACGCATCGAGGGCTTGTGAAATCCATGGCTATGACTCGAAAACGCGTAACATATGTTAGCAATTGACTCTAACCTCATCAATTCTCCACTCCTCTAATTCTCTAATTCTCCACCACCAGCGTCGCCTCGGCCTCCGCCAGCTTCACGGTCATCGGGTTCTTCTTATCGCCGAAGCCGGTGAAGGTGGCGCGGGCGATGGTCTTGCGTTCGGAGAGCGGGCCGGGCGCGTAGACCTTGCCGAGCGTGAAGCCTAGTACGTTGGCGTGGCGGTCGAGCAAGATGTCTTCCACGCTGGCGATGCGCGAGCCGCCTTCGGTGTGGACATCACGCCCACGCAGGTCGCTGGCGAGAATGAGCTTCTCCGATCCGGGCAGGGCGTTAAGTTCCATCACGATCTCCGAATTGGTGACCAGCCACGCATCGAGGCCATAGACTTGGATATGGGAACGCTCAATGATCAACGCCTTGCGCCCGATGATCCCCTCGCTTTTGAGATACACGGCGACGACTTGGGTGAGGGCTTCGTTGAGGTACAAGTCCTTCACTTCACCTAACTTTTTACCATCAATTAGGCTAATGAGGGGTTTGTTTTGATGTTGTTTGAAAGTGAGCATGGGCGTCTCCGCTAATGGGGTGAGGGGCGGAGTGTAACCCGGCTTAGGGAAATATCAAAGCAGAATTCAGGAGTCAGAATTCAGTAGGCAGAAATGGGGCGTGGTTGCCGCTGGTGCAACAGGTGGGGCATAAGGTGAAGGCATCACTTTAGACAAGGAGATACCAGATAAACACCCCTCAACCCTCTAAACGGAAGTTAGTCGAAGTCGCTGGGCGCAAATTGCGCAATTGTTGGCCGAATCGCGCAATTTGCGCCAAACGGGGATCGCGCGGGCGCTGGGTGAGCATGACTCGACCGTGATGCGCGCCTTGCCGGTGGCCCAAGACCTGGGTATTTTGCTCACCAAGGATGATGCGTGGCGCTTGGCCGTGTTGGATGAATGAGTTTTGGCGATTATGGGGCAAGGATGTGGAAGTGTTGGCCCCGGAAGATTTGTGTCGCGAGATCGCAGAGGAGATGCGAGAGGCGGCGAGGATGTATGGCACGGAGGAATTGCAACCAGCGGGTGGCTCCGGCGCAAAAGTCTTTCCACCCACTTAGGAAGATGGCAAGTATGTTACTGAGAAGCGTCGTATCAATAGTTCTACTGTGGATTGTGTTTTACTAGACGCAGTTCAATCGCAAGCGAATCGAATGGAGTTTGCGTTGCAAGATGCCATTGATGTTAGACCTATTGAAAGATCAACGCCCCCAGCATTTGGTCTAGCTCACGCGCAGGATTATAATTGATTCACTTATCCGCTGGTAGTCGGGGCCCCTTACTTACATTTACTTCAATTCAATGGCTGACCATGCTGGCATTACCAGCGTACATGCGTCTAAGATATTATGCCTCCAGCTAACCTTGTTCCTCTCATCCCTCTCACCGAGCCATCGTTGGGCGAGGTTGAACTTGATTACCTTCAGCAGTGCTTAAAATCAGGTTGGGTCTCCGGGGCTGGACCGTTTATCGAACAATTTGAGGCCGCCTTTGCGCAATTCTGCGAGGTCCCGTTCGCGATCGCCACCCAGAGCGGCACCGCCGCCCTCCATTTAGCGTTGTTGGCTTTAGGCATCGGCCCCGGCGATGAAGTCATCACCCCGACGCTCACTTTCATCGCTACGGCCAACGCCATCGCTTATACAGGCGCGACACCCGTGCTGGTAGATAGCGAAACCAGCACTTGGAATTTAGACCCAGCCAGCCTAGAGAAAGCGATCACGGCGCGCACGAAAGCCATCGTACCCGTCCACCTGTACGGGCAACCTGCCCAAATGCAGGCCATTTTAGACTTCGCCGCCCAACATGGTTTAGCGGTGATCGAAGACACAGCGCACGCGCATGGCGCACGTTACAATGGGCAACCGCTTGGCGGGTTAGGCGAACTGGGGTTGTTTAGCTTTCACGGAAGCAAAATTATGACCACTGGTGAGGGTGGCATGGTGGTTACACGCCGGGCCGATCTCGCAGAGCGGATCCGCTTGTTGCGGAATCATGGCACGCCGCCCGGCGAGCACTACTGGCATGTAGTGCAAGGTTACAATTACCGGATGACTAATCTGCAAGCCGCTTTGGGTTTGGCACAAATGAGCCGGATCACACAACTGATCGGGGCTCGCCAAACGGTGGCCCAAACTTACGCCCAAGCATTAGCCAACGTTCCGGGCCTCTCTTTGCCCCCTAACCCAGCTTGGGCGCAACGCGTCTACTGGCTCTATTCCATCTTGATTGATGAAGAACGTTTTGGCTGTGAGCGCGACACGTTGGCCGAGACCTTACGTCAAGCTGGGGTCGAGACCCGCCCGATCTTCCCCCCGCTCCACACCCAACCCGTTTACGCCGGGCGCATGGCCTCGCTACATTTTCCAGTCGCCGATGACTTGGCGCGTCGGGGCCTGAACTTGCCTTCTGGGCCGAATTTAACGCCTGAGGCGATGCACTACATCATAGCTGTGATCCTGCGTTGCGCTTATGGCTCGCCCGCTACCGCCTGAAGTTCGGGGCTATGAATTATTGCCCCACCTGCTTCAACCGCTCAATTTTTTGCTGGCCGCGCGGGCTAAATACGGGGACGTATATATGCTACGACTAGGGCCGAAAACAGTGCTGGTGTTCAACCACCCGCGCCATGTCCACCAGCTTTACTACGCCCACAGCCAACGCTACCGCAAACAGGGTGACCTCCAAACCCCTTTGCGCGCTGTATTGAAAGAGAGTCTCGTCACCAGTGATGACGCGCTGTGGCTGACTCAACGGCGACAATTACAACCCTCCTTTCAGACCCAAGTCATCCGCGAGTTGACTGCGACGATGGTACACACTGGACAGGAGGTCTTGGCCACTTGGGATCGTCAGGCGGCGCGAGACAACCCGCCACCCTTCGCGCTCTTCCGCGCCCTGGATCAATTAGCCTTGCGATTGACCGCGCGGGTTTTGTTGGGCGCTGACCCAGACGAAGCCAAAGCGTTGAGTCTGATCAATGCTTTAGCGGCAACGCACGATTACTTTAATGTTGGGTTGGGGATCGCACTGACTCAAGCCCCACCTGGCTGGCCAATCCCGGGGCGCGGCGCGTATCAACGCCAGTTACGCCAGATTGAAACGCTCATTTTAAGTTTATTAGCGCGCTCCACGCGCACGCCAAATTTACTAGCGCGGTTTGCCGCTCAGCACCCCACTGCGCCAGCGTTAGACGCCCTGGCTGTGACTCTGTTTATTTCCGGGTACGAGACCACTGCGGCTTTGCTCAAATGGTTGTTCTATTTGTTGGCCAGCCACCCACCCGTGTTAAGCCAAGTCCAAACCGAAGTCGCCGAGGTCTTGGGCCAACGCGCCCCACAGTTCGCCGACTTACCGAGCCTGCCTTATACCCACCAAGTGATCCAAGAAACTTTACGTCTGTACCCGCCGGGCTGGCGCTTGACCCGCACCGCCTTAGAGGAGGACGAAGTGGATGGGTTTCGGGTTCCAGCCCGGGCGACCACGATGATTGCCACCTATGCGCTCCACCGTCATCCAGCGCTCTGGCCTAACCCGCACCGCTTTGAGCCACACCGTTTCGCCCCGGACGCCCCCCGTCCCACTAAATTTGCTTGGATCCCGTTTGGGGCCGGGCCGCGTCAATGCATTGGCGAAGACCTCGCCCTCACGGAAGTGCAATTGTTGTTAGTGCTCTTCATCCAAAAGTATCATTTTTCATCTGAGGTAAGCCGCCCCTTCCCACGAGTACGCCTCGCCACGACCCTCAGCCCTGCTGAAGATTTAATTGTGCGCTTGAGACCTCGCCCGCCAGCCTAGCGGTCAGGAGGTTGGGGGTTCTCTAAAAAATCAGCGGCGTACGAGACCTGCCAAATACGTTGAGCCGCGGCCTGAGGGTGACGTTTAAAAACCCGCCGGATCGTCGCGGGCTGGACATTGCCGTGGACGTTGATTTTATCGAGTTCAGCGCACCCCAAATGTTGTTGCGCGCAATAGTGCAAATATCCAATCTCCGCTAACTGAAAGCCCATCAGGTGCGCGGCCAAGGTGTCCACGGCCAAAGCGTCGGTCCCCGCGAAAGCTAGTCCCCATGCCACTGGCTCACCTTCCAACGGCCCAGCGCCCTCCATCGCAATAAAACCATCCAACACACTGAGATGAGGCCAGACCAAGGGAGCCAATTTGGCCAAATTGATATTCATCATCGGGTAGCCCTGGTGCATCGCCACCTTGTCGCTCCCCCAGCCATTACCATGCCCCAACACAATTTGCCCTAGTCGGTCATGCCACGCGGCCTGGGGTAAGTGTTCCCCCAAACGACGATTCACGAGCGACCCCATAAGGATGTTTTTAATGGATAGGGTCGCTAGAACAGCGTCGTGCGTCTTCGGCAAGGCCAATGAAACCCGACAATCACTATCTAGGATGAGACGCGCCACACGCACTTCTAAGGGGTGGGAATGTTGATCATAGACGGTATAGGTCTGAGTCGGGGCCTGATTGAGATCAACTAATTCACACTGATAAAAGCGCGCGAGGGCCGGATAATCTTGCGCTTCAAAAGTTTCCCAAGTAGGTGTCAAGGCACACCCTTCAGCGATAAAGAGTGGGCCGGTATATCGGGCGCGAATCGCTTCTAATACAACCGCTAAGGCCTCACGATGGGTGATCGCATACGGACGTTGAAGCCAAACCAGATTGGGCTTGACCACCACACATTGCCGGTCAGCCCAAGGCACTTGATCAATAACGGCCGCTAAGGTTTGGCGTAAATTGGTTTGGCGCTCAGAACCATGATAAAGCGCCACGGTCGGGGCAAGGGACATAAGACCTCCACTCAACAACTTAATCCGCCTCACTGCAATTGAGGCGGCACAGCCCCCGCCAGACCAACGGGAGGGGTAAGGCCCAAGGCATGTAGGGCGATTGGGGCGATGTCAACCAACGACAAAGGCGGCAAAGCCTGAGACCGAATGTGTTGACCCGCGATAATGAACGTGCCCTCAGGACTGTGGTCACCTGTGATGAGCGGGTGCAAGGGGCGAGGCGGGATGGCCGGGTTCCATTCTAAAGCTAAATCGGGCGGCAAACCAACGACGTCCAGCACCGTTGGGTAAGGGTTGCGCTGAACCGATAATAAATAGGGTTGCCCGCTCACTGGGTCACGCCAAGCTAACAAGGCCTGCACCAACCGTTGAGACACCGCTTCATAATCCTCTTCTGCCACCACGCCTTGGGGCTGTCGCCCGCGTACGTTGAGCCAAATTTCTAAGTGATCGAGCGCGGCGTAGGCTTGGGTTTGTGACCAATCTATACCGTTGAGGCGTAAGCGCGTTTCAATCAGCGGGCGCAAAAACGGCACCGAGGCTAAGAGTTGTTGCCGACGCCGAAAACTGAAGCGTTGGCGGGTGAAAGCTAACCCCCACTGAAGCAACCGAGCGCTGGCCGAAATACGCCCAACGGGTGGTGAGCGCAAAAAATTTTGTTGGGCCAGCCATTGATTCAGTTCCGCGCGCGTACCGAGCAGGGGCGCAAAGCCATGATCCGAGCATAGAATGACGGTGCCTTCCGTTGGCAACTCATGTAACAACCGTGCGAGATGTTGGTCTAACAAACGATAACCATCATACATCCGCTCACGTTCCACTGAGCCGGCGGCGGCTGTCCAATAATAATGTTGCCAAATATCTGGCAGGCTATACACCACCACACACAAGTCCCACGCCATTTGGCGCATCAGGTATTCAGCGGCGCGGGTGCGGCCCTCCGTTTCGCGTTTTACCGCTTCAACTCCGGCCTGGACTTGATTGGCCTGCATGTAAGATGCCAGCCCGCAATCGATCAGATAATCAATCTTCTGACGGCGCAAAGTTTGGTAACTCCCGGCCGGGTAATCAAAATGGGCCGCCCATTCGCTCGGCGTATCAATCCCGGCGATGAGCGCGCCCCGCACCGGTATGGCCGGGTAGGTCATCGGCACGTTCAATACGATCACCTGGCGTCCGGCTTCACTAGCGATCTGCCAAAAAGTCGGCTGACGGAGATGCCGCCCCTGGGTAGGTTGTAACTGATAGTGGTGAGGTTGATGATGGAAATCGTGCCAAATACCGTGCCCCTGTGGCAAATGCCCCGTGGCGAAGGAGGCCCACGTTGGGCCAGTGGTCATATTGGTCACGGACCGCAAGACGCCGTAAGCCCCTTGCTGTAAGAGTTTGGCAAAGGTCGGGAGCTGACCCGAGGCCACTAAAGGCTGGAGCAGTTGGAGTGTCAGCCCATCTAAACCAATAACCAGCACTTTGCCCCGCATCGTTACTCAGGAGCTACTGCCCCTGCTCCAACGCTCGCAAAATCGGTTCGGCTTCGCGGCTAAGGTCTGGGTTGACGCTGGCTAAGGCGGACAAGTCTTCACGCGCGAGGCGCGCCAGTGAGAGATAGTCATGCGGGCGACGATCCCGGAAATCCATATGGACGATGGGCACATTAGTTTCTTGGTTGTGATGACGCATCCGTTGAATGAGCCACGACTTGCTCATATCAGCGGCGGCCTCAACCAATATGACTGATTTAGGCGTTTGGCGGGCCACTATCTTTTGAAAACCTTGATGTTGTTTTTCGCGCATAGTGAGTGAGGAGTATAACGGTGGGAGGAGAGCGAGTCAAACAGGGAGAGAAGTGCTACAACATGAGCGCGTTCTGTTGGACGTTCTGCTCTTTCCACGCTAAAAGAGCGTGGCCCCACTGAAGCGGAAGCTGGAGCGGATTTGCCCTTTCTACAGATTTGCACGTTCGTGCTAAGTTTTAGCTCTCCAAGTGGCGCAGGTTTCCCCAAAGAACGTGTGGACTTGGCACGTCAATTTGTTTACGATATAGCCCATATCAAAACTATTAGCGGATCACTTTCCAACCATAGATGAGGAGGCTTGTAATACCATGTCAACTGATAAAGTAAAAACTACTCCCCAAACTCAGTCGGACCAACTTAGGCCAGCCTCAGCCACCTCCTCTTTCAGTCGCCTCTGGCTGGCCCTCATCGGTGTCAATATTGTGTTAGGTGTTGTGCTGTGGTTCATGCTCACCACTGATTACTCATGGGATAACAAATGGGCGAACTATTCGTTTCCGCTCATCGTCGGTGTGATTGGCGTTGCGACTTGGTTCGCAAGTCGAAAAGAGCGGGTCACACCTCTCGTCGCCCTCAGTGGGGCACCTTCCATGTTAGGTTGTCTTGGGTATATTGTGTTAATCCCCGTTATCTTTTTTTTGATGATGGCCGCCGGTGCGCCGCCTGATCAGCCGGTTCAGCAAACTATTTCGCCGGATGGTCTTAAAGTAGCGGAAGCGTATGTGATCCCTTTTCGCGCTGAGCCTTACGGTGGCAGTCAAATCAGGGTGCGCTTGAAATACACTTGGCTTCCTTTTATAAAACGAGACATTAAGATGGCGCTCTTCGGCTCGGTCAATCCACCGAATACAACGACGTATTTGATATGGAAAGACAATGAGACGATTTATTCTGAATGGACGGGCGAACTCAGGCCTGGTCTAATCGGCCCGAGGGTATTACCACCCTAAAACCCCTGAATGATTATCGCAATGCAACCCTTCAACTTTATTTGAGCGCGGTCAGCCAATATCTCCTGTGGCTCCATTGACGCAAATGATCGTGTGCTGAGTCTGTCGAAGCACACGATCATTTCATGTTAGAAAAAGGCGTAGCCCCATTGAAGCACCCTGAGCCTGTCGAAGGGTGCGCCCCGAACGCCTCGCTAAAGGCGCTCAGTGATGATTTCTGGAAGTTCGTTTACACACATACTCCTGTAAAATTGCATATACACCCTTTTCAGGGATAACTAAAACAGGAGCCTGCCATGCCACGTTTATCCCCTCCCCACGTTTTCAAAATTGCGGTTGGCTTCTTGTTGTTGAGCGTGTTGAGTGTCGTTGCGCTCACCCGGTCGTCGCCTGCCTCCAGTGCGCCCAACATTCTTTTTCACACCACCCTAGACAACGCGGCCTCCATCACTTCCCCCACCCTGGGCTTGGGCGGGACCAGCACGCTGACGGATACAGACTTTGTCACCGATCAGGGCCACCTGGGGGCGTGGTTCCAACGGCAGGGCACCGACTGCTCCCCCGGTGACACCACCTATCAGGTCGTCTCTTTTCCCGTCATCAGCGACACGGTTCAAAACATTCATTATGACCAAGGCGAAATTGAATTCTGGTATCGCCCCGACTATTCGGCTGACAACCCGGTTGACCCCCACGCGCTGATCGCGGTTTATAACCCCGGCAATAGCCCCTTGATTAACCTGACTCTGAATAGCGAAATTATGTGGGGCATTAACGATGTCAACGGGACCTGGCAAGTTGTGTACGGGGGTTACTTGGAAAAACTCTGGGAGGCGGGCGAATGGGTGCATCTCCGCGCCATCTGGGACAAGGCCCAACCCACCGACAGCCTCCAAGTCTATGTGAACGCGGTGCGCGTGGATCGCGGTGGCGCGCGCGGCGGCTGGGCTCTCTTTCCGCCTGTTCCAGCGCACCGTCTGCTGGTGGGGGCGTGGGATTTGTGCGGCAATTACACGGCCAGCGGCATCATAGACGACCTGATCGTCCGCGATGCGCCGGAGTTTCCGGCGGTGTTGGTCAGCGCCCCGCACTTCCTCGAAGGCAACGCCGGTGGAACCAACGTCAGCTTTACGGGCACCCTCTCTGCCGCCAGCGCGCAAACCATTACCCTGTCTTACCTGATCACCGATACCAACGATTGGGATAGCGCTCGGCCGTTGATAGATTACATGCCGGTTTCCGGAACGCTGACCTTTTCGCCCGGCATCACGACGCTCACTTTTTCCACGCTGGTCACCGGGAATACCAACATCGAAAGCAACAAACGCTTTTACGCGCAGTTAAGCAACCCAGATCAGGTTTTGATCGGCAACCGGGGAGCACAGGCTTGGGCGACGATCATCAACGATGACGGGCCAACGCTGTGGGTCAGCGATGCCAGTGTGATCGAGGGCGATACCGGGACGACGGGCGCGGTGGTGAGCGTGACTCTTTCCGTCACCTCCACCGGCGAGATCAATGTGAATTACGAAACCGCCGAAGATGAGGCGCAAGCGGCGAGCGATTATCTAGCGGTCAGCGGTTGGCTGACCTTTGCGCCGGGCGTAGCGTTGCAAACCTTTACGGTGCCGATCACGGGCGATGCCTTAGTGGAGTCCGACGAGGCATTGTTTGTCTATATTGGCGGCCTCGGCACATCGGGCGCGACCATCGCCGATGGCGACGGGCGCATCACGATCCGCAACGATGATGCCGCGCCGACCTTTTCAGTGAGCGACGCCTCCACTTACGAAGGCAACACTGGCACCGCCAACTTGCTCTTCCGCGTTACGCTTTCCCAACCCCTGACCCAAACCGCTCAGGTAGATTATGCGACGAGCGATGGCACGGCCACGTCTCTCGATTACACGCCGCTCTCTGGCACGCTGACCTTTCTCCCCGGCGTGATGACGCGCACCGTCACTATCACCGTGAACAGCGATACCCAAAACGAGCCGGATGAAATGCTGTTGGTGAATCTGAACAATGCCGTTGGCGCGCTCATCGGGGATGGGCAAGGGCGCGGCCAGATCGTCAATGATGATTTCGTGAGCGTCTTTATTAACAATGCAACGGTGACGGAAACAACGCCGGGTGCCGTTTTCACCTTGACCCTCTCCTTGCCCAGCGCCCAACCCATCACGGTCACCTGCGTGACCACCGATAACACCGCTCTGGCCGGGAACGACTATGTCACCGTTTCCCGAACAGTCTCCTTCCCAGCGGGGGTGCTAACGCAAACCCTAACCATCTCGCTCACGGACGACGCGCTGGATGAGGGCAATGAAAATTTTTTTGTGAAATTAAGTAGCCCACTCAATGCCGTCATTGGCGACGACCAAGGGGTGGGCATTATTGTGGATGACGACCCGCCGCCCTCGCTCTCTATCAACGAGGCCGTTGCCGACGAGGGCGCTTCGCTCGTGTTCACCTTGACCCTCTCCACGGCGAGCGGCCAGCCCCTCAGCGTAGATTATACGACCGCTAATCTTTCGGCGACCGCGAACAGCGACTATGCGCCGATGTCAGGGACGATCAATTTCCTGCCCGGGATGACGACCCGCACGATCACGGTCACCTCTCAGGAAGATGCCCTAGATGAAAGCGTCGAAAACTTCTTGGTGAATGTGAGCAACCCCATTAACGTCGTCATCGGCGATGATCAGGGCGTAGGCAGGATCATAGATAATGATCCGCCGCCCACCTTGTGTATTAGCGACGCGAGTGTGACCGAGGGCCAGGCCAGCATCGCGGTGTTTACGATCACGTTGGCGACGGTGAGCGGCCAGTCCGTGAGCGTGAACTATCTCAGCGCCAACGGCACGGCCATCGGCGG
>Ga0315912_10002260_pt1 | contig 20984 bp, 10 predicted proteins | sample VfabasoilMG_FD_204469 | JGI IMG/M metagenome (GOLD analysis project Ga0315912, IMG submission 204469) | Garden soil microbial communities collected in Santa Monica, California, United States - V. faba soil | ecosystem: Environmental > Terrestrial > Soil > Garden | place: USA: California...
AAGACCCCCGAGTTCAAGCAGCGCCTCGACAACGGTGAGGCGCTCGACGACCTCCTGATCGAAGCCTTTGCCGTCTGCCGCGAGGCCGGGCGGCGCGTCCTCAAGATGCGGCACTACGACGTGCAGCTGATCGGCGGCGCCGTGCTGCACAAGGGCTCCATCGCCGAGATGCGAACCGGCGAAGGCAAGACGCTGGTCGCCACCCTGCCCGTGTACCTGAACGCCCTCGAGGGCAAGGGCGTGCACGTCATCACGGTCAACGACTACCTCGCCAAGCGCGACGCCGAGTGGATGGGGCGCATCTACAAGTTCCTCGGCATGACGGTCGGCACGATCGTCAACGGCCAGTACGACGAAGAGAAGAAGACGTCGTACCGCGCCGACATCTGCTACGGCCAGAACAACGAGTTCGGCTTCGACTACCTGCGCGACAACATGAAGTACTCGGCGCTGGACTACGCTCAGCGCCCGCTCAACTACGCCATCGTGGACGAGGTCGACTCGATCCTGATCGACGAGGCCCGCACGCCGCTCATCATCAGCGGTCCGGCCGACGCCGCGAGCGACAGCTACAAGACCTTGAACGAGGTCGTCGCGCGCCTGCGAAAAGACGAGCATTTCAGCGTCGACGAGAAGGGTTTCAGCGCCTCCCTCACGGACGAGGGCGTCGAGCACGTGCAGAAGGCGATCGGCATCCGGAACCTTTACGATCCGGTCAACGTCCAGACGCTGCACATCGTCAATCAGCTGCTCCGCGCCCACGCGCTCTACAAGCGCGACCAGCACTACATGGTGAGCCCGGACGGCAAGGTGCTCATCATCGACGAGTTCACCGGTCGCGTGCTGCCCGGGCGCCGCTGGAGCGACGGCCTGCACCAGGCGGTCGAGGCGAAGGAGAACGTCAGGATTCAGGAAGAGAGTCGCACGATGGCGACGATCACCTTCCAGAATCTCTTCCGCATCTACAAGAAACTGGCCGGCATGACCGGCACGGCCGAGACGGAAGCCCAGGAGTTCAGCGCGACCTACAAGCTCGACGTGGTCGTGATCCCCACCAACAAGATCAACGTCCGGCAAGACGACCACGACGTCGTCTACAAGACGGAGCGCGAGAAGTTCAACGCGCTCGTGAAGGACATCCTCGCCCACCACGAGGAGGGTCGGCCGATCCTGGTTGGCACCACGAGCGTCGAGAAGAGCGGCGCGATTGCCCGCATTTTGACCAAGAAAGGCGTGAAGCACCACGTCTTGAACGCCAAGCACCACGAGAACGAGGCGTTCGTCGTCGCGCAGGCCGGCCGCAAGGGCGCGATCACCGTCTCCACCAACATGGCCGGCCGCGGCACCGACATTCTGCTCGGCGGCAACCCGGAGATGATCGCGCGCGCGGCCATCAAGGAGCGTGGCCTCGCGCCGGAGACCGACGAAGGCGTGTTCAAGGAGCTCGTCGAGAAGTACGAGCGCGAGTGCAAGCAAGAGCACGACGAGGTGATCGAGCTCGGCGGCCTCCACATCATCGGCACCGAGCGCCACGAGTCGCGCCGCATCGACAACCAGCTGCGCGGCCGCGCGGGCCGTCAGGGCGACCCGGGCTACAGCAAGTTCTACCTTTCGCTCGAAGACGATCTGATGCGCATCTTCGCGGGCGACCGCGTGAAGAACCTGATGGATCGCATGGGCATGCCCGACGACGAGCCCATCGAGCACCCGCTCGTCACGCGCAGTATCGAGAACGCGCAGCGCAAGGTGGAAGAGCGGAACTTCGACGTCCGGAAGAACCTGCTCGAGTACGACGACGTGATGAACGCGCAGCGCAAGACGGTGTACTCGCTGCGCCAGCAGCTCCTGGCCGGCCGCTACACGCCCGAGGACGTCGACGAGACCGGCAAGAGCACGGGCGAGGTGCGGAAAATCTCCGTCGATCCCGCCATTCTGGCGAAGGTCGAGGGGCCCATCGCCGCGCTGGTCGGCATGTTCTGCGACCCGCAGGTGGGCACCACCCGGGGCGAGGACGGCAAGACCCGGTACCCGAACCGCGAGCAGCTCGAGAAGGCGGAGAAGCTCGTGGAGCTCGAGGCCCTGCAGCACGAGGTCTACCAGCTCTGGGGCGTACGCCTCGACGTGGAAGAGCGCCGCGCCCGCACGCCCGCATCGGTGTTCGACGAGCTCGTCGAGCTAGTGCCGGCGGGACTTTCCGAGCAGCGCGAGCGTGTGCTCGACCTCACCGATCGCGTCGTCGGAGCGATGGTGGAAGAGAGCTGCGCCGAGGGGAAGCCGCCGGAGGATTGGGACTGGCAGGGCCTGCACGAGGGCTTCCGCGAGCACTTCCAGGCCGACCTGCCGACGAGCGTGAACGAGCTCGGCGAGGCGGACTCGGTCGCCAAGGCCGCCTACGAACGCGCGGAGGAGATCTACCGCGAGAAGGAGGCGGAGCTCGGCGTCGAGAACGCGCTGCGCTTCTACCGGCACATCTACGTGCAGGGCATCGACGAGGTGTGGGTCGACCACCTCTCGAACATGGAGCACCTGCGCGACGGCATCGGCCTGCGCGGCTACGGCCAGCGCGACCCCAAGAACGAGTACAAGAAGGAGGGCTACAACCTCTTCTTGAACATGATGGCGAAGATCTCGAGCAACGTGCTCGTGAAGTTCTTCGAGGCGCACGCGCAGCGCGCCGAGGAGCTCGCCGCGCAGGAGCAGGAGGCGGAGCGTCGGTACCAGGAAGAGCTCGCGCATGCCGTCGCGCAGCACCCGAGCGCCGACGCCGAGGACCCGACCGCCGCGCTCAACCAGCTCCGCGAGGACGCGGCCGCCCAGCCCCCGCCGTCACGCCGACCCGCGACGGCTGCACCCCGCATCGGTCGCAACGATCCGTGCCCGTGCGGCTCGGGCAAGAAGTTCAAGAAGTGTCACGGCGCCATCCTCGAAGAGGAAGGCGCGGCCGACGACGACGGCGACGAGCCCCAGCCGCGCGCGTAACCGTCGGAAAGCCGAGTAGTTGCGGGCCCACGCGCGCACGCGCCGGGGGTTGGTTGACGCGACGCGCGCGGGCGCGCGACACTCGTTCGATGCTCGCGCGGCTGCCCTGCGTCGGAGCCCTCGCGCTGCTGAGCGGTTGCGCCTGGTTCGGTGACGGCGCGAAGGACGACTGCGCCGGCGCGTCGTGCAGTGACGCCGCGGGTGCCGGCACCGGCGCCGCGGGAAGCGCGAGTGGAGCCGCGGGCGCGGGATCGGGAACCGGTTCCGGAGCCGCGGGGGGCCTCGGCGGAGCGGGCGGAGCCGCAGGGCCGTGTGCGGGCGTGACGTGCTTCCCGTCTGCGCCTTGCCACCTCGGCGGAACGTGCGATCCGGCGACGGGCGTCTGCAGTGCGGACACGCTCGCCCCCGACGGCACGCCGTGCAGCGACGGCCTCGCGTGCACGAGCGGCGACGCGTGCCAGGCGGGCCAATGCGCGACCGAGGCTGCCGCGTGCGACGACGGGCGCGCCTGCTCACTCGATCGCTGCGACGAAGTCGCGGGCGGCTGCTCGAGCGATACCTCCCCCTGCCCCTGCACGACCGCCGCCGATTGCGACGACGGCAACGCCTGCAACGGCGCCGAGACCTGTGCTGCAGCCGGAATCTGCACGCCGGGAGACCCCGTCACCTGTCCGGCAAGCACGTCCGCGTGCACCACGAACGTGTGCAACGGGAGCACGGGCCTGTGTGAGGCTTCGCCCGGCGCGCCGGACGGGACCGCGTGCGACGACGGCGACGCCTGCACCGAAGGCGATACCTGCCTTGCAGGCGCGTGCAGCGGCGGCAGCGCGCTGACTTGCACCGCGCTTTCCCCGTGCCGCCTCCCCGGAACGTGCGACCCACTGAGCGGCGCCTGCTCGGAACCCTTTGCGCCGGACGGCGTCGGCTGCGACGACGGCAACGCCTGCACCGAAGGCGATACCTGCGCGAGCGGCGCCTGCCGCCCCGGTCCCGAGAAGGCCTGCCCCGACGACGCTTGCCACGACGGGGGCGACTGCGACCCGACGAGCGGCGTCTGCGATCGGCCCGAAAAGCTCGACGGAACCGCCTGCGACGACGGCCTCTTCTGCACCACGGAAGACGCTTGCGAGAGCGGCGCCTGCGTCGGCGCGAGCGTGGCCTGCGACGACGGCGTGGACTGCACCACGGACGCATGCTCCGAAGCGCTCGGCGGCTGCGCGGCAGATCGCTCGGCGTGCGCCTGTTCGGACGACGGCGATTGCGACGACGACAACCCTTGCAACGGGGTCGAAACGTGCGGCGCGGCGCTCACCTGTGTCGCCGGCAGCGCCGTCGACTGCTCCGCGAGCGGCGACGCATGCCACACGGGCAGCTGCGACCCGACCAGTGGTGCCTGCGTCGCCCTGCCCAAGCCGAACGGCACGACCTGCAACGACGGAGACGCCTGCACGCGAAGCGATGCTTGCCAGGCCGGCGCCTGCACGGGCTCGAACCCGGTCACGTGCACCGCCCAGGATCAGTGTCACACCCAGGGCGCCTGCAACCCGCAGACGGGGCTGTGCACGAGCCCCGCGAAGGCCAACGGGACGAACTGCAACGACGGAAACGCCTGCACCCAGGCCGACTCCTGCCAGGGCGGCACCTGCACGGGCGGAGGCGCAGTGACCTGCACCGCCTCCGACCAGTGCCATCTCGCCGGCACCTGCAGCACGAGCACCGGTCTCTGCTCGAACCCGGCGAAGACCAACGGCACCGGCTGCGACGACGGCAGCACCTGCACCGCCACCGACTCTTGCCAGGCGGGTGTCTGCACGGGCGGGACCAACACCTGCACGAGCTGCGGCACGAACCCGACGTACGACGGGCACATCACCTACTACACGCTGACCTCGACCGTCGCCTGCCACTACCCGACGAGCACGCTGCCTCAGTACTACGGCGCCATGAACGAATTCGACTACGCCACCGCGGCGGCCTGCGGCGCGTGCGTCGAGATCACGAACCAGCAGAACAACGCCAAGCTCACGGTCGCGATCGTGGACGAGTGTCCCTACGCGGGCAACGAGCAGTGGTGTTACTCGGGCAGCCACCACATCGACTTGAACCCCGCCGCGTACCAGGCGCTCGGCGCAGACAACAACCCGGCCATCAGCTGGCGCTACGTGGCGTGCCCGGTGATGGGCAACGTCCGCTACTACGTGGATGCCGGGTCGAATCAATACTACTTGGCCGTCACGCCGATGAACCACCGCTACCGGCTGGAGAAGGTCGAGGTCTGGAAGAACAACGCCTACGTCGCGCTCGCGCGTGCCGACTACAACGTGTGGATCCTGAGCAGCGGCGCGGGGCCGGGGCCGTTCAGGTTCCGCGTCACCGACATCTACGGACACGCCGTCGAGGACACGAACGTTCCCCTGAGCCTCGGGCAGATCATCGACGGCGCAGCGCAGCTGCCGCCCTGCAACTGAGCTTCGGTCCCTTCGGCCCCGCAACCGGGCGGGCTAGGACGCAAGCTGTGGTAGGCATGCCCCGGCGAGACCGATGATCGAGGCCCAGCACCTCACCAAGGACTACGGCAGCGTCGTAGCCGTCAACGACGTCTCGTTCGAGGTGGGCAAGGGCGAGATCGTCGGGTTCCTGGGGCCGAACGGCGCGGGCAAGACGACCACGCTGCGCATGCTCTCGGGCTTCTTGGGAGCGACGTCCGGCAGCGTGAGGATCGCGGGCTTCGACATCGCGACGCAGTCGCTCGAAGCGCGCGCGAAGGTCGGGTACATGCCGGAGGCCGCACCGCTCTACCCCGAGCTCCGGGTGCGCGAATACCTCGCCTTCCGGGCCGCGTTGAAGCGCGTGCCCCGCCGCGAGCGCAAGGCGGCCGTCGAGAGGAGCCTCGAGCAGGCAGCGGTGAAAGACGTCGCCGAAACGCCGATTGGCCAGCTCTCCAAGGGCTATCGGCAGCGCGTGGCGCTCGCCGACGCGCTCGTGGCGAGCCCGCCGCTCTTGATCCTCGACGAGCCGACCGCCGGCCTCGATCCGAACCAGATCGTCGAGGTGCGAAAGCTCGTGCGCGAGCTCGGGGGAAGTCACACGATCCTGCTCTCGACGCACATCCTGCCCGAGGTCGAGGCGGTGTGCGATCGCGCGCTCGTGATCGCTCACGGCCGGCTCGTGGCGGAGGGGACGCTCGCCGAGCTCAAGGCGCGCCAGAGGACGCGCGAGATCCGGCTCGCCGTCCGCGGCGACGCCGCACGGCTCGAGGCCGCGCTCGGCGACGTGGCGGGCATCGCGCGGGTTCGCACGGGCGCGCTCGTGGCGCCGCCCGACGTGTGCGAGCTCGTGCTCGACGTGGCCGCGGACGCCGAGCCCGAGAGCACGGTCGAGCGAGCCGTGGCCGCGCTCGTCGCGGCGGGCGGCGGCGTGCGCAGCGTGGGGCCCGTGCGCGCATCGCTCGAGGCGGTGTTCGCCGAGCTCACCGCCAGAGAAGTGCCCCGAACGAACGGTCAGGCGGAGCCCGGCGAAGGCGCGAAGGCGGGTGAGCCGTGAGCGGCTTTCTCGCCGTCTACCGGCGCGAGATGCTGAGCCTGTGGGTGACTCCCCTCGCGTGGGTCTTGCTCGTCGTGTTTCTGCTGCTGCAGGGCACGATCTTTTATTCCATCGTGGTCCACTTCACGGGCCTGGCCGATCTGGCCGTCGAGACGGGGCCGGTCGAAGCGTACTTCGGGCAAGAGTCGGTGTTCTTGCTGATGACGCTCTTGCTCGTGTGTCCGGCCCTCACCATGCGCACCTTCGCCGAGGAGCGCCGGAGCGGCACGATCGAGACGCTGCTCACCGCGCCCGTCACGCCGACCGGCGTCGTCCTCGGCAAGTACCTCGCCGTGCTCACCACCTACGCGGCCATGTGGGCCCCGACCGTGCTCTACGTGGTCGTGCTGCGGAAGACCGGTGCGATCGACTGGCACGCCGTCGGCTCGAGCTACCTCGGGCTGCTCGGTGTCGGCGCGGCCTACCTCGGGCTCGGCACGCTGATGAGCTCGATGTCGAAAAGCCAGCTCATCGCGCTGCTGCTGGCGATCTTCGCGGAATTCGGCCTGTTCGTGCTCGGTGTCGGCGAGTACGTGTTCGAGCCGGGGCTCGTGCGCGACATCTGCGCCCACCTCTCGGTGGGCTCGCAGATGGAGGAGATGTCCCGCGGCATCATCGATCTGCGGCGACTCGTGTTCGACGGATCGATCGCGGTCGCGAGCCTGTTCGTCACGGCAAAAGTCGTGGATTCGTGGAGATGGGGATGAGCGACGCCCCCCTGCACACGCCTCCACCCGCCCACGCGCGACGCGGCAAGGCGCTGTCCGCCCTCGGTGTGCTCGCCGCGATGGTGCTCGCGGTGAACCTCAACGTTCTGACCGCGCGCTTCTACGCGCGCTGGGACGTGAGTAGCGAGGCCCTCTACACGCTCTCGCCCGCCACGGTCTCCATCCTGAAGGATCTACCCGAGCCCGTCACCGTCACGGTGCTGCTCGCCCGCACCGATCCGCTCTTGCCGCCGCTCCGGCAACTGCTGGCGAGCTACACGGCGGTGACGACGCGCCTGGAGCTCAAGGTCGTGGACCCGGAGCAGAGCCCCGCGGAGCTCCTCGCGCTGCAACAGAAGTACGGGATCAGCGCCGGCAAGGCCGAGGACGGGCGTGTCGTCACCGACGCCGTGATCCTCGTCGCGCGCGGCGAGCGCATGTGGTTCGTGACGAGCGACGAGCTCGGCGCGCCGGACGACGACGGCCGCCAGAAGCCACGCCTCGAGCAGGCGCTGACCGAAGGCATCGCAGGCGTGCTCGCGAGCAACAAGGCAAAGCTCTGCTTCGCGACCGGGCGCGGCGAGCGCTCGCTCGACGACGTGGGACCCGAGGGCCTCGCCGAGCTGCGCCGGCGGCTCGAGAAGAGCAACTACGCGACCGAGCCGCTCGACCTGACGCGGCCCGACGCCGAACGCGCCCTCGCCCAGTGCCGCCTGCTCGCGATTGCAGCACCGGAGCAGCCGTACGGCGCCGACGCGACGACCCGGGTCATCGCGTACGTGAAGGCGGGCGGCAACGTGGTCCTCCTCGCGAGCCCGGAGCTCGGCGACGACTCCCGGGTGCGCGCCTCGGGGCTCGAGCCGCTCGCGGAGCTCGCGGGCGTGCGTCTCGAGCGTGACGTGGTGCTCGAGACGAGCACCGAGCGCCGGATGCCGCGCGGCGCCGGCGAGGTGTTCTTCGCCTCACCCGTCGAACACGCTGCGACCCGAGGCCTCGTGCTTCAGGGCGGAAAGACAGAGCTCGGAGTCGTCGTGAGCAAGAGCCGGAGCCTCACGCTCGCGAGCGGTGGACCGGCGCAGCCACTGCTCGAGTCCAGCCCCGAAGCGCTCGCTGTCGAGGATCTCGGCGCCCTGCTCGACGGCAAGGGGCCCCCCGCCGACGCCAGGCCCCGGAAGCGCACCCTGGTCGCCGCAGCCGAGCTCTCGAAGCCCGCGGGCTCGACCGAGAAGCACGGCCCACGCCTCTTGATCGCGGGTTTTTCCGGGCTCGGCATGGCGCAGAGCTACCGCGATCCTGCGCTCGTCGGTAACCGCCTGCTGTTCGAGAACGCCCTCGCCTGGGCGGCCGCACGCCCGCCCATCGTGAGCGTGCCCGAGCGGCCGGCGCGCTCCGTGGGGCTTGCGCTCACGGAGGAATCGCTCGGTGAAGTGTTGCGCTACGTGCTGATTTACATGCCGGGCGCGGCCGCGCTGATCGGGGCGTTCGTCCTCTTGCGGCGCCGAGCCGAAGAGCGCGCCTCGCGCCGGGGCTCGCGAGCGAGCACATGAAGCTCACGCGTGCCGAGCTGTCGAGCGTGGTGCTCGCCGTCCTCGCCGTGGCGAGCGTGCTCGTCGTGCTCGCGACCCGTCACGCGCCCACCACGGCCGAGCGCGACGCGCGCGCCAAGAATCTGCTTCCGGTGTGGCACGAGGACGAGGTGAGCCGCGTCGAGCTCCAGGCGGGTAGCGCGAGCCTCGTGCTCGAGCGCGCGGGCGAAGGCTGGACGGTGCGCGCGCCGGAGCCGGAGCCGGCCGACGCCGCCATGGTGCAAAAGTTCGTGGCTTCGCTCGGGTTCGCACCGCCTGCGCGGCGCCTCGACGCGAGCGAAGCAGGCCAGCACGGCCTCGGAAAGCCCCGCGCCACGCTGCGGGTCCAGATGGGCAACCGGGCGCTCACGCTTTCGCTCGGCGACACCGCCCCGTCGCCCAGCGGCGGCGCCTACGTGGCCGTGGACGGCGGTGGCGACGCCCGGAGCGCCGCCGTCGTGACGCGCGAGGTCGCGGCGCTGTTCGACGCGCGCGCCGACGACTTCCGGCAGCGCACCCTCGTGACGCTCGGCGCGCGCGAGCTCGAGGAGCTGGTCATCGAGCGCCCCACCGACCGGCTCCGGCTCGTGCGCGGCCCCGCGCTTGCCTTTCGCATCGACGGCAAGGAGCGGGCAAATCGCGACGCGACGGAGCCGCTCTTCGTCACGCTCGGTCGACTGAGCGCCACGCGCTTCCTCAGCGTGCCCGCCGCCGTCGCGGCGCGCGGGCCGCTGCCGCCGCTGGTGGTGACGCTCGTCCCGCGCCCCGAGAAGGCGCCGGGCACGAGCCAGCACCGCGCCGAGAAGACCGTGGTCGAGCTCGGCGGTGCTTGCCCCGATGCCCCGGGTGAGGTGATCGCCGTGGTCCGGTTGCCGCAGGCGCGCGCCGGCTGCGTCGCGAAAGACGTGCTCATCCCGCTCGGCGTGCCGCGCGAAGCCTTGCGCGACACGCAGCCGTTCAGCGCGCGAAAGGACGAGGTCGAGGCCCTCACCCTCGAACGCGCGGGCAAGCGTCTCGTGCTCGAGCGGAGCGGCACCGGCTTCCTGCTGCGCGAGCCGAGTGAAGCACCCGTCGACGTCGAAGCCGGCAATCGACGCGTCGAGGCCGTGGCGCGCGCTCCCGCCGAGCTCGTCCCCAACCCCAATCCGAAGGAGCTCGGGCTCGAAGCCCCGAGCGGCAAGGTCACGCTGCGCGTCATCGGCGACGACGACAAGGCGAGCGAGGAGCGCCTCGAGCTCGGCAGGACGGCTCCGGACGGCACCCTCTACGCGCGGCGTCTCGAAGACGGGGCCGTGCTCGCCTTCGGTCGCGAAGCGGCGCGAGCCTTCCAGATCGATTCGACCCTGCTGCGCAGCCAGAAGATCTTCGACTTTGCGCTCTTCGCCGTCGCCGAGCTCGAGCTCTCCGCGCCCGAGGCGCAGGTCGTCCGTCGCGGGGCGCACGGGCTCGAGCTCGTGACCCCGCAGGGCTTCCAGAGCGACGGGGAGCTCACGACCAACGCCACGCTCGCGCTGGGCTCGCTGACGGCCCTGCGCTGGGTGGCCGACGAGGACGATCGGAGCTTCGGGCTCGCCGACCCCACCCTCACGGCCCGTGCCAAGGTCGACGCCGACGGCGGCAGCGCCGAGCACGCGGTCGTCATCGGGCGTCCGACGCCGGGCGGCTATTTTGCTGCCATCGCCGGGTCCGCCGGCGTCTTCCTGCTCGAGCGCGGCGTCGTGGAGCGGCTCGGCACGCTCCTCATCGACCGCTCGGCGCTCATGGCCGATCCGGAAACGCTCGCACGCGTGACCCTGCGAGCCAAGGGTCGCGAAATCGTCGTCGAGCGGCGCAGCGGCGAGCTCGTGGCCGTGCGCAGCGAGGTCGACGCCACGGCCCTCGGCGCCGCCGTCGCGGCACTCGGCAGCCTGCGAGCCGAAGCGGCCCTGCACAGCGGCCCCGCCCGCCCGAACGAGGGCCTCGCCGCGCCAGCCCTCGAGGTGCGTCTGGAACCGAGCCCCGGCCTCGGCAAATCGCGCGCCTTCCGCATCGGCGCCAGCGACGAATTCCGCGGCGAAAGCGTACGAACAGCACGCGCCGAAGGCATCGACGCCACCTTCGTCATTGCCGAAGCGAAATTGCGTCCTCTATTTGATCTGTTCTGAGCCACGCGGTGCCTTCCGCGCCCGGCGCTGCTCGACCTCGTCCGGAAGCGAGGGCTCGATTGCGTGTGGGCGAAGCCCGACGCGGGCCGGAGGCCCGACGCGAAGACTCATGAGTCTTGGTAGAACAGATCGATCCGCGAACGAGGCGAAGGCGCGTACGACAAACCGGCGAGGCCGGCGACAATCGGCCGCCAGGCGTTGCGGACGCCCGACCTTCAAGCCCGCGCTTACCTAAACCTTAAACCATTGGAGTGATTGACGAGGTCGTTGTACTTCGCGAGCACTTGCGCCGGGTGGCCGTCCATGTGCTCGGGTGAACCGGACTCTTTCGCGAAATCCTTGTTGTCGCGCTTGCGACGCATGAGCTCCTTCGCGGCCTTCAGGTACGCCGAGCTCGAGTGGCGAAAGAAGCTCAGGCTCAGCACCTTCTCGGCCTCGGCCTGGTGACCTTCGATGTACGTATCCATGGCCTGGTACGTTTGCTCGTAGTCCGTCAGCGCCTTCTGGTAAGCCGCCGCGTCGAGCTTGGCGAGGCTCTCGATCTCGGCGAAGTGCACGAGCCGTTTCGCGTCGTCCACGCTCCGCGCGATCTGGTACTCGAGCTGCGCCTTGGGATCGTCCTTCAAGCGCGCGAGCCGGCGCGACTGAAGCCCGTCGTTCAGCGTCGTCACCTTCGCTTCGAAGGACTTGTCGACCTTCTCGAACACGTCGAGCGCGCTCATCAGCGGACGGTGCATCGCGATGCCCTTCGCGAACTTGTCGTCCTTGAAATCCTTGTGGTCGTAGTAGTCGTGCGCCGTCTTCGAGAGCTTGCCGAGCTCGCCGAGCGCCGTCTGGTAGCTGGTGGCGGCGGCCTCGAGGTCGGGGATGGCCGGGGGCTTCTTCCTGGCTTCCTCGATACGCTTGAGGCAAGCCTCCGGGCTCAGCGCGCCCACGTACACGTTGCGCTCCTTGCCAGTCGGTCCCTTCTCCGCGTCGATGTCGCGCAGGTAGCTATCCTTGAGCCGGTACACGCTGCGCGTCTCGGTGTTCATGCAGTAGATGTAGCCCTCGAGCTTCTCCGAGAGCTGCGCGTCCTTCTCGTCCTCCGCCGAGGGAACGGCCGCAGCGCTCGGAGTCTCCCCCGCCTTCGTCGCTGCCTCCCCGCTCTTCTTGAGCTCGGACAGCATCTTGCACGAGCCGAGCGACAACGCGCCGAGCGCGATGCCGACGGCGATGAGCAAACCCTTCATCGCTCTCCTCCGAGGCGCCGACGCTATCACCAAATACACGACCGGCCTCGCGAGGCGCCGGAGCGCCCTCGGAGGCCGGTGCATGCAAGCTACGCCCGCTGGCGCGGCTCTTCGCTCACTTCGGCGCAGGGGCCGCGGGGGCCGCTGGCTTCGGCGCCGCGGCCGGGGCGGCCGGGGCGGCGGGAGTCGCCGGCTTGGCCGCCGGGGCGGCCGGGGTGGCGGGTGCCGCCGGCTTGGCAGCGGGTGCCGCCGGTGCCGCCGGTGTCGCCGGTGCCGGCTTCATGGCAGGTGCGGTAGCAGCAGCGGCGGCCGGTACCGGAGCTGGCTTCGCCGCACCTGGAGCCGGAGCGGCTGCGGGCGCGGGCTTGGCCGCAGCGGCGGCGGCCGGTGCCGGCTTGGCGGCGGGAGGCGGCGGCAGGAGGCCGAGCTGGGCCGCAAAGCCCATCCCGTTATCGAGGAGCCACATGTTCTTGACCTTGCCGGCCTGGATCTTGTCGATCTTGAGGAAGCGCGAGCTCACCTTCTTGCCCGTCGCCTTCCTGATGCCGGCCGAGGGCATCGGGCCGTCGTTGGTTCCGATGAACGTTCCCTCCCAGACGACGTAGTCGCCCGCGGCCCAGCTGTGCGCGATCTCGAGCCGCGCGTCGGTGAACGCCTTGAACATCTCCGTGTGCGACTTCTCCACGGCCTTCTTGCCGACGAAGTCCACCGGGCTCGCCAGCTCGCTGAAAACGACGTCGTCGGCCATCATCCCGACCAGGGTCGCCACGTCGTGCTTATTGAAGGCCTCGAGCGCCTTCGGTAGCGCGGCCAGGTTCGCCTTTTCAACGTCACTGCCCGTCGCAACGACGACGGGCTTCTCCGCCCAACCTTTATCCAGGACCTTTCGGTGCGGCATCTTGGCCAGGCCGAGCTGCCCCATGAAAGTACCGCCGTCCACGTAGTGACGGTCACGCAGGACGGCGCGTCCGTCCTCGGTCGTTTCGGCGGATTGCCCCATGAGCATCCCGAACTTCTTCTTCGTCGCGGGGATTTCGCCGCCGGGCGTCAGGATCGGGCCGGTGTTGGTCCCCTTGATGAGCGCCACCGCCGCGAGGTTGTTGCCGTTCACGAGCACGAGCTGGAGCTCGCCCACCTGGTCCGGTGCCTGCGCCGAGATCGCCTGAGCCATCTTGACGATGTCCGCGCGGCCGTTGGACGCCGGCATGCCGCTGTCGATTTCCTCGGAGGACGCACCCTCGGCGTAACAGGGAGCGAACTTCGCCCAGTCCTTGGTGTTGAACGCGGTCCAGCAGTCTTGCAACCATTTGACCCGCTCGGCGCTCGTGGCGGGCGGCGCCTTGGAGACGACCGGCGCCGCGGGCGGAGGCGTCATCTCCACCGGCGCCGGGGAAACGGGCGGAGGAGGCGGAGGCGGCGGCGGAGCGGCTGCGGGTTGTTGTTGACAGCTCGCAAGCGCGAGCAGCCCGAACGTGGTGAGCGTCTTCTTCATCATCCTCATCTGCCTTTCCTGCCTCTAGTTCCCTGCGCTTCCCCGTCCGCGCGAGAAGGCCCGAGGCTTCTACACCGATCGAGGCCCACTCGACGATCCGAATCAGAAATTTGAGGTTTTTTGTGGGCCCCAGACGGGCTTCCCAGCCGCCGTTCAGCGAGCGAGCAGACGTGCCAGCGTGCTCGAGGCCTCGGGCCCGGTGTGGCAACCGCGGGGGCAATCGCGTTGGCAGCTCGCCTGCAGCCCGATCGCTTTCCCGTCGCGCTGCACGTCTATCCCACAGCGTAGGTTCGAGTAGGCAAGCTCAAGCACGGACGTCGCGCGCGACGTCGTTCACGGCGTTGCTTCCACACGGTGTCACCGCCGAAGTCACGCGCTCGAACCGTGTCACTAAAATGCGAAGGTAGGGCGTGCGAACGGGGGCGCGCGAGACTGCGCTGAGGTGTCGCGAGGAGTACGTTTCGCAAACCGTCGTTACTGAAGCGAGGCACGCCCGCGCGCGCCGAGGCAGCCGCGCGCCGGGAGGCAACTGTGCGCGGAAGTGCGTGCGAAAAACAGTTGAGCGCGCTTGAGTCGCTGAGTCAGCGAGGGCATAGTGTGAAGTTATCGTGCTCCGAAAATCTGCACTGCTCGCTCGCCCCACGTCTGTCGCCGCCTTCTTCGCACCGCTGCTGGTCTTCGCCGTCGCTTGCGGCGACGTTGCCACGGTGGCTGTCACACCCGATCCGATCGGAGCGGGTGGTAGCGCGGCGGGAACAGGAGGCACGGGCGCGACCACGGGCGGCACGGGCGGCGGCATCAACCTCGGCGGCTCGAGCAACGGCGGCGAAGGCAACGAGGGCGGCGCCGGACCGATGGTCGACGCCGTGTGCGGCAACGACTTGCTCGAACCGGGCGAGCTCTGCGACGACGGCAACACGGACGACGACGACGGCTGCAGCGCAGACTGCCTCGTCGCCGATCCCGACTACTTCTGTACCGAGGGCGAGGGTTGCGTTCGCGTCGTCACGTGCGGCAACGGCGTCATCGAAGGCGACGAAGTTTGCGACGACCACAACGAGGATAGCGACGACGGCTGCGCGGGCGACTGCGACGAGATCGAAGACGGCTTCGTCTGCGTGAAGCCCGGTGAGCCGTGCGTCGAGAAGCCGGTGTGCGGCAATGGCACTCGCGAGCAGGGCGAACAGTGCGACGACAAGAACACGGACAGCGACGACGGCTGTACCGACACGTGCCAGGCCGAGGACGGCTACTTCTGTGCGCCCGGCGTCGCGTGCGTGAAGATCGAGTGCGGCGACGGCAACCGCACGCCCATGGAAGCCTGCGACGACGGCAACGACAACGACGGCGACGGCTGCGACAACTGCGCGATCGAGGACGGCTGGCTGTGTTCCGCCAGCGGCTGCAAGGCGAAATGCGGCGACGGCAAGGTCCTCGGTTTGGAGCAGTGCGACGACGGCAACCCGACGAGCGGCGACGGCTGCTCTGCGGCGTGCAAAGAGGAACCGTTCTACGCCTGTGACGACGCCGAGCCGACCATCTGCACGAGCACCATCGAGTGCGGCGACGGCGTCCTGTCCCCCGGTGAGATCTGCGATCCGCTCATCACCGGCCAGGAAGACTGCTACGACAACGATCCGGAAGACCCGCTGGCCTGCAAGCGGTACCACAGCGACGAGATCGATGACGCGGTCTGCAACAACGGCGTCGTCGAGTACGGGGAGACGTGCGACTCGGGTGTAGGCGGCGACATCCCCGGCTGCACCGGCTGTCAAGTCGTCGACGGCTACGCATGCCCGGCTCCGGGCACCTGCCTCCGGATCCCAAAGTGCGGCGACACCTACCTCCAGGCCGGCGAGGAATGCGACACCGGGCCCGTGAACGGCAACGGCTGCACCGACTGCCAGATCGACACTGACTACTTCTGCTCCGGCGAGCCGTCCGTCTGCATCGTGTCCATCTGCGGCGACGGCATCCGCGCCCCGGACGAAGAATGCGACGACGACGATACCGACAACGGCGACGGCTGCTCGTCGACCTGCACGGTCGAGACCGGCTTCGCGTGCCCGCCGAACGTCCCCTGCCTCGCCATCTGCGGTGACGGCGTCAAGACGGCTCCCGAGGAGTGCGACCTCGGCGGCAGCCCGAATGCGACCGCGTGCCGGAACTGCAAGCTTCAGCCGAATTACAAGTGCAGCAGCACCGGACTCACGGGGTGCACGGCGGCAACGTGCAACGGCCTCGGGTCGTGCATCGCTACGACGTGTGGAAACGCCGCGCGGCCCGCCGATCCGGCCGATCCGGACTGTAACGTCAACCCCTCCAACTATTGCCCCATCCGGTCGGACGACTACGTGAGGGTGGCCAAGGCCCAGGCCGAGCCCAGCGAGGGCTGCGACGACGGCAACACGGTCGCGGGTGATGGCTGCGGCCCCACGTGCCAGCTCGAGCCGAAGGTGACGGTCGGGCCGAGCCCCTCCGTCGCGTTGACTTGCGGCGACGGTCTCAAGACCGGTAGCGGCGCGAGCGCGGAGGCGTGCGACGACGGCAACACCACGAGCGGCGACGGGTGCTCGAGCACCTGCACGATCGAGACCGGCTGGACCTGCAGCGACCTATCGACCAAACCCGCCTCGGTGACGATGGCGGTCACCCACCACGACTTCGCGGCCAACGGCACGACGGGCGGCCACCCCCACTTCGAGAACTACAATGGGAGTGACCAGGGGATCCCTGGCGCAGCGTGCACCAACGCCAACCAGGCCACCTGCGGTCGCCTCGACGCGGAAGGGAAGCCCCAGACGGCAGGGACGCACCCGTCCATCCCAGGCAACACCTCGGGGATCGCGCGCTACGCCACCTGGTACCGGGACACGAACACCCTCGGTTACAACGTCGCCACGGTGCAAGCCTCGCTACCGCTCACGCAGATCGGCGGCGTGAACTCCGACGTGTACGAGTTCTCGAGCGCCAACTACTTCCCGCTCAACGGCATAGGGCTCAACACCGGCGTGATGGGCAACAACTTCCATTTCACGACCGAGCTCCGCTACTTCTTCAAGTACGAGGGCGGCGAAACGCTCACGTTCCGCGGCGACGACGATGTCTGGGTCTTCATCAACGGCCGGCTGGCCGTGGACGTGGGCGGCGTGCATTGTGCCCAGGCGGGACGGGTGGTCCTGGGCGACGATGACTCGGACTGCTCACTCCATGGGGTCGATTACACGGGAGCCTGCGACACCACCGACGACGCGGGGAACCCATTGCCCGCATGCGCCGTCGGCGCTGACCCCGGTTACAGCACGACAGAGCAAGGCCAGGCGACGGACAGCCGCTTCGCCATCACCAAGGGCGGCGTCTACGAGATCGTGCTCTTCCACGCGGAGCGGCACACCAATCAGTCGAACTTCCGCCTGACCCTCTCGGGCTTCCTCACCCCGCGTTCGTCCTGCCAGACCACCTGCGGCGACAGCATCAAGGCCGGCAGCGAGATGTGCGACGGCGGGGCCGGCATGCCGGCGTCCGGCTACGGCGTATGCCTCAACAACTGCACGATTCAGTTCTGCGGCGACAGGACGACCCAGGCCTCTGGCGGCGAGCAGTGCGACAACGGCACGAACGGCGACACCTACGGCACCTCGGGCTGCGCCCCGGGCTGCAAGCTCCCGGCGAAATGCGGCGACGGCGTCCTGCAGGCGAATGAAAACGAGGAGTGCGACAAGGGCACTGCCCAGAACACCGGCGGGTACAATGGCTGCACGTCCGCGTGCAAGCTTGGCCCCTACTGCGGCGACGACCAGGTCACCAACGGCGAGCAATGCGACACGCCCGGCGAGTTCGCCTCGTACGGCCCAGGCGAGTGCAACTACAACTGCCAGAACGCTCCGTACTGCGGCGACGATGTGCGCAACGGACCCGAGCAGTGCGACGGTACGCCGAACTGTGACTCGAACTGCGACGTCCAACCCATCTGCGGCGACTTCCTCCCGGCATCGGGCGAGGAATGCGACTCCGGCTCGAACAACGTGCCGCCCACTGACCCCCCCTACGGCTCGTGCACCACGGAGTGCAAGAATGGGCCGGGTTGCGGCGACGGCACCGTGCAGGAGGAAGGCGGCGAAGAGTGCGACGAGGGCGACGCCAACGAGGACAACGCCTACGACGGTTGCACGGAGTCCTGCCTCACCGGCCCGCACTGCGGTGACGCCATCAAGCAGCCCAACACCGACGAGGAGTGCGACAACGGCTTCAACGAGGACGACTACGAGTACCCCGGCTCCACGAACGCCTGCGGCAAGGACTGCCAGGCGGTGCCTTTCTGCGGCGACGGCAAGCTCCAGAGCGCGTTCGAGCTGTGCGACGACGGCGCCGACAACAGCAACACCGCCTACGACGGCTGCACCAAGACGTGCGAGTGGGGCCCGTACTGCGGCGACGGCACCGAGAACGGGCCGGAGGAATGCGACGACGGCCCGAACAACACGACGTATTCGGCCGACGGCGAGGGCTGCAGCTACGAGTGCAAGAACAACGTCCCCTACTGCGGAGACGGCATCCGCAACGGCCCCGAGCAGTGCGACGACGGCAAGGACGACAACGACGGCTCCTACGGCGGCTGCAACGAAGACTGCAGCCGCGCACCGTACTGCGGCGATCGCAAGGTCCAGAAGGACGAAGGCGAAGCCTGCGACGATGGCCCGACCGGCAGCATGAGCTGCAGCCCGCAGTGCAAGAAGCGGGATATGGGTCCGAGGTAAGGGGCTCGTTCAGGGCCTGGCGGCCCCTGGCGCTAGCGCGGCTTCACCAGCGGAAGCGGCGCGAGGCACCAGGGGCGGCCCCACCTTGAACGAATCTCAAGCCGCGTCCGCCTCTAGCTTCTGGAACAAAGGCGCCAGTTCAGGGCGTCTTCTCAAGGGCGCGCAGAACACGGTCGCAATCTCGAGCAGCTGCGTCTCGAGCTCGTCGGCCGATCTGCCGGCATCGCTCACGACCTTCTCGCGGGCGGCGGTCTCCTTCTCCTGGCTCTCCTCGTGCTTGCGCAGGGCGGCCCGGAGCTCCTCGATCTGGTACTCGAGGTCGGTGACCTCGCTCTTGCGGCGCTGCACGACGAGGTCTGCTTCGCGTACCTCGCCCTTGGCGATCCGCCAGGCGTCGAGCACGTCGGCAGCGCCGCGGTACGCTTCCGAGAGCTCCGCGTAGGGCTCCAGGAACGCCGACCGCCCCTCCCAGCGCATGATCTCCCGGTGGGCGGCGAGGAGCGCGTCCTTGTGCTTGCCGAGCTCCGTGGCCAGAGCGCCCGCTTGGGCGCTCGCCGCCTTGGCTTCGTCGCGAGCCTTGCTGAGATCGACACCGAGCGCGTCCACCGCATGACCGAAGCGCTGGCGGGTCTCACGCCCGCGCGCTTCGACCGATTCGATCCCGCGCTGATCGTCGATGGCGCGGTTGCGCAGCTCGCTGATGCGCTGCACGAGTGTCTTCACCTGAGCGAGCTTCTCGACGAGGTCGAGCGGGCGCTCCGTACCGAACGCGGCGGCGAGCATCTGATCGAAGACCGCCGTTCGTTTCACCCAGCGATCGATCGCGACGGGAGGGAGCGTCTTCGCGGGCCCGCGCGAGCTCTCGTCGGCATCGGCGATCTCGGCGGGGGCGCGCAAGCCGAGCGCGCCGGCGATGCGCAAGAGGTCGGCGTGGACGCGATGCGCATCCACCGGGCGATCCTTCGGATCCTTCGCCATCATCTCCGTGACGAGCCGGTCGAGCTCCTCGGGGATGGCGGGGTCGCGCGCCTTGAGGCTCGGGGGCGTCTCCTTCAGATGCTTGCGGAAGAAGGTCGCGATGTCGGGCGCATCGAAGGGCAGCTCCCCGGCGAGCATCTCGAACAGCATGATGCCGAGCGCGTAGAGGTCGGCCTGCGGTCCGGCGTCGATCGACGTGATGCGCTCGGGCGCCATGTACTGGGGCGTTCCGAACACCTCCCCGGCTCCGGTCAAGCGCACGTCCTGCATCGAGCGGGCGATACCGAAGTCGAGCAGCTTCACGAAGTCGCTGCCGTCGAGCGCCTCGGCGAGGAACACGTTCTCGGGCTTGAGGTCGCGGTGGATCACCTCGAGATCGTGCGCGCGTGCGAGCGCACGAGCGATCTGGATCGCAATCGGCAAGGCGCGCTCGATCGACAGCTTGCCGCGCATCGCGACGTCGGCGAGCGTCTCACCGTCGAGCAGCTCCATCACGAGGAACAAGCTGCCGTCCTGCAGCTCACCCTGATCGAAGATCTCGATGATGTTCGGGTGTGCGAGCTTCTGCGCGGCTTTCGCCTCGCGCCGGAAGCGCTCGCGGATGACCTCGTTCTTGGCGAGCGCGGCGTTCATGATCTTCACGGCACAGGGCCGGTCGACCAGCCGGTGGCGCGCCGCGTACACGGTCGCCATGCCTCCCTCGCCGATGGATGCCTCGAGCTGATAACGCCCGTTCAGGGTGCTGCCGATGCGGGGGTCCTTGATCGGCGTGAGCGCCGAGCCGCAAAGGAAGCACGCCGCCGTGGCGTCGGGAAACTTCAGCTTGCAGCGCTCGCAAGCTTTCATGGCCGCCCATCACGCCACATTCCGTGCGCGGCGACCATCGTGGCCGGGTGAGTGGCAAATTCAAACATAGTTACAGCTACTTACGAAGCTCAACACGGCTTCACAATCGTCCCGGTACGCGCTTCACACCCCGCCCCCACGTTCTTTCTGCGAGACGCGCCACCGGCACTCGCCGTGCGGGCGTCGGGCTCACGCGAAGGAGAATGCGATGTTCGGATTCATCATTGGGACACTCTGTTTGGTCGGCCTCGTGCGGGTCGTGGCGCGCGGGCGCTGGGGCCGGCGCTACGGGGGCTATTACCGCCACGGCTACCACCGCGGCCACGGTCCGCGCGGCGCGCTGAATGCCGTCCTCGCGCGGCTCGACACCGCTCCGGGGCAAGAGAAGGTCATCGCGGCGGCCGTCGATGACTTCGTCGGGCACGCTCGCCAGTCGGGACGCGAAGTGCGCGAGACTCGCAAGGCCGTGGCGGACGCGCTGCGCGCCGATCACCTCGACGAGGGGCGCCTGAACGAGGTGTTCGGCCAGCACGACGCGGCCCTCGACCAGCTGAGGCGCGCGGGCGTCGACGCGACGCGCAAGGTGCACGAGGCCCTCGACGAGCGGCAGCGAAAGATCCTCGGCGACCTCGTCGAGAGCGGGTTCTACGGGTTCGGCCATCACGGCTACGGCCATCACGGCTACGGCCACGGCTGCTGAAA
>Ga0315912_10002261_pt1 | contig 20978 bp, 22 predicted proteins | sample VfabasoilMG_FD_204469 | JGI IMG/M metagenome (GOLD analysis project Ga0315912, IMG submission 204469) | Garden soil microbial communities collected in Santa Monica, California, United States - V. faba soil | ecosystem: Environmental > Terrestrial > Soil > Garden | place: USA: California...
CTTATTGTGGCCGACCTTGCCGCGCCGTAACGCGGCGAGGGCCGTCACCAGCAAGACCGTCGCCGAGGCCACCGAGCTGAAGGATTTGACGCGATGGGTGAGGACCCGAACGCCCCCCGTTATCGCTTCCAATTCCTGAATCAGTTGGGCGCGGTTGAGTTCACTTTCCGCAATCAACAGCCGCTTTCTTGTTTCAAGTTGATTCATGTGAGATTTTTCTCCAGACAGGCGCAATCCTTTCGGAGCTGATCAATGGTGGCGGGAAAATTCTGCCAATCGCGCAGCAGCCCGGTGAAGCGCTGGTAAAGGTAAATCGCGCCCGCGGTGTAGAGGCCGGTCAAGGTCAGGAGCACGATCACGGGGGAATAGGCCCAGAAGATGACTACCAGCGTGGCTGTGAGCGCGATCCCCGCCAGCAACCCGCACACCCCTGTGCCGAGGGCCAGGAAGATGGTGTGCAAGAGGCGCTCGCGCTCCTCCTGCACTTCCACCATGAATAATTCCAGGCGGTTTTCGCCAATGGTCAAAAGCCGTCGGGCGAAACGTTTCGGCGAAGCTATGAGCGGCGCGACGCCGTTAGTAGCCGGTTCCATAACAGTATCAGTTGCCGTTGCGTGGGCCCCGCCGAGCGAGGAGATAGCCGAGCAGCGCGCCTACCCCCAAAGCGATACCAATCGCCTGATAGGGATTCTTGCGGATCGTTTGGTCAGCCACTTTCGCGCCTTCGACTGCCTGCTCGCGAACGCGGTGATAGATCTCTTTGCCGCTTTCCAGAGCCGCGGCGAGCCGGTTGCGGGCTTCCTCCACTTTTTCTCCGGCGACATCGACCGTGGCCGCCAGCAAAGCTTCTGCATCCTGGCCCGAGGTGCTTAGGTTGTTACCCATGGTTTGTGTTCGATTATCCATATGCCTGTGTTCTTTCTATTTGTTTTGGTTTGTTTGTTTTTCAAGTTTCCCCGGAGGGAAGTGAGATCCTCCAAGCATGCCGGTGCAGATCCAGCACCGCGTTCATCGACCGTTACGGATTTGGTCCAAAATCCCTTGTCCGTAGCTTGAGGGCAGATGGCCGTCCAACACCCGGCGGTATTCGCGAGCGAACCTCCGCGAAATGGTTCCCTTCCATCAGCTTTCACGCCTGGCAGGGCTTGAGTTTCAAACCGCGCCGAGTCGAAGCGTCCGGCGAAGCAAATGGTGACGGCGGTAGGGTGACTGATTTCAAAGCGGACGGGCACCCGTCGCGGACCGACGCCATGCACAGGGCCAAGGTTGTTGTCGTGCTTCATAGCTGGTGGTTTGTCAGGATGACCGGGTATCGATTTCAGAAAATGCTTCTCAACTCACCCGACCATCATGGCCGACGAAAACTGGCCCCGCTATGGGGTGTTAACCTAATGAACCTAAAGGAATCCAGCCCAGGCGCGGCGGCAGGATGATCGGGGGTGGAACGTGGCCGAGCCCAGATTCAAACCTGATCCAGGCGGCAATTCGGGACGCCCAGCAACCCGCATCAGCGGTGGAAACGGAACAACTAGCCATCGCGGTTAGTCCGGCTGAGGAAATAGTCCCGGATGATCTCGGCGGCGACGACGCTGAAGGTGATGCCGTTCCCACTGTAGCCCAGCGCAAAATAAGTGTGCGGAAAGCGGGGATGGACGCCGCCGATGTAAGGCAGGCCATCTTTCGTTTCACCGAAAGTGCCGGACCAGGCATAAGCGACTTCCAACGACACATCAGGAAACAGTTACCCGAACTTTTTCACCAAGGTTCGGGTCTTCTGAGAAATCAACGCGTCCGAGCGCTTCGCATTCACGAAGCCTTCGTCCTCGCCGCCGACAATGACCACCACGACGTTCGAATCGACCCCCCGCCAATGGTTCGGTTTCGGCATTTTGACGATGTTCTGGCACGAACCATCTCGTTTTGTTGTTATACCGGTTGCGCGTTGCGACCGACCGCCGCTGGGGCGGCGCCCGGGGAATCCTTTTCCTTTGGGGTCTGATGTGCCTGTGCCTGTTCGGAGGTGGCCTCTCCTGCTCCACTGCCGCCCGGAGTTTTGGCGCTGGGTCTCCCAAACCGGCGGCCAGGCGCGCGTTCAGTTCGACTGGGGTTCGCTGAGCCCCATCCAGGCTGTTGAACAACGGAATCCGGCGGCAACCCTCAGGTTGATGCTCAAAGAATTTACAGAAATAAAACTGCGTGAACAAAATGGAGGCGATCGGTTTACGTCCCGCGATGACGCAAGCGATTCAATCCAAGCAGGGCCAAGCTGAGGAGGCCTAGCGTGGCGCCGCCATCGGGGACACCAAGGATTCCACCGCCACCATACATTGTAACATGTGAAATCGCGCCTTGATTTGGCCAGAAGCCAGTCAACTTCAAATCCTCGATTCCATTCCAACCCAAAGTGGTTAAATTGAACAAATACCAGCCCGGTGAATGATTGCCATCTTTAACCAGCAACCAAGCGACGGGATCTACGATGCTGCCACTTACATACCTGATGAGGGCATCTGTCGGATCGGATGCCGAGTTGGAAAAGGTGGTTGTGTAACTGCCTGCCAAGGAACCGCTATCAGAACCTGCGCCAACGTCTTGCTTATACACTTGCGTAGCAGCGCCAATAATAGGGGCAATGACGGCATTAATATCCTTTTGGCTGGTTTCGGGGCCGGTCCATTGGGGCAACGAGTCTGGGGTAATGACCAGGGCACTCGCCACGTGGCAAGCTGCCAGGCAGAGAATCGCCGTGCCAGTCAGCACACAGGTTTGAGTTGTTTTCATAATTTTCATTCTTGCTCGCCAGATTTTTGTTTCAATTTGGATTCCAATTTTCTGTAGTGAAAAGCGTTTGTTCGCCACACCTTGAATCCTAGGGTGGGTAGCACTGCGGCTGGTATCAGGTGTTAACCTACCCTGCCATCGGGTGTAGTTACGGTTAGGCGGGTGGCGACATTAAACCCCGCGCGTATGAGTTTCTGGTTGGATTCAACTTTCTGCCGCCGCTTCGCGCGAAGGTCTTCGCCTCGGAAATGCTTGCGAGGAAGCCGACAAAGCTGACCTTGAGCGCGAGCTTGCTCAGTGCAGAAACGCAGCGCCGAGCTTACCCACCGGGTGAGTTTCCGCAGGTTCCCCCCGCAGCGATCGAAGCGAAACAGGTGAGCATTGGGATCTCTCTGGTCGAAGAAGTTGCCGGAAGACGCGCGCGGCAGCCTGCAACCATGGGTCAGGCCATTGAGGTGCGGATAGAATTTTACTAACTCGCAACCCGCCCCCGTCGCTTCGCTTGATACCAGTTCATCAATGGAGTGACGGAAATACCATGGATCACGATGGACACGGCAATCACCCATAAGGTAACGGAGATCAATTGGCGGGAAAGCTCCGGCGCGATTCCCAGACCGATGCCGTACATCAAGTAGTAGATCGAGCCAATGCCCCGAATTCCAAACCAGGAAAGGAGCGAAATTTGGGGACGCGAAATTCCCAGGCCCAACAGTCCGAGTCCCACGGCCAGGGGCCGAATGAGGAGCAACAGCACTGGGACAAACCACAGATCGGCGAGGTTAAGGAATTCCGGCGCGAGCATGATGCCGATGACAAGCACCAGTCCGACTTCAAGAATGCGTTCCAACTGTTCATTGAAGTTGAGCACGGATTCCGTCAGATACGCCGGCGCCGTTTGGGGATGCGTTTCCGGATCGCTTTTTGGCGCCGCGCTCGCGTTTGCGTTACTGGTGGGGCTCTGGTCGGTGTGGCGTTGCTCGATGCGGCGCAAAGCGAGGCCGGCCGCAAAGACGGCCAGGAACCCGTACGTGTGGGCCAGCAACGCGCCGCCATAGGAAAGTCCGATCAATCCCAGCGTGAGAAACTCTTCCCGGCCGAGGCCAGCTTTGTGTTTGCGCCGCAGATAAAGCACGCTGCGACCAACGGCGATTCCGAACAGCGTTCCGATCGTCACCCCGCCTCCGATGGCCCAAAGCACATCCACCGCAAACCAGCGCCAGCCCCAATCACCCAATTCATGCAGCCCAAGCCAGCCCACGCCGAGCATCACGAAGGGAAAGGCGGTGCCGTCGTTCAGTCCGGCCTCACCGGTAAGATTAAAGCGCAACCGGCTTTGGTCGGAGGCACTCTCCAGTTGCACGTCGGAGGCCAACACCGGATCAGTTGGGGCGAGCACCGCTCCCAGAAGCACAGCAGCGCCCAGCGGCAAACCCAATCCGTACACCCCGACCAGCGTAATCAAGCCTACGGTCAGGGCCATGGAAACGAAGGCGAGGCGGACGGGCACCTTCCATTTACCGTCCTGAAACGGTGCCCGCAGTTTCAGCCCTGCGGTAAAGAGCGAAACAATCACGACCAACTCTGCGGCCCGCTCGAGCAGTTTGGCCTGGTTGAGAGGGTGGATGGAAGCGACCCCGAACCCCAGCGGGCCGAGCACCACCCCGGTCAAGAGATAGAGCATCGTCGTGGTTAAAGGCCAGCGCTTTACCACTGATGCCGTCAACGCGATCACCACGAGCAGTGCGCCGAAAATTAAATACCAGGATTCGAGTTTCATGCCGCAATCGTCGGGCGAGACAGTAACTCCAAGCGACGACATACTCAGCGACCAAAACGAAAGACGTGAGCGTCGGGATTCTTTTTGCCAAGAAAGCCATCCCGGATGATCTCGGCGGCGATCAGGCTGAAGGTGATGCCGTTGCCACCGTAGCCCAGCGCGAAATAAGTATGTGGCAACCGAGGATGAACGCCGATGTAGGGCAGGGCGTCTTTCGTCTCGCCGAACGTGCCGGCCCAGGCGTAGGCCACTTCCAATGGCAGATGCGGAAACAACCGCCCAAACTTTTTTACCAGCGTCCGGGTCTTTTGCGAAATCAGCGCATCGCGGCGCTTCGCATTCACGAAGTCTTCGTCTTCGCCGCCGACGATGATCCGTCCATCGGAGGTGGTCCGCAGGTAAAGGTAAGGCGAGCCGCTCTCCCAAATGAGACACTGCCGATGCCACCGCGAAATCTTCGGGAGCGGTTCGCTGATGAGCGCGTAAGTGCTCTTCAAAGTTCCAGCGTCGCCTTTCAAAAGTTCTTGGGCCTCGAATCCCGCCGCAATCACGGCCCGACGGGCGATGATCCGAAAACCGTTCTTGGTAGTGATGCGAACGCCGCGACGGGTTTGCTCCAAACGCTTCATCTGCGTGCGGTCATAAACTTCCAGACCCGCGCGCTGTCCAGCAGCCAGGAGACCGTGCGTCAGGCGGTGCGGATCAACCTGGCCGCCGTCTCGGGAGAAAAGCGCCGCCGGGCGGATGAACGGAAAGCGTTTCCAAATCGCTGACGCTTCGAAGAACTCCAGGTCAATCCCCAGTTTCCGACGCAGTTGGAATTCCTCTCGCAGTTCAGGAATCTCCCACTTGTGGCGGGCGAGAAACAAACTGGGCTTTCGCTCGAAGCCGCAATTGATTTTCAGACGCGCGGCGAGTCGTTCCAATTTTCCAATCGCTTCGCGACACAACTGGTAGCTCCGGGTCGCCGCGACCGGGCCAACTTTTTTGATCAACTCCCGCAACGGCACATCAATTTCGTACTGGAGCAGCGCGGTGCTTCCGCAGGTGCTGCCCGTTCCGATGTCCCGCTTGTCAATCAACAGCGTCTTCACGCCGGCCTCCACCAGTTGAACCGCCACCAGCGCTCCACTGATCCCACCGCCGATGATGACCGCGTCGCAAGCGACGTCGCGTTGCAACGAAGGGTAGTTCGCTGGCAGACCATTGTTGACCGACCAAAAGGGATGATGCGAAGTCAGGTTCATGAGGCGCTTATCGGGATCAGCCCTTGGCGGCGTGGTGAGGAGAGGCCACTGGTTTCGACTCGGGGGAGCCTCGCTCCCGAAGCCAGATGGAAAGAAACACAATGGCGAATACGGCGAGGAATTCACTTTGCCAATTTTGGAACGACTCGAACCAGAAGCGCGAGGTGCACAGATATTGCAGGAGGGAAAGCGCCGACTGCCCGTGATCAGCGCGCTCCTCATTGTAATGCAGGCGGCCGCCAATCAAGTGTCCCAAAAACGAGAGCAGGAATAGCGCGAACAAGGCGATGGAAAGTGAATGTTCATAAAGAACCAACAGATGGCCGCCCTTTCTTACTGGCCACGGCGACTTCGGATCGTGGCGATGGAGACGTGGGTCTTCATCAACCGGATCTTTGCGGTCAGGGGCTTTGGACTCAGAAGACCCTTTTTGAAAAAGGAAAACCGTCAAAATGACGTAAGCTGCCATTTGCAGAAACTCGCTCTCCCAGTTTTCGAAGACCGCTTCCAGAAAATGGCCGCTGCTCAGATAGGCCCGGAGGGTGAGCGCCGTCCCGCCGCGGGCCTTCTGTTCGGCGTTGTTCTCGTGATAGCCGGTGATGGTCTGGCCGATAAGGAAAATGAGGAAGCACCCGAACACCACCAGTGAAAGCCCGTTGTTGCGCAGGAATTTCTTCATTTGTTGGGCACGGGTTGCAAGCGATCCAAAGTGGAGATCAAACCCGGCGACCTCACCCGCCGATGGCCCGGGTTATTTTTCCTCGGTCACTTTTTCGTGCAAGGATTTTCGCGCGAGCCGATCCAGGTCCTCGTCCGTCACCGTGGGCAGAAAGCGCTTTCGAAAGAGTTCGTCGTGTATGATATCCACAATCGCCACCATCGGTGCGGCGACCAAAACCCCCAGTACCCCGAAGGCAGCGACACATAAAAGCATCGAGAAGATCACCGCCACCGGATGCAATTTCATCCCCCGCGCCATTATCAGCGGGAGAATCACATTATTCTCCAAGGCCTGGATCGCCATGTAAGCGAGCACGACCCAGAGCGGCGTCATGCCACCTTTGCCGACGGCAAACAATAGGGCGGGGACGGCGGCGAGCATCGGGCCCAGATAGGGGACCGCTTCCAGGGCGGCGGCGATCACTCCCAGAACCAGCGCGTCCGCGAATCCGAAGATGGGCCACATGACCAGGAAGACCAACAGGCCAATCGTCAACATCCCCAGCAATGTCGCCCCGACCCAGGAGGGCACAAATTTTCCAATGCGTTGGATGATGGTCAGGGTCTGCGGGTGGTGGCGCTCAGGGATCACGGAGAACATGGCCCCGAAGATCGGGCGGGGATTCATCAACGTAAAGGTGACGCCGAAGAAAACCGTTACCAACACGATCAGGATTTGCGCCGCGTTGAACGCCACGGACGTGAAACTGCCCGCCACTCCCTGGAGCGCCTTCCCCAAGCCGGTTCGGAGCGGTGCGGGTTCGCTCGCTGGCTTGACGGGAGCCGATTCGGCCGTGCGGCGAGCGGCTTCGTGTTCGCCCGCCGCCGTCTTGGCCTGGACAATTTCAGTGGTGACTTCGGCCTGGATCTTTTCCTCGGATAACACGGCCTCTTTTTCCATTTTAATCAAGGGCTTCTGAAGTCGTTGCCAGTAATCGGGCAGTTTTTCCGAGAACTTGACGACGGACGCCCTCATCGGGGCGAAGAAAACCCAACCCGCTAGGGCAATGATCGCAATCAGCGCCACGGCGATCAGCGCCGTCGCGACTTTTCTTCCCCCCGTTAGAGCCCGCATCCGGGAGATCACTGGATTGACGGCCAGTGAAACCAACACAATAAGGAGAAACGACAGCAGGATCGGAGACAAGACCGGGAGAATTTGGGTTATGGCAAACAACACCGCGCCCAGGACCACATAGGAATAACCCGGGCGCGAGCGCCCGACAGGTTCAAGTTCGTTGGGCTTCGGCATTTTCTCCCTTGGTTGATTTACGTCCGCTGACCGGATGGGGTTGTTCGGCAATCGCCTCCTTCGGAGTGACCGGCTTCGCCCCCGGCACCGGTTCCCGCCGCGAACCATGCCGGGCGGAATAAATCTGCGTGAACTTCGCGCCGAAGAACAGAATCTGCGCCGAGTAATACACCCACAACAATACGACGACCAGAGAGCCGGCCGCGCCGTAAGCCGAGGTGACACTGCTACGCCCCAGATAGAGTCCGAGCAAATATTTTCCGAGATTGAACAGGAGCGCGGTGAGCAGCGCGCCGGTCCAAACATCCCGCCAGGCGATCTTCACATCGGGCAATACCTTGAAAATCATGGCGAACAGCAATGTAATGACCACAAAGGAAATCACGAAATTGATTCCCTGCCAGAGGGTTTCCTGCGCGGGCAGCAACCCGGTCATGTAGTTGCCGAGTGCGGAGAGGGCTGCGCTAAGCACCAATGAAACCAACAGCAGAAATCCGATGCCGATAATGAGAGCAAAGGACAGGACGCGGTCCTTGATAAAATTCCTCACCCCACGCCCCGGCTTCCGGCGGACTCCCCAGATTGAGTTAAGCGCGTCCTGAAGTTGCACGAAGACGCCCGTCGCGCCTACGAAAAGCGTGGCCGACGCGATTACTGTCGCCCAGACTCCAGTCGTTGGTTTCCGGGCTGCGCTGACCAGCGCTTGGATCGCTTCGCCGCCTTCGCTGCCGACCAGACCGGAAACCTGGCTGAACAATTCCCGCCGGGCCGCTTCTTCCCCGAACCAGAGGCCGGCAATGGCCAGCACAATCACGAACAACGGGGCAATGGAGAAGAAGGTATAGAAGGCCAGGGCCGCGCCCAACCGCGAGATGCTCTGGTCAAACCATTCCGAAACCGCTTGCTTCACCATCGCGAAGACGGATTTCAGCGGTCGCGTCATGGTTGTTACGTGGAACATTGCCATCCGGCAGAGGCGATCAAGCGTTAGATACCCAGCCCCGGTAATTCACCGGCCATGGGTCTGATTCCGGTTGCTTCGCTTCACAAGCTTCAGGGATTGAGGCGGCGCCGAGACTCGCGCCGTTTTAGCCCGGATTTCTTCCCGTCGCGCCGAGCCTCGTGAGTCCCGCGCGAAGGGATATTCCCGCGGATCCAACGGCTGTTTATTGTTTGCGGATTCCTTGGTTTGCGGACTGGGTGATTCTTTTTTCATGGTCATGCTCGTTGTGTTGTCTGGCGGTTGAATGGCTAGAGAGAATCAGAAAACGCCAGCGATCGGTGCTCGCAAGCGCGCTCGCTCCGTTGAAGTCGGGTGCCATGTTTTCTTTTTTTTGCCGAAGGTGAAGACAACGTTTGTCGTTGAATCAACCCGCCGGGTCGTTTTGGACACGGAAGGAGAGATTTGGAATCGGTTGTCGCCCGTGATTGCTCATAAGACTTCTAGTGACAGTACGCTCGGAGCGCATGCCATAACAATGGGGTCTTTACCTCCGAACGGTGGGTGCTGAATTACGGTGTTCAGTGAGCAGCCTGCCGCAAGCAGGCCTGATTCGCCGACTTTGGCACGACCCGAGGGGGTCGAAAAGGCTCAACGGCTCGAAACACTATTTCCAAGGTTCAACTACTGAAATCAACGCGTCCCGGCGCTGCGTGAAGTCTTTGCTCGAGCGCGTCCCGGACGCCAACTGCGCGCGGTTTTTCTGGTTCGCCGCTCTTCGCGGAAACTCCGGCGCAGTTCGAGCTCGGTCATCACCAGCCGGCTCAACGCGAGCAAATCCTTTTTTTGCGCGGAGGTCAGGGTGCGGGCGACCCGGTCAATGACGCAGAGTGTGCCCAAGGCGCGCTGGTCGGGCGTCACGAGGGGCGCGCCGGCGTAGAATCGAAAATGCGGCCCCGACGTAATCAAGGGATTCTTCGCGAAGCGCTGGTCCTTGGTCGCGTCGGGAATGATGGTTAGCCCGCGTCGCATGATGGTGTGGGCGCAAAAGGCGAATTCGCGCGGCGTTTCCTGGAGTCGCACTCCCACTTTCGACTTGAACCACTGGCGGTGCTGGTCAATCAGCACCAGGAGCGCAATGGGTGTCTGGCAAACATGTGAAGCCAGCACGGTAACGCTGTCGAAATTCTTTTCCGGTGGCGTGTCCAGAATGTCATAGCGTTTGAGAGCGGCCAGGCGCTGCTTCTCATCGTGGGGAATCGGTATCTTGAAAGCCGTGGGCTTGATCCAATGGATCGGCAGGTGTTTCTGTTCCGCTGATCGTGGATTCGGCCTTTTCATGCTGGTTGGTTGCCCTGAGATGCTCCGATGGCCGGGATTACATGTTCAAAGTCCACACGGGATGGGTAGCCGGCAGCGCCGGACCGCTGGTCCCGCGTCGCGGCGCTTCGGCTGTTCGAAGACTGGTGCGGAGACCGGGGACGACTGCCGGAATGGCGACGCGGGATCGCTATTGATTTATTGGCGCTGGGGAATTGAGTTTTCCCGCTGAAGGAACGGTGCACCGGCCGTGGGTTTGAGAAGGGGGTTGTTTTCATTCACGACCAATCATTTGTCACCATTTCGGATGGGTGACGAGGGCTCAAAGCCTTTGCCCTCTTTCTCGCCGAGCGGAATTTCCACCCGGATTGTCGTACGTTTGCCCGGGGTGGATTGGACAGTGAAGGTTCCGTTGACCATCTGCACGCGCTCGCTCATGCCGAGCAGCCCCAATCGCCGGTTCTTTTTGGCCAGTAGCACCCGGCCCGTCGGAAAGCCTTTGCCGTTGTCGATTACTTCCAGGCAGATGGCGCCATCCCGTTTCTGAATCTTGACCTCCGCCCGGCTGGCTTGCGCGTGGCGAGCGACGTTGGTGAGCGCTTCTTGGGCGACGCGATAGAGCACAGTTCGTTTGTCTCCGTTCACATGGTTGACGGCTGCAAAAACCGACAGGCGTACATGAATCCCCGTCTGCGCGGTGAAGTTTTTTAAATAAGTCTGAAGGGCAGGGATGATTCCGAGGTCGTCCAATGCCGTCGGACGCAATTCCCGGGCGAACTGATGAACCGTGTCCACAGAGTGCGCCACCAGCTCCTGCGTGCGGGCGATGCTTCGGGCCAGATCCTTTGCGCTAAGCGTGGACTCTTTTGTCAGGCTGGCCAGGCGGAGATTGATGCTCGTCAAGGTCTGGGCAATGACATCATGCAGTTCGCGACTGATGCGCTTGCGCTCATCCTCTTGCACGGACAGCAGCCGGTGGGACAGGTCGCGGAGTTGGTCCTGCATCTGGCGCGATTGCGCCAACAACTGGCTTTGTTGTGCCTGGGTTTGCTTGAGAGATTCTTCGACCCGCTGCCGCCGGGCTATTTCCTTTTCCAGCCTGCGGTTTGAGCCGGTGAGCACGTTGAGACGGCGCTCCGCTTCGGCTGCCTTCTTGCGTTGGGTGATGTCGTGCGCCACTTTCGACGCCCCAATCACCTTGCCGTTGGCATCCATGATCGGTGATACCGTGACCGAAACATCAATCAAATTTCCGCCCTTGGTTTTTCGCTGCGTCTCAAAGTTTTCCAGATTTTCGCCCCGCCGAATCTTCCCAAGAATTTTTTTCTCCTCATGCCGCCGGGCAGTGGGAATCAGCCGCATGATGGAAGTCCCCACCATCTCGCGGGCCGTATAGCTAAATATCTTTTCCGCCCCTTCATTCCAACTGGTGACGGTACCGTTCAGGTCTTTGCTGATAATGGCGTCGGCCGAAGATCGGACAATTGCGGCCAGCCGGTTCAGAGTTATCTCGGCCTTGCTGCGTTCGGTGATATCGCGCGCCACTTTCGACGCCCCAATCACCTTGCCGCTACCATCCGTGATCGGTGATACGGTGACCGAAACATCAATCAACCGTCCATCCTTGGTTTTTCGCTGCGTCTCAAAGTGCTCCAGGTTTTCGCCCCGTCGGATCTTCTCAAGAATTCTCTGCTCCTCATGCCGCTGGGCGGCTGGAATCAGCCGCGTGATGGGAGTCCCCACCATCTCGCTGGCAGTATAGCCAAAGATCGTTTTCGCGCCTTCGTTCCAACTGGTGATAATGCCATTCAGATCTTTGCCGATAATGGCGTCGGTCGAAGATCGGACAATGGACGCCAGCCGGTTAAGACCGATTTCCGCCTTCTTGCGTTCGGTGATGTCGTAAAAGCAATTGACGGCCCCCGCGACTTCTCCGCGTTCGTTCTTCAGCGGCCGGATATTCACCACCACCGCAATCCGTGAGCCGTCAGGTCGTTGGACGACCACCTCCGCATCACGCACCGTGGTTATTTTGCCGCTGATCACCTCGGCCATGGGACACTGTTCGTGGGGCATGAAACTGCCATCGGGGCGAAACAATTTGAAGGAGCCACAAAACCGTTCGTCGGTGTCTCCGGGCGCAGGCGTGCGGCCCCAAATCTCGGCGGCGCGATCATTGAATTGTTGAATCACGCCGGCGGCATCACACCAGTAGACGGCCACGGGCACGACCTCGAACAAGGAGCGATAGCGTTTCTCGCTTTCGCGCAAGGCTGCTTCGGCCTGGATGCGTTCAGTGATATCCGCGATCACGACGCGGCACCATTTGCGTTCCCCCTTCGGATGGATGGCGGATACCGCCCTGAGGCTGGCCCAAAATGTGCCGCCCCCTGGCATCAGAAATAGCACTTCACACGTTTGATTCGTTTGCCCATTGAAGACTTGTTTCAAAAAGGCGAGAAAAATGAGCCGACTCGGCGGGGCCACAAAAGTCAACAAACGCCGGCCGACAAGCAGCGACCGTTCCGTATTGAACAAGGCCGCGCTCGTCAGGTTGGCTTCCAGGGTTACGCCCGACTCGTCAACGGACACATAGCCTACCGGCGCGAAGTCGTAGAGATCTGTGTATTTCTCCAGCATCACCTCCAACTCGTTTCGGGTTCGCTTGAGCTCGGCATTCTGCATCTCCAGCTCAACCTGCTGGACTTCCAGTTCATGCAGCGCGCGGACAGTACTGCTATCTAGGTTCTGACGGGTTTCTGGAGACGAAGCTTTTGGCCGGCTACGCTGCCGCAGGTTGACGTGGCGGTATCGTTCAGGCCTAATCGATTGGGGTGACTGGTGAACAGACATGGCTCGGAGTTTTTCCGAACCACGAGGGGCTGGTTTGCCTTCTTTGATTGCGGGGGCTGGCTTTTTCCGCATGTCGGGTGGTATCAGAATTGTGCGGTATCGCGGGGTTCTGAGAATTGATTTTGGTTCTATCCACACTGTCCAGCGGCCCAGGCGAAGGTGGTTCGCACCCTCATCCACGCGGTCGTTGAGCCATTGGCTATGGGTCAAATTGCAGTGGCAATGACCCCGGTCAGATAGCTTCTGGGAATCCGCAAGCGGGGCAACTCATTTCCCGAACATTTTAAGCACGATGAAAATGACGATGGCCCCAACGACCCCACCTCCGAGGAGGAGATACATCAGTGACCAGCCGGCGGCGGCAAACATGGGTGTTAATATTAGTGCGAGCATAAGCTTTGGAGTTTTTGGGTTTGTTAGTGGTCCCGCCACCGTCTCGCGACGGGAGCGGGACAATTGGTATTCAGGACTGTTCGGTCCCGCTAAATTCCGTCCCGATATCGAAGGCGGTGGCATAGCCTGCCTTCTCCTTTTGGATGGATGGTTGCGTTTTCGCGCCGGTGACCTGCACCTTGTCCCGCAGCAAATTGGCCTTCTGCGCCAGGAGTTTTCGCGTTTCCTTTCCCGACTGGGGCGCATACAGCAGGGCGATACCGGCGCCGATCAGCGCGCCGACCGCAAAGGGCGTGAAGCTGTTGCGTGAGGGTGAGGGTCCTTGAAGCATGATTATATCTCCTCAGTAACTTGGTGGTTATTTGTGGGACATTTCGGTGAGCTTCCGGCCTTTGCCGCGCCGCGTGGCGTGACCTTCCTCCTCGGAATCCGAATCCGAGCTGTTTTCATCGAGCGCTTCCTCGTTGCTGCTGGCCCGCGCCAGTTCGGTGAGCGAATCATTGGCGGTTTTTTCCTGGGCCAGAATCTCCTCCAACAGGTTGGCGGCTTCTCGATTTCCGAGCAAGCCGGCCCATTCATGCAGGCAACCATAGGTCGCGATTTCGTAGTGCTCGACTTTTTGCGCAGCTGCGATCAACGCCGCGTTGATGGCCGGAGAACCCTTGAAATCGGCCGCGATTTCGTCGCCCTCTTCAAGCAGGCCGACCGTGGCTTCGCAAGTTTCCCTTCGGGGTTTTTCATTAAAGGCCTTGAAGACCTGTTCGAGTTTTTTAACGTGGCCTTCGGTTTCTTTTAAGTGGGCCTGAATCACTTCCTTGAGGTCATCGCAGGTGGCAGCTTTGGCCAGCTTGGGCAGGGCCTTGACGATCCGCTGTTCGGCGTCATACATGTCCGTCAGTTCGTCCATGAACAAATCATTGAGTGTTTTCATATTCCTTTGAATAGCAGGTGGCGCTGGTTTAGATGGACCTGCGGCCAAGTTGCCTTGGCCGCAGGATAGGCTTTCATCCGTTAGCGGGGATAGTTGGCGTAGGTCTTGTCGCCTGGACTGGGCGGGAGATAATCATTGTCATCATCATCGTCCTTCGCAGACGTTGAATCTTTTTTTGCCTTCGGGGCGGATGCATCACCCGTCACACAGATATCCTGGGCCCCCGCGTCCTTAAAGATGTCCTTGGCCCGCGTGATTTCGGCTGCATTCTCAGTATGGACTGAGAGCAGGAGATTACCGGCTTTGACCTTGCCTTCGTAACGCTTAGCTTCCAATTCCGGAATGCCAAGCCCGATCAAACCACCGGCGATACCACCGGCAGCCGCCCCGATGGCTGCGCCACTAAGCGCGGCCATGATTGGACCCGCCGCGATAAAAGGTCCCACGCCGGGAATGGCCAATGCGCCAATCCCGACAATCCAGCCCAACGCTCCCCCGACGACGCCACCGGTACCTGCGCCGGCGGCGGCCCCCTCGGGCGCTTTGGTGTTCTTCTCGTGCGCAAAATCACGCGTGGTGCCCTTGTCAGGGAACAACACGGAGATGTCGTTGTTGGAGAAGTTCGCGTCTCTCAACTGATCGACAATGCGATCGGCCTGCTCGCGCGAGTTGGCGATGCAGAATACAGATTTCTTTGACATGGTTTTAGTTTTCTTTGGTTTGGTTTTTAGTTTGGTGACCGGATCAGTTGTCGGACTTTATCTCGAGCTGATTGTCCACGTTCCCCGTGGTCGCAATCCGGTTTGCGATTTCACCGATGAGCCGTTTCTCTTCGGCGGAGTTCACCGGCCCGCGAAGAATGACCCGGCCGCCATTGGTGATGATCTTCACGTTGCGGGCATTAGTGGACATTCCCTTCGTAGCAGTGATTTCCTTGCGGATCTGGGCTGTGGTGTCCACGTCGGCCTGGTTGTTGCCCTGGTCGAATGAGGTCGCGGTTTGATCATTCCGGTCGCGCACATTGCGTCCCGAGTTGTCTGGTTCCGTGGTCCGATAATCGCGGTCGCGCACGTTGCGCCGCGTATCGCTCGAATCGAGACCGTCGGTGGTGAAATACGGCTCAACTTTATAGGCGCGATAGATTCCGCCGGCATAGGCGGGTTGGGTGAAGTCCGGCCATTGGTTGGCTTTGAAATGCGGCGCCTGGGCCAACATTTCCTTCGAAGCGTCCAGCTGGAGGGTGTCGCGATCCGGGGTGAACTGTAGGGCGCTCGGGGGAACCGCGCTGAGCTCATCGCCCATGCCGAGGAAGCCACCAGTTGAAATGACCACAGCCACGATGCGGCCCGACGGCATATCCACGAGGAGGTTGTTTACGTCTCCCAGCTTTTCATCCTGCAAATTTTTCACCGCCGTGCCATTGAGCTTGCTCGCCTTTTGCAGGTGGCTTAAGCGCGAGGCGGGAATCATGAATTGGCTGTCACCGGTGACCCGATCCTTATCCCACGTCCCATCTGGCTTGCGGGTCGAGCTGGTGTTAGGAGTATTGGCCTGCGAATCGCGTTGGACAAAGGTGTAGGCGTGCTCTTGGCCATAATAACGATAGACGGTCGTGACATGCGCGGAATCGGAGTATTCCGTCCACTTCGCGGTCTCAAATTTGGGCGCGTTCTTCAGCCTCTCCTTGGTGGTGTCGAGGTGCAGGACTTTTTGGGCGACATCGTGATGCAAAGCGCCCGGGGGCACGGCGGTGAGGGTATCGCCGACGCCGATGAATCCGCCCGTGGACAGAATCACCTGGACGACCCGCCCGGATTCAAGATCCACGGCGAGCTCTTGCACTTTGCCGAGTTTTTCGTTCTGGAGGTTTTTGACTTCCATGCCGATCAGGTCGGTGGATTTGGCCGCGCCATTCAGCCGATTGGCCGAGCGTACGGTAGGGACGCGGTCGCGGGCATAATCCGGATTTGCCGGGCGTGGAAGGGTTGGATCTTGGGCCAGACCCGCGAATGCCAGCATTGAGGCGGCGGAAGCGTTGAGGATGATTGTCAGTCTTCGTTTCATAATTTGTTTCGTGTTATTCGGGCGTTGTTGTTTGTTCGTGAGCAGCCTTCGCTTTCTCACATCGTCTAAGCTACGCGGGGCAGCGGGGAGGTAGCTATGGGGTGTTGGCCTACTTTGGGCGGATGGTACCCGGGCCATCTCGACCATCCCGCTGTAGTCGAAACAACGACAGTAAAACCAGAGTGATTGAGGCTACGCGGAAGCGGGCGGAGACGTAATTTCGTGGGAGTGAAATTGCACCTGGTTTTCTGGATGAGCTTATGGCTGACCGGAGCGGTGGTTCCGCAGGCAATGTCTGCGGAGTTGACGCCAGAAAAGCTCTATGAAACGGTTTTGCCATCGGTGATGACATTGGAGGTGGAAAGCTGCAGTGGTGAAAAGTTCATCGGCAGTGCGGTGCTCGCTTTGGCAGATGACTGCGCCCTCACGGCCTGGCATGTTGTCGCCGATGCGCGATCAGTTTGGGCGGTTTTCGCAGACGGCCAGCGCGTGCGCGTGACTGGGTTCCTCGATCAGGACGGGGGACGGGATGTCGCGTTGCTGAAGTTGGAGAAGCCCTTGGCGCGCCGACAGGCCGTTCTTGGCAAGAAATTGCAACCGGTGGCGGCCCGGGCTTACGTAATCGGCTCGCCCAAGGGCTATGATTTCAGTATCAGTGATGGTTTGATCAGCCAGACGCGGATGGTGGATGGCGTGCTCCAGTATCAACTTTCGTGTCCCATCTCGCCGGGAAACAGTGGGAGTCCAATCTTCAATCAATCTGGGGAAGTAATCGGCATCGCGTCGTGGACCAAATCCGACGCCCAGAATGTAAGCTTTGCCATTCCCACCCAGGAATTCAGCCGGCTCAATGTCTCTCAGCAACCGAAGACTTGGGAGCAGCTGGCGGTGGGGCCTGCTGCGGCTTCGTCTGACCGGTTGGTCAAATCCCGCCAAGGTAATGACCAAGCGATGTCAGCCAAGGAAGCGGCGGATGCAGAGGGTTACGCCGCGTTCCAAAAACAGCTCAAGGACTCCGTGGGCAAATCCGTTACCGTCGTTTTTCAAGAAGCAGACCGAACCAACGTTTTCAACTTCATCGTCAAGTAAGGTCTGCGGCGGAGTAGTGCGACGGCTAGCGGAGCAGCAGTATCACGATGATGATAAGCAGGAGCAGTCCGACGGAACCGCCCCCAATCCAGATGGCATTGGCAAGTATCGGAGTAATCAAGGGATCCATAATGTGCCTTTCGTTCTGATGGCAATTAATTGGCCATCATTTTGAGAAGTCACGATAAGCCCGTATCGGGGTCACGCCTATGGGGAGTTCCCCTACCCAATCCCTCGAACCAAACCGTCCGGTTGGTCGGGGCAGGGTAGGGGCTGAAAACCGGCGCAATGCTAACCCTGCACCGCCTCATAGCGATTTGAGGTATTCCACCAAGTCCGCTTTTTCCGCATCGGTCAAACCAATGTGGAAATGGCTGTTGTAATGGTTGACCACGTCAGCAAGCGTGGCGAAACGGCCATCGTGATAGAAACCCCCTTTGGAGCGCGTGAAAAGACCTTTCAACGGCGTCGTGCGATAGCGTTGATCCGGCGAACGATTGGCTTGGAAATCATCAATCCCAATTTCGGCGGGCGTATGGAGATTCCAACCCGGCTCGGTGAAAATGGGCGGCACGTGACAGGTGGCGCACTGCGCTTTGGACGTGAACAACGTCTGGCCACGTTCGGCGGCTGCGGAGTTGAAGCTGCCACGCGGCGGTTCGGGCGCTGGAAGGGCCAGCTGATAGAACTGCAGCGCCGCAAGGCTGGACGTCACCAGGTCGGGTGAGTGGCGCACATTCCAAAAACCATTCCGTGCCGCCACCGGGAACCTGTTCGTATCCGCCAGGCGTGGGTCGTAGAACGTGCCGCGTCCTCCCATTTCGAGGTTGGCGACGAAAGCATTCCAATGCGTGATCGAACCCCAACCGGTGTAGGTGTGCAGATTCACGCCAGCCAGGCCAAAGGCCGCGGGAAGCAGCGTGGCGCCGGATTTGCCGTCCGGACGGAACGCCTTTCCATCGAGCAGCAACGCGGCATCAAATTTGCCTGGCCCCCAACTGTTCAACACCGTCCGCACGGTCGCTTCATCCACCTGGAGCGCGGCCGTAAACGGCGAAACGTCGGGCGCCAGATTGATGATCGCGCCGACGTTCAAGTCACGATTCGGCCAGCCATCCAGACGTTGGCCGATACCCGATGCCAAGGAGTCGTCCACCGTCGAATGACAGAGGGCACATTGGATGCCCACGGATTTTATGCGCCCGGCGTTGTCAAAAAATCCGGTGACGCCGACCACCGAGTTGAGTTTGAGCAAAGCCAGCGTGGTGGCCGGATCGTCGAGGTTGACCTGTCTCGCGCGTAGTTGCGACTGCAGCGAACGGGGCAGTGCCTGGGCATCCACCTTCAATCCGACTGCGAGTGCCGTCCGCGGGCTGACCCCGGGGCCGACGCCGCCGTTGTTGGTGCCCGCCAAGGCGAGATGCAGTTTAAGCGCATCGCCCCAGAACACCTCGTCGCCGAAGGTGTCGTATCGAAAAATCTGCCGCCCTTCTTTGAACAGGTTGGCGTGGTTTCGAACGATGGCGCGGTCGAAGCTTTTGCCGGAAATGGCGTTCGACCTAAGGTTGCCAGGAGTATCTTGGCCTTCGCCAAGGAACGGGAGCAATGTCAAGGTGAGTGCTGCTAGTATGTGCTTTTTCATAACCAAGCTTTCTATTCATGGTTTGGTTGGTGTGGTGGTTTGTATTGCCGCTGCCGTGCAGCAGCTCGATTACTTGGGGTCTTCATGCCGATGCTTGCGGCGTTCGAAGTTGTATTGAAACAGCACCCCGACGCTTTGGGCGCCTTCCTCACCGTCGCGCACGGCGTTGAATCCATAGCCGTAGCGGACCACCACCCTCCACACTTCGCTCGCGGACGTGTAGGAGAGAGCGGGGCCAACGCCCGTTTGCCAGCGGCTGGGCAGTTCGAATCCCGGCAGATAGTCAACATACGCACTGGCAACTCCGAGCCGTAGTTGCCACCGATGATCCGCCGAGAGCGGTGCAACGTAGGCCGCGCTCATGTGCACGAAACGTTTGGCCGAGATTTCCTCGTAATAATATCCGGGCAGCGTCAACGGTAGTTCCGCGGCCAGGGGCAGGACGCCGCCCAATCGCCAGGCGCTGAAGCGATCCGCATGCTCCGATCCGCCGACCGTCAGGGCGAACGAGATTTGATGGCCGGTGTTGGTCCAGGCGTAGCTCAGGCCGGCGTAGAGCCAGTAGAGATCCGTCGCGTCTTCCACCTGTCGGGGATCTGTGTCGAAACCGTAAGGGGTGTGATCCAGCCGCCATTGACGCTCGAACCAGACCGAGACTTCCATCGCCAGATCCGGATAGAGCATCGGCTCCTTGCCGGCAAAACGCAGGCCCGCGCGCGCGAAGGTGCTCATCCGATCGTCAGGCAGGTCGAAATCATCATCGGTCTTGCTGGTCGCGGTATACGCCGAGTAATGGGCCCCACCCTTCAAGACGAGATTGAGCGGGATGAAGTAACCGGGATTGATCCGATGATATAGGTTGAGCGACATGCCGCCGCCATGCCCATCGAAGCTCTCTTCCTTGTAGTAGTGGCCTTGCCGGACTTCGTAATAATTCTCACCGAAACCTCCGCCATAAATGCCAATGCCCGCATGAGTGTGGGGGGAAATCAACTGGCGAAAGCCGATCTCGCCGTCGAAGTAAATGGGAGCTACTGCTAGCCGCAGCGCCACGTTAGTCCGAACGAATTCGGGATCGTTGTAATAATAGTAAGCATAGAGTGATTTTGGTCCCTGGTCCGACAGGGACAGGTCATAACCGAGTTGGAGCAAGCTGCGGGGTTTGGGGTCAATTTGGGCCGAGGCGGGCAGGGAGCTACTGCCAAGCACCAAACCAATTGCCACCGGAAGGCTTCTAAGCGACATAGATGCAAGATATGAATGGGAATCGCAACGGATTGTCGGAATGGCGGGCGTTTGCTTTTGAAGGAACGATCCGTTTCCCATGCTCTTAATCTACGCAAAGGCCTCCCTCGAGCTATGGGGTGTTCTCCTCAACTGTGCGAGGCGCTGCCTTACTGTTGCGGAGGCCGCCGCAACAGGCGAGAAACGCCACGCCAGCCAACGAGCTGTCGGCCTACTGAGATTTGTCCTGGGTCATTTTGTGGAGCCGGGCTTTCTCCTGGCCCGTGGACTTTTCTGTCTGATCCTGCAACAGCAATAACTCCTTGGTTCGACCGGGAAGCGCTTCATGCACCTTCAGATCTTTGCCAAAATCTTTCTCCGCCCGCGGTGGTTTTGATTTCTGGGCGCTAAGCCGGGCGTCAGCGTGTGAGGCATTCGGCCTGATCATTGACCTGCCGCGCTGGCGTCGTCCCGATGTTCGCTTCATTGCTTGGGGTCTGGAGTCAGGGGCGGGCTGTTTTGGAATGGTTGTCTGCTGGCTGGTCAGAGCCTCTGGGCTTTCCGTTTGGGCGCGTTTCCCATCGCTTGACCCTTTGGGTCGGAGAGACTGAGATCAGCCGATGGAGGGGCCACTTTTATCACCGAATTTTTCCCGCCGAACGGGTTGGGCACGGTTTCTTGAGCGCGCGGGTCGGGCATCCACTTGCCATCCACTACCAGGCAGTATTCATACGTGCCCGGC
>Ga0315912_10002262_pt1 | contig 20974 bp, 14 predicted proteins | sample VfabasoilMG_FD_204469 | JGI IMG/M metagenome (GOLD analysis project Ga0315912, IMG submission 204469) | Garden soil microbial communities collected in Santa Monica, California, United States - V. faba soil | ecosystem: Environmental > Terrestrial > Soil > Garden | place: USA: California...
CACCCCACCCGCCAACTGGGCCGGCACCCTTGTTGGCGCGCGATTCCGCGCGCTATCTTTCCCCCCCCACCGGCGTCGCAAATGGGAAAAACACCGCGCGCTGACGCGCGCTCCTACAAAAACCTCGTGACGTTGTCGCGATCAGCCGGGGCGGCTGCCTGGGGCCTTGTCCGAACCCTGCCGGTTCTGCGCCGGCGCCGCCGGCAGGGTCGTGCGCTCGATCAGGGTGACTTCGGGCTTGTCCCAGCTTCCGGTCACCTTGTAGCGCGCGCTCGAGGCATCGCGGATCGGGCGCGAGAGGATGTTCTGCACCAGGGCGCCGGCGGCTGCACCCGCGGGGCCCGCGGCGAGCGCGCCCACCACGGTGAGCACGCCACCCACCTTGGGCTGCACGTCCATCTCCTGGTCATAGTCGCGTGCGGCGAGGCCAGTGCGGCCGCGGATCTTCACCACGGCGGCCGGCGCGCGCAGCGCGAGGTCGTCGGTCACGGCATTGCCCTGGTGCAGCTTGAAGCTGCCGTCGATGGAATCGAAGCTCATGCCGGTGCGGAAGAAGTCGCTGAAGTCGAGCGACAGGCGACGCGGGATCGCACTCAGGTTGATCAGGCCGAACAGCCGCCCCGCGCCCGGATCCACGTCGAGGATGCGCCCGCTCTCGACCTTGCCGGTGAGCGTACCCTCCGCGCGCGCGAAGGAGAACGCGACCGGCGTGCCGGGCCAGCTGCCCTGGAACTGCACGGCGGAGTTGCCTTCGCCGATCATGCCCACGTAGCCGAAGGCATCGAGCATGCGCCCGAGGTCCTCGGTGGTGAGATCGAGTTCGAACGTACTGAGATCGGCGCCGTCCACCTTGCGCCAGTCGCCGCGCGCGTTCAGGGCCAGCACCGGGGAACGGCTCTCGAACTTCTCCACGCGCAGGGCGCCGGCCTGCGGATAGGACTCCACCCGCGTCTCGCCGAAATCCACGCCGCCGAGCTTGAGCACCTTGGTCCACACGTGCAGCGGCGGCAGGGCGGCCGGATCGGGCGTGCCGGCGCTGCCCGCGGGCGTCGCAGTCGCGCCCGCGGGCGACGGTGCAGGCGGTGCCGCCGCGACGGCGCTCGCCGGCGAGGCCGGGGTCGGCGGCGCGTCGGGATCACCGGACGCCGCGTCGTGCGCTGTCGTTGCCGCCGGCGCGGCCGGCACGGCACTGGGCGCGGCGGGCACCACGAGCCGCTCGAAACGGGCGGTGATGCCGCGGCGCATCAGGTCCTGCGTGGGCCACTGCACCGTGCCTTGCAGCCGTTCGCCTTCGAACGAATAGGTGCCGCCGTCCTTGCCGCGCTCGTAGCGCACGCGCACGGCGCCGAAGTCCTGGCCCAGCGCGAGCACGTGTTCGCCGCCGAGGTCGAGCGCGGCGATCGGCGTGCTGCCACCGCCAGCCTTGCCCCATCCGTCGAGATCCAGTCGCGGCAGCGTCCCGACCAGCGACAGGCCCTCGCCGGGCAACGGCAGGGGTTCGGCGCTGCCGAACGCGAGACTGGCGGCGAACGCCCGGCCCTGTGCGGGCACCATCGCGGTGCCATGCAGCAGGGAGCCCAGGCGGATCGACATGCGGGATCCCGCCAGCGGCCAGCCGACCCGGATCTCGCTCGGCAGCGCGCGCTCGGCCGGCTTGTCGAGCGGCGCGGGCAGCGACAGCGCCGTGCCCACGAGGTCCGAGCGCAAGGTGACTTCGCCCTCGGGCTCGCCGGGTTTCGGCGACTTCGCGCTCGCCACCGCGATCCGCCAGTCGGACCGCCCGGAGAACTGTCCGAGCAGCGACTTCGCCTCGGGCACGGTCGCGAACACCTCGTCGGTCGAGAGGCGTCCGTCCAGTTGCGCTTCGAGCGCGTGCGCGGGATCGCGCACGAATTCGCCGGCGGCGATCGAGAATTTCGCCTCCGCGTCGCGGTAGCGCACCGCCAGCGCATCGCCGGAAAAGCCGTTGCCGGTGAAGCGCAGCGAGCCGTTCGTGTCCATGAAGTCGATGCCCAGCTTCTGCGAACTCAGTTCGCTGCCGGCCAGGCGCAGCTCGCCGTTGAGGTCGGCCTCGGGTGTGTCGTCGCCCAGGGGCAGGTGCAGCTGGAACCCGAGCTCGGTCGAACCGCCCACGCGCATGCCTTCGAGCAGCTTGCCGCCGCGTTCGCGGATCGGGCTCGCGTGCACGAACTCGAGCAGCCGCTCGCCCGGTGCGGTGCCGTGCACGTCGAGCTCCAGCACCGGCTCCTTGAGGTCGGCGATGGTCGCGCCGACCGGGCCCACGCGCACGCCCATCACCTGCGCCTCGTGCAGCTGGATGTCCATGCCGGCATCGGCGAACACCGTGGTCGCGCTCGCGATGTGCGCCCTGGGCCAGTCGGGGTGGTAGTCGAGGTCGGCATCCACGATGTGCGCAATCGCCTCGAAGCGCCCTTCCCGCCCCTTGAAGGGATACGCGCCGAGCGGCCCGTTGAACACCACGCTGCCGCCGGTGATGCGGCCGGTGACCAGGGCGCGGTCCAGCCACTGCACGGTGCTCCTGGGCATCACGTTCACCGGCCAGAACTGCTTCGCGCCGGGCACCGAACACTCGCCGAGCTCGATCGTGGCGTCCAGCACCTGGCCTGCGCCGCTGTGCTCCGAGTGCCAGGCGGCGCGTCCGCGCGCGCTGTAGCCCGAGCCGCGCAGCGCCACGTCGGTGGCCTCGAAGTGCAGGCCCTCCTCGTCGCGCAGCAGGGCCAGGGTCAGCGAGTCGAGGTTGAAGCGGAACGGCTGGCGGAACACGTGCGCGAAGTCGAGCCGGATCGGCTGGCCCGCGTCCGCCACCAGCACCAGCGCATCGCGATCGGCGAGCACGCGCGCGCTGAGGTGCTCGAGGCCGGGCGCGCGATGGGTGGCGATGAAGGACAGCCCGATCAGCTCGCTGCGCAGGTCCGCGCCGTTCGCGTCCCATTCCGCGCGCAGGCCGCGCAGGTCCCCGCGCGGACCCGCCGCGTACAGCCAGGCGCGCAGGCCGTCGGGCAGTCCGCGCGAGAGCGCGACGAACGGAAGCCAGCCGTTGATGTCCACGCGCGGCGCGGCCAGCATGTAGCGACGCGACTCGTCGGTCCCGAGCGCGCGCAGCGCGAAGGTGGTGTGCGGCGCCTCCTTCTCCATGTCGTGCCAGGCGGCGAGGTCCACGCGCCAGCCACCGGCACGTTCGCGCCGCCAGGCGCCGGCCCAGGCCGGCGTGGCGAAGCGCGTGCGCCCCTCGACGTGCTCGTCGTCGGTGATCGGGATGGCATCGACGCCGTTCAGGATCCACTCGGCGCCGCGCGCGTCCACGTCGACGGCGTTGAGCTGGCCGTCCCACTCGAACCACACGCCGAGGTTCAGCGTGCCCGAGATCGCGTTCAGTCCCAGCTTCGGCAGCGCCGCCAGCCACGGCGCGATGCTCAGCCTTTCGCCCCCCACGTAGCAACGACCGGCACCGAAGTCCTCGTCGCCGGTGCAGGCGAAACGGATCGGTTCGGAGCCGGCATCGGCCCAGAACCTGCCGCCGTAGTGCCGGCCGAGCAGTCCGTTCACCTGCCTGAGGTCGACGCGCGCGAACCGGATCTCGGTGCCGCTGGCCTCGTCGCGGACCAGCAGCCGCGCGTCGGCCAGCGACACCGCCGCGAGGTCGAGCAGCGTGTTGGAATCGCCCGTGCTGCCGCCGAAGCGGGCGAGCGTGAAGGCCCCGTCGGCATGGCGCGTGACCTCGAGCGAGAGTCCTTCCAGGCGCAGTTCGATGAAATTGCCGTAGCGCCGCATCCAGGCGTAGAAATCCAGCGCCAGCTCGGCCTGGCCGAGCGCGAACGGCTGCTGCGTGGCATCGGGATCGAGCAGCGTGACCTGTTCGAGCGTGAACACCGGGCCGGCCGGATGCCACGACGCGCGCACACTGGCGAACTGGACGGGGCGTCCGAGCTTCTCCGACAGGTACTCGCGGATCTGCTCGGGGTGCGACATCAACCAGGGCATGGCCAGCGCGAGCGCGCCCACGCCCGCCGCCGCGAGGATGATCCCCAGGGCGAGCGTGCCGAGCACGGCGCGCTTGACCCGCCGCCGGCGTCGCTGCGCCGGGCTCAGGGGGTGGTGCACGCCGCCGATCCGTGTACGTGCGGCGGGAACCGGTGCCGGGAGCGGCGGAAGACCCCCTGCGCGACGGTCGGGCTACAGCAGCACGACATCGTACTGTTCCTGCGAATACTGGTCCTCGGCCTGGAAGCGGATGGTCTTGCCGATGAACTCCTCCAGTTCGGCCACGGCCGCGGATTCCTCCTCGAGGATGCGGCTGACGACCTTGGGCGCGGCCAGCACCAGCAGCTTCGCCGCCTCGAACTGGCGCACCGCGCGCGTGATCTCGCGGAACACCTCGTAGCAGACCGTTTCGGCGGTCTTCAGGGTGCCGCGGCCGGCACAGCTCGGGCAGGGCTCGCAAAGCTGGCGTTCCAGGCTTTCGGTGGTGCGCTTGCGGGTCATTTCCACGAGTCCGAGCGGGCTCATCGAGTAGACCGTGGTCTTGGCGTGGTCGCGCTGCAGCGACTTCTCAAGGGTCCGGATGACCTGACGCTTGTGTTCCTCGTCGGTCATGTCGATGAAATCGATGATGATGATGCCCCCGAGGTTACGCAGGCGTAATTGCCGCGCCGCCGACTGCGCAGCCTCGAGGTTGGTGCGGAACACGGTTTCCTCCAGCGTGCGCGTGCCGAGGTACGCGCCGGTGTTCACGTCGATCGTGGTCATGGCCTCGGTCTGGTCGATCACGAGGTACCCGCCGGACTTGAGCGGCACCTCCTTGCGCAGCGCGCGCTGGATCTCGTCCTCGACCCCGTACAGGTCGAAGATCGGCCGCTCGCCCGGATAATGTTCGATGCGCGCGGCCAAACCGGGCATGAACTGGTTCGCGAACGCGACCGTGCGGTCGTAGGTCTCGCGCGAATCCACCCGCACCAGGTCCACGCCCGGGCGCATCAGGTCGCGCACGGTGCGCAGGGGCAGGGTCAGGTCCTCGTAGATGCGGCTGCCGATCGGCGCCTTCGCCATCGAGGCCTCGATCGCACGCCAGGCGGCCTGCAGGTAGCGCACGTCCTCCGCCAGCGCCTCGGCCGGCTGGCCCTCGGCGTTGGTGCGCACGATGTACCCGAACCGTTCGTTGGGGTCGATCTGCGCCGCCACGATCTCGCGCAGGCGCTGGCGCTCGGCCTCGTCCTCGATGCGCGTGCTCACGCCCAGCGTGCGGCTCTGCGCGAGCAGCACCATGTAGCGCGAGGGGATGCTGAGATGCGTGGTGATGCGTGCGCCCTTGGTGCCGATGGGGTCCTTCACCACCTGGACCACCACGTCCTGGCCGTCGCGCAGCAGTTCGCTGATCGGCGGCACCGGCGTGCCGTTGCCGTTGCCCTCGCCGTTCGCCTCATCGTCGGGCGCTGGCGTGCGCGCGATGTCGGAGGCGTGCAGGAAGGCGGCGCGGTCCAGCCCGATCTCCACGAACGCGGCCTGCATGCCCGGCATCACGCGCTGGACCTTGCCGCGGTAGATGTTGCCCAGGTACCCGCGTCGCTGCGCCCGTTCCAGGTGCAGTTCCTGCAGCATGCCGTTCTCGACCAGGGCGACGCGGGTTTCTCTCGGGGTGACGTTGATCAGCAGTTCTTCGGACACGATTTGCAGTCGGTAGCTTGGATTCGGTCTGGGGGAGTGCCGGAGACGACGGGCGCCCGGCCCCGGCGCCAGACAGGCGCGGCCGCGGACGACCCACGCGCCCGCTCGCGGTCGCGCCCTCCCCCTGGCCCGGCGCATGCGCCAGGGCCCAGGGGCGCCATCGTACCGGGATCGCCGTACGCCCGACGGTGCGCTGCAGCGCGCAGCGTCCCGGCACGGGGCGCGCGTTCAGGCCGCCAAGGGGCCGATGCCGAACTTCGCCAGCAGCCCCGCCGTCTCGTGCACGGGCAGGCCCATGACGCCCGAATGACTGCCGTCGAGATGCTCGATGAACGCACCGGCACGGCCCTGGATCGCGTAGGCGCCGGCGCGACCCATGGCCTCGCCGGTGGCGACGTAGGCCGCGATCACGGCGTCCGACAAGGTCGCGAAGCGGACTTCGGAACGCGACAGCGTCTCGAGTTCGCGTGCCCCGTCGATGCAACAGACCGCTGAAATCACCAGATGCGTTCGTCCGGAGAGGCTTCGCAGCATGTCCGTGGCATCCAGGGGCGTCGCGGGCTTGCCGTAGATGCGACCGTCGAGGATGACCTCGGTGTCGGCGGCGAGCACCACGGCACCGTCCTGCGCCGCCACCGACGCCCATCCCGCGCGCGCCTTTTCGCGCGCGACGCGCTGGACATAGCCTTCCGGTGGCTCGTCGGCGCCCGGGACCTCGGGCACGTCGACGGTCAGCACCGCGTGCGCGACGCCGATCTGCGCGAGCAGTTCGCGGCGGCGGGGGGATTGGGAGGCGAGGTAGAGCATCGGCGGACGCGCCATTTGTTGAAGGTGCGGATTGTAGTTGCCAAGTTCCGCGACCCGACGCGTGACGGGACCTTTGTAGGAGCGCGCTTCAGCGCGCGATCCTTTCAACCCTCGATTGCGGGTCTACGCAAGGCGAAAAGATCGCGCGCTGAAGCGCGCTCCTGCAAGGGATTGCGCGACCGTCGCGTCAAGCGCGGTGATAGGGGTGGTTGTTCACCAGCGACCACGCGCGGTAGAGCTGCTCCACGACGATCAATCGCGCGAGATGGTGCGGCAAGGTCAACCGACCCAGGGACCATCGTTGATCCGCGCGCTGCACGACATCCGGCGCATGCCCGTCCGCACCGCCGATCGCGAACACGAGATCGCGCCCCAGCTGCGACCAGTCGTTCAACCTGCGCGCCAGCTCGGGACTGGTCCATTCCGTCCCGCGCTCGTCGAGCGCCACCAGCAGCGCGTTGCGCGGCAGCGCCGCGAGCACGCGCTGCCCCTCGTCGCGCACGGCGCGCGCCAGATCGGGATGCTTCCCGCGCGGCGCGGGCGCCAGGTCCACCAGGTCGGGGGTATAGGGCTTCGGCAGGCGTTTCGCGTATTCCGCGATGCCCTGTCCGAGCCACGCTGGCGGCCGCTCGGCAACCGCCAGCACGATCAGGCGCATGGCCTCAGGCCATTGCCGCTTCCGCGACGGGCGGGGCGGAATCGCCGACCGTCCACAGGCGTTCGAGTCCGTAGAACTCGCGCACGCGCGGCAGCATCACGTGCACCACGATGTCGCCGAGGTCCACCAGCACCCATTCGGCCTCGCGCTGCCCTTCCACGCCGATCGGCGGCACGCCCGCGTGCTTGGCGAAGCGCACGACCTCGTCGGCGATGGATTTCACGTGGCGCGTGGAGGTGCCGCTCGCGACGATCAGCAGGTCGGCGAAATTCGCCTTGCCGCGGATGTCGATCTCGCGCACGTCCTTGGCCTTGAGGTCGTCGAGCGCGGTGAGCACCTGCTTCTGCAGTTTCGCGACGACGGTGGGGAGCTTCGCCACGGCGGCGCGGCGCGGACGCGACGCGGGGACGGTGGCGGCTGGGGTTGATACCGCAACACTCGATTTTCTGGCCAAGTTGCTATGCACCTCGCTCGGCGGGTCTGGGCGCCCGATGCGCCGGGATCAGTATAGTCCGACCTGCCGCCGCCGGCGCGGCGGAAGCAGGCCGGATCCGAATGGGCAAGGAGCGCGCATGAGCCACGCATCGAGCCGGGAACCCGGGCCGGGAATCCGCTCGCCCCGATCGTGCGTGGCGGGGGCGCGGCGGCTGTCCGCGACCCTCGGGCTCGCGCTTTGCCTGGCCTGGGTCCAGGGCACGTGCCTGGCGCGCGACCTCGTGGCTCCCGGCCCCGGCGCCGCCGGTCCCGCCTCGGGCGCGCCCGAACCGCGCCGCATGGCGATCACCATCGACGACCTGCCCTGGGCGGAGGTCAACCGCGTCCCCGACGCCGAGATGGCGAGGCAGTTCCGGGCGCTGGTCCGCGTGCTCGTGGACGCGCGCGTGCCCGCGATCGGATTCGTGAACGAGGACAAGCTGGAGCGCGGCGGCAAGCTCGACCCCGGGCGCCTGCGCCTGCTCGCGGACTGGCTCGACGCCGGCCTCGCGCTCGGCAACCACACCTACGGACACCCCGACCTGCACAAGGTGCCGTTCGAGACCTTCCGCCAGGCGGTCATCGACGGCGAGCGCGAGACGCGCAAGCTGCTGTCGGCGCGCGGCCAGCCGCTGCTGTGGTTCCGCCACCCGTTCCTGCACACCGGGCGCGACGAGGCCACGCGCACCGCGCTCGCGCAGCTGCTCGATGAACGCGGCTACCGCGTGGCGCCGGTGACCATCGACAACGGCGAATGGATCTACGCGCGCGCCTACCTCGCGGCGGGCAAGGCCGGCAACCGCGCGGGCGCGCGCGCCGTGCTGCGCGGCTATCCCGACTACATGGATGCGAAGGCGGTCTACTACGAGGACGAATCCCGCCGCCTGTTCGGCCGCGAGATCCCGCAGATCCTGCTCATCCACGCCAACGCGCTGAACGCCGTCGCGCTCGCCGGCCTGATCGAGCGCTACCGCGCGCGCGGATATAGGTTCGTGACGCTGGAAGAGGCGATGACCGACCCCGCCTACGCGCACGCCGACGCCCACCGCGGCGCCGGCGGCATCACCTGGCTGCACCGCTGGGCCATGGCCCAGAGGATGCCGCGCGAGTTCTACCAGGGCGAACCGGTCGTGCCACCGGACGTGCTGGCGCTGGCCGGCGTGGACGGCGAATGACCCCAACGGCCACCTTGCCCCCTCGTAGAGCCGAGCTTGCTCGGCTCGTCCACCCCGGCGACCCGACAGAGAGCCCAGCTTGCTCGACTCCGCCCTGGCACGAGGCAGCGGAACAAGCTCCGCTCTACAAGGACTGGGGCTGCGGCGGGCTCGTGCGGTAGAAGCCGTTGTGCTCGAGGTAGTCGCACACGACCTCGGGAACCAGGAACCTCGGGCTCCGGCCCTCCGCCACCGTGCGCCTGATCGCGCTGGCCGACACCTCGAGCGAGGTCACCGGGATCGGCAGGATCGCACCCGAGGGGATCCTCCGCAGGCCCGACGCATCCGTAACGCGTCGCGCGAACCACTCTCCCGCCACTTCCGCCTCGAACGCATCGCCGTGCCCGGGGCGCGTGAGCACGCCCAGATGCGCGTGGTCGAACAGTTCGCGCCAGCGATGCCAGCTCGACAATCCGGCGAAGGCATCGGCGCCGACCAGCAGGACCACCGGTCGCGTCGGGCCGATCTCCGCGCGCAGGCCGACCAGGGTGTCGATGGTGTACGACGGCCCGTCGCGCCGGAGCTCACGATCGTCCGCCACCAGGCGGGATTGCCCGGCGAGCGCGAGGCGGAGCATCGCCATGCGGTGTTCCGCGCTCGCGCCCGGTTGCGGTTTATGCGGAGGAACCCGGGCCGGCATCAGGTGTACGGTGGCATCGAGGACTTCGGCGGCCTCCCAGGCCACGCGCAGGTGGCCCAGGTGGATGGGATCGAACGTGCCGCCGAACAGCGCGACCGGCGCTGTCGACGGGGCGTTCACGACCGGCCCGCGTCGAACAGCGCCGCGGCCCGGCGATCCGTGGCACTCGCCGCGAACCGCTCCAGCGCCAACCAGGGATCGCCCGATGCGCGGCCCTTGCCCTGGCGCTCGATGTCCGCGAGTTCGCGATAGCGCCGTTCCCAGTGGTGCGCATCGCCGCGCCGCAGCGCTGCCCGGAACGCGTTCTGCTGCATGGGGCGCACGCCCGCGCGCTTGAGCGCCATCTCCACCGGCGTGCCGCCCTCCACCTCGCGCGCCATGCGCGCGACGACCTGCACCTGCGACGACAGCCACGGCACGAGCGCCGGCGTCGCCTCGCCCTCCTCCTGCAGCGCCGAGAGGATGCGCAGCGCACGCGTGCCGTCGCCGAGGAGGACCGCCTCGGTGAGCTTGAACACGTCGAAGCGCGCGTGCTCGCCGATCAGCTGCTGCAGTCGCGCCGCATCCACGCGTTCGCTGCCGGCAAGCAGGCGCACCAGTTCCAGCTCCTGCACCGCGGCGAGCAGGTGTCCCTCGGACTGCTCGATCAGCAGCCCGATCGCGTCCGAGGTGAGCGCCAGGCCGAGCGATCCGGCCCTGCGCGACAGCCAGTCGGGCAGTTCCTCGCGCCGGAGCGGCCAGAACACCACGGCCACGCCGACCCGTTCCAGCGCCGCGACCCATGCCGTCTCGTGCGACTTGCTCCAGGTCTCCGACACGATCACCAGCACCGTGTCCGGCGCGGGCCGCTTGCAGTACTCCACCAGCGCCTCGGAACCTTCCTTGCCCGGCTTCCCGCCCGCCATGCGCATCTCGATGAGGCGCCGGGTGCTGAACAGGCTCATCGCGCTTGCGCTCTGCGAGAGCTGGTTCCAGTCGAAATCCTTGGTGACCTCGTGCACCTCGCGCTCGGTGTAGCCCAGCGCCCGCGCGCGCGCGCGCAGTCGGTCGCCCGCCTCGATGCGCAGCAGGTGCTCCTCGCCGGCGAGCAGCACGACCGGCGGCAGCTCGGGGGCGGCCAGGCGCTTGTCGAACTGGGCCGGACTGATGGTCACCTCGGCCTGCTCCCGCGTCGTGCCCGAATCGTCAGCGCGCGCGCTCGACCCGGCGCAGCACCTGCTGCACCATGTCGCGCTGGAGTTCCTTGCGGATCACTTCCTGCTCGACCTCGGCGCCCAGCGCCTGCTGCTCGTCGAAGGTGTAGTCGCGGGTGAGCTCCAGCGGCGTGCGCGCGAGCATGACGCGGCCATCGGCCGCGAGCACCTCGAGCTCGACACGGAAGTACACCCGGTACTCCTTCACGCGCGCGTTCTTGCCGATGGTCACGGGTTCGGTGCCCAGTCGCATCACGGGCAGCTTGAGCGTGGCGACGCCCGCACCCGTGCTGGCGCGCACGTCGGCACCGGCGCGCTTCAAGGCCGCTTCCAGGTCGCGCTTGAGCGGACTGTCCGGATCCACCGCATCGACCGCGAGCACGGTGGCGCCCGCCGGGAGGGCGGCTTCGCCGCGGAGCTGGAAGCCGCAGGCTTGCAGCACGACCAGGATCACGAACAGGAATAGCCATTGCATGCGGGCGACAGTCATGTGCGGGTTCCAGTGATCACGAATGGCCGGTCTGACTTCTCGATCATACGGTGCGACGGATCGTGCAGCATCGAGATGGAGTCGCGGGTCGCCCCTCACCCTGCCCTCTCCCCAAAAGGGGAGAGGGAAAAGGCAGGGGATCAGACCACGATGTTGACGATCTTGCCGGGTACGACGATCACCTTCTTCGGCGTGGCACCGGCGGTGAACTTCTGCACGTTCTCGTCGGCCAGCGCGATGCGTTCGATTTCGTCCTTGCCTGCCGAGACGGCGACCTCGATCTGCGCGCGCAGCTTGCCGTTCACCTGCACGGCGAGCGTGACGGCGTCCTTCTCCAGCGCGAGCGGATCGGGTTTCGGGTACGCCAGCGATTCGAGCAGCGTCTCCTCGTGGCCCAGGTGCTGGCGCAACGCGTGGCACACGTGCGGGGTGATCGGGTTCAGCAGCAGCACGATGCCCTCCCACGCCTCCTGGCGCACGGCGCGGCCCTGCGGCGAGGCATCGTCGAACTTCACCAGCGCGTTCATCAGCTCCATCACCGCCGCGATCGCGGTGTTGAACGTGTAGCGGCGGCCGACATCGTCCGCCACCTTCTGGATCGTCTCGTGCACCTGGCGGCGCATCGCCTTCTGGCGCGCGTCGAGCGCGGGGGCATCCAGGGCAGGCGCCGGACCGGCGGCCACGTGCGCATGCACCTCGCGCCACAACCGGCGGAGGAAGCGCGCCATGCCTTCCACGCCCGTCTCGCGCCAGTCCAGCGACAACTCCGGCGGTGCGGCGAACATCGAGAACAGCCGCATGGTGTCGGCGCCGAACTGCTCGACCATGACCTGCGGATCGACGCCGTTGTTCTTCGACTTCGACATCTTCTCGACCGGGCCGATCGACACGGGGCCGCCATCGGCGGCGAGCTTCGCGCCCGTCACCTTGCCGTGGTCGTCGCGCGTGATGGTCACGTCGGCCGGGTTGATCCACGTCTTCGAGCCGTCGGATTCCTCGCGATAGAACGTCTCGGCGATGACCATGCCCTGGCACAGCAATCGCGTCGCCGGTTCGTCGCTCTGCACCAGGCCGACGTCGCGCAGGAGCTTGTGATAGAAGCGGAAATACAGCAGGTGCAGGATCGCGTGCTCGATGCCGCCGATGTACTGGTCCACGGGCAGCCAGTAGTTCGCGCGCTCGTCCACCATGTCCGGGGCGCCCGGGCTGGTGTAGCGCGCGTAGTACCAGCTCGATTCCATGAAGGTGTCGAAGGTGTCCGTCTCGCGCTCGGCCGGGTTGCCGCACTGCGGGCAACGCGTCTTGCGCCACTCCGGATCGGCCTTGATCGGCGACCCGGTGCCCATGAACTGCACGTCCTCGGGCAGCAGTACCGGCAACTGGTCCTCGGGCACGGGCACGTCGCCGCAATGCGTGCACAGCACCATGGGGATGGGGCAGCCCCAGTAGCGCTGGCGGCTCACGCCCCAGTCGCGCAGGCGGAAGTTCACGCGGCGCTGGCCGCGGCCCTCGCGCTGGAACTTCTCGGCCAGGAAGTCGCACGCGGCCTTGTATCCGAGGCCGTCCATCTCGCCGGAGTTGATCACCTTCAGCGCGGGGTGCGTCTTGTCGGCGTACCAGTCCTGCCACGTGGTCGCGTCGTAGGGCATGCCGTCGCCGAGCGAGATCACCTGCTCGATCGGCAGTCCGTACTTGCGCGCGAACTCGAAGTCGCGTTCGTCGTGGCCCGGCACCGCCATCACCGCACCCGTGCCGTAGCCCATGAGTACGAAGTTCGCGATCCAGATCGGGATGCGCTGGCCGGTGATCGGGTGCAGCGCGTCGAAGCCGGTCGCGATGCCGCGCTTCTCCTGCGTCTCGAGTTCGGCCTCGGTGATGCCGCCCTGGCGGCAGCTGTCGATGAAGGCCTGCACGGCAGCATCGCGCTTGCCCGCCTCGACCGCGATCGGGTGCTCGGCCGCGACCGCGAGGTAGGTCGCGCCCATCAGCGTGTCGGCGCGCGTGGTGAACACGGTGATGGGGTCGCCCACGCCGTTCTTCACCTCGAAGCGGATCTCCAGGCCCTCGGAGCGCCCGATCCAGTTGCGCTGCATGATCTTGACCGCATCGGGCCAGCCCTCGAGCTTGTCGAGCTCGTCGAGCAGCTCCTGCGCGTACGCGGTGATCTTCAGGAACCACTGCGGGATCTCGCGCTTCTCCACCAGCGCGCCCGAGCGCCAGCCGCGCCCGTCGATCACCTGCTCGTTCGCGAGCACGGTCTGGTCCACCGGATCCCAGTTCACCACCGAGTTCTTGCGATAGACCAGGCCCTTGCGGAACAGGCGCGTGAACATGCGCTGTTCGTGCACGTAGTACTCGGGCCGGCAGGTGGCGAACTCGCGCGACCAGTCGATCGCGTAGCCGAGCTGCTGCAGCTGCGCGCGCATGTGGTCGATGTTCGCGTAGGTCCACTTCGCCGGCGCGGTGTTGTTCTTGATCGCCGCGTTCTCCGCCGGCAGGCCGAACGCGTCCCAGCCCATGGGCTGCAGCACGTTGTAGCCGAGCATGCGCTTGTGCCGGCTGACCACGTCGCCGATGGTGTAGTTGCGCACGTGCCCCATGTGCAGCGCGCCGGACGGATACGGCAGCATGCTCAGGCAGAAGTACTTCGGCCGGCCCGCGTCCTCGGTGACCTCGAACGCGCGCGTGCGGGTCCAGAACGCCTGGGCGGCGGCCTCGACCGCCTTGGGATCGTAGTGTTCTTGCATTGGGGGCAGGACCGGGAAGCGAGCCCGCTAGCCTATCGCAGGGGCACCGAGCCGTCACCCGGTGCGGCGCGGCCATGGCTTGCCGGGCAATGAACGGTCGTAGGTGCGCGCGTGAGCGCGCGATCAACGCGCGGAGTCGCGAGGCGGGGGCCGGGCACCCTACGCGCGCCAACGCGCGCCCGTAGGACCGACGAGCTCGCCGTCCACCCGCGCTACCCTTGCGCCCATGTCGCCCTCCCACCACCGACCGAGCGAACTCGAACGCTTGCGCCTGATCGCGCGCATCGCTTCGGGCATGCATGCGGAGCAGCCGCTGGAGGACCTGCTGCAGGACACCGCGGATGCGCTGCACGAGGTGCTCGGCTTTCCCAACGTCGACATCCCCATCCTCGACCCGGACGAACCCGAAACCCTGGTCGTGAGCATCCGCGGAGGCCATTACAAGGACGTGATCCGCCAGGTCGACCGCATCCCGCTGGGGCGCGGGATCATGGGGTCGGCCGTGCGCCTGCGGCGCACCGAACTGGTGAACGACGTGCGTGCCGACAAGCGCTACGTCTGTCCGCCCGGGGTCCAGCCCGCGCTGGCTGAACTCGCCGTACCGATCCGGGTCGCCGACGAGGTGTTCGGCGTCGTGAACGTGGAATCCGACCGCCCGTTCGACGAGGCGGACCGGCTCAGCGTGGAGACCGTCGCCGATTTCCTGGGCATCGCCGTGCGCAACCTGCGCCTGGTGCCCGCCGCACTGGAGGCCGCACTGCTGCTCGAACGCCAGCGCCTTGCGCGCGAACTGCACGACAACGTCACCCAGATCCTGTCCTCGATGTCGCTCCTGACCCAGACCGTGGAGAGCGCATGGCGACGCGATCCGGTGGAGGGTGCGCGTCGCGTCCAGCGCCTGAGCCAGCTCGCGCAGACGGCGTTCGCCGAGATGCGCATGCTGCTGCGCGAACTCTCGCCGCCCCCGGCCCAGTCCCGCCACATCAGCGGATCGTCGGGCGCGGAGTTGTCCCGCCGCACGCGCACGCTTGCGGGCCTGGAGCGCCTGCGCGAGCACGCGCTGCCCGGCGCGCTCGAGCGCCTGCTCGCCGTCATGGTGCCCGAGGACCTCAAGGTGGTGCTCGATGCCGCCGGCTACGTCCCCCAGCGGCTGGACCACGAGGAGGCGCTGTACCGCGTGAGCCAGGAGGCGGCGTCCAACGCGATGCGCCACGCGCAGGCACGCACGCTGACCGTCACTGCCACCGTCTCGCACGACCAGGCCATCCTGCGCATCGCCGACGACGGCCGCGGGCTGGGCACGGAATTCCGGCCGGGCATCGGCCTGGGCAGCATGCGCACGCGCATCGAATCCGCCGGCGGGCACCTGCGGGTGACGCCGAACACGCCGAACGGCACCCTGATCGAGGCCCGCCTGCCCCGCGCCGACCGATCCACGACAGGCGCGCGCTGACCCCGCCTCGTGGAAAACCGGGGAAAACCGGGGTCAGACCACTGTTTCGACCGGGAAGCATCGCTGGGTGCAGGACCACGCCGCCGAAACTGTGGTCTGACCCCGGTTTTCCCCGGTTTTCCCACAGCCGCGCCGAGGCCCTGGAGGTCGTCGAGGTGGGGTTTCTGCCCCTGCCTTCCGACAGGTCCGTCCCCCTGACTTCAGGCCGTTGTGGCGTGCGCTCGCGAGCGTCCACACTGCGCCATCACGAGGAGCAAGCCCAGGCCATGGCCGCGCTAACATTCCCATCCGGCAACGCGGCAAGCGAGGCGACCGTGGACCATTCCACCCTGCGTCTGTTGCTCGTCGACGACCATGCCATCGTGCGCGAGGGCATGCGCGCCGTGCTCGACGAGGAGCCCGACCTGACCGTGGTCGGCGAATGCGGTAGCGGCGATGAGGCGCTCGCCGTCTGCGCCGAACTCAAGCCCGACCTCGCGCTCGTGGACCTCAACATGCCCGGCATCGGCCCGGTGGAGACCATCCGCGGGCTGATCCAGCGCGTGCCCGGCATCCGCATCATGGTGTTCACCAGCTTCGGCCAGGACGAACTGGTGCGCGACACGCTCGACGCCGGCGCCATCGGCTTCCTGCTCAAGGATGCACGCCAGGCCGAACTGTTGAATGCCATCCGCAGCGTCGCCGCCGGCCAGCCCTACCTCGCGCCCTCCGCGCAGCGCCAGTTGATGGAGCTGCTGCGGCGTCCGCCCGATCCGCTGCTCGCGCTCACCGATCGCGAAACCGACGTGCTGCGCCTGATCGCCGCGGGCCAGTCGAACAAGGAGATCGCGCGCTCGCTCTCGATCAGCGAGGGCACGGTGAAGGGCTACGTCAGCCAGGTGCTGGCGAAACTCGGGGTCGAGGATCGCACCCAGGCGGCGATGGTGGCGGCGAAGCGTCGCGGGTTCTGAGTTCACGGTTATTCGCAGGAGCGCGCGTCGGCGCGCGAAGCGCTGCCCGACCTGAAGGTCGATACCTGTCAGAGTGGTTTGCGCGCCCACGCGTGCGCGTGCGCGGCAGGCAGGCGAAGCCCCCCATCCGACAGGGTCGCGCCCCCGCCGTCGGTCGGTGGCGCCGGACCGCCATCCCGCCCATGATGTTCCTCACACGTCGGTGGCGAGGGATACGAGATGAAGACCAGGGACGCAACACACTCGCTTCGGACCCTGCTGCTCGCAGCTTCGATGGCCTTGCCCGGCGCAGCGTCCGCCGCCACGCTGATCGTGACCAGCGCCGCAGATACCGGCGGCTCGACCTGCTCCACGACCTGCACGCTGCGCCAGGCGATCAACGCCGCGAACGCGGTGGTGGGCGCGGACACCATCAATTTCGCGATTCCCGACCCGGTCAAGGGCGAGATCCTGATCTCTCCGACGACCGTGCTGCCCAACCTCAACTCGCCGATGACCATCAACGGGTACTCGCAGCCGCTGAGCACGGCGAACACGCTCGCGAGCGGAAGCAACGCGAGGCCGCGCATCCGCATCGACGGCGGCGCGTTGGCAGGCTCGGACAATGGACTGCAGATCCTGTCGAGCAACGTCGTGCTGCGAGGACTGTCGATCACCGGATTCAAGGGCAACCTGATCGGCACGGGAAACGGGCCCTACACCGGCATCGTTATCGCCGGCAATTTCATCGGGCTCGCGACGAACGGCACCACGACCTCGGGTAGCGTGAACGGCGCCGGAGTCCTGATCGGGAATGCCGTGGCGACCATCGGCGGCAGCGCGCCAGCGGATCGGAACGTGATCTCGGGCAATGTCACCAGCGGCATCGTGTTGAACACCGGAACGAATGGCAGCTTGGTACAGAACAACCTGATCGGCACGGACAAGTCGGGCACGCTGGCGCGGCCGAATGGCGGGCAAGGCGTCGCCGTCGGTTCGACGAGCAGCGTGGTGGTCGGCACGCTGACGGCCCCCAACGTGATCGCCCACAACAATTCCCGCGGCATCGGCGTGGCGCCGGGCGCCGGGACCGGCAATACCTTGTACGCGAATCGCATCTACGCCAATGCGGCGCTGGGCATCGACCTGGGAAACGACGGCGTCACGCCGAATGACGGGAACGACGGCGACCCCGGGGCGAACGGCCTGCAGAACTTCCCGATCCTGACGGCCGCGTCGCGCATCGACGGCGGCCTGAGCGTGAGCGGCACCCTGGACGTGGGCAACAGCGCGGTGACCGCCACGTTCCTGATCGCGTTCTACGCGAGCAGCGCATGCGACGCGCTCGGCCATGGCGAGGGCGAACGCTTCCTCGGCGTGCAGGGCAAGCAGTTCATCTCGCCCAATGGCGAGGGATTCACCCTCAACGTGTCGACCAGCGACCCGCTGCCGACGGGCACCGTGATCACCGCCACGGCCACGAGCACGAGTGGCAACACTTCCGAATTCTCGCCGTGCTTCGAACTCGATCCGCCGCCGCTGGTGGTGACCTCCACGGCAGACACCGGCGGCACCACCTGCGGCGCGACCTGCACGCTGCGACAGGCGATCGGCGCGGCGAATGCGCGGGCGGTCGGCGTTAGCAGCACGATCCGGTTCGCGCTCGACGGCGACGGGCCGTTCACCATCAGTCCGGCGTCGCCGTTGCCGACGTTCGACCGTCCGGTGTTCATCGACGGCTACTCCCAACCCGGGGCATCCCCTAACACGCTGGCCGTGGGCGACGATGCCGTGATCAAGATCCGGATCGACGGAAATTCGGCGGGCGCCAACACCATCGGATTCGGCACCTGTGCCGACGACATGGTGATTCGAGGCGTGTCGATCACCCGATTCGCGAGCGGCATCGCGATCGGCGCCACCACGGCCGGCGCGACGTGCCCGAACGCAAAGCGCGCGGTCATCGCGGGCAACTTCATCGGATTGCAGCCCGATGGAGCCCCTGCGGGCAACTCGCAGCAAGGAGTCTTCGTCAACACCGGGCAGGATTCGGTGATCGGCGGCGTCGCGGCCGCCGATCGCAACGTGATTTCGGCGAACGGCTCGTCGGGCGTGTTCGTGCAGAACCAGGCGACCGGACGTCGAATCGACAACAACTACATCGGCACCGATCCCACCGGGCTCGTCAGCCGCGGAAACTCCGGTCCGGGCGTGCAGCTTGGCACGGGCACGTCCCAGGTAAAGGTCGGCGAACTGGCACCGAACCGCATCGCATCCAACAACCAGGGCATCCGACTGACCACGGCCGCGCTGGAGGGCAATTCGCTGTACGCGAACGAGTTCCGGTCCAACTCAGGGCTCGGCATCGACCTCGGCACCGTCGGGGTTACCCCGAACGACAATGCCGAGGAAGACGCCGACACGGGACCGAATCGTTTGCAGAACTTCCCGATACTGAGCCAGGCGGAACGTTCCGACGCGGGCATCCGAGTCTCCGGGCAGTTGTTCACCGTTCGACCGGCCGTCGCCAATGCCCCCTATACGGTCGCGGTCTATGCCAGCGACACCTGTGATGGCACCGGCCACGGCGAAGGCGACCGATATCTGGGCGCCAGCGTCGTGTTCGTGGGTTTCGACACGGTGGATTTCTCCTTCGACCTCGCCACCGACGATCCGCTCGGCGCCGGGACCCAGATCACGACCACGGCCACGGACACCTCCGGCAACACCTCGGAGTTCTCGCTCTGCATCGCCGCGACCGATGCGCCGCCGGGACTGGCAGTGACCTCGACCGCCGACACCGATGGCGGCACCTGCGGCGCCACGTGTACGCTGCGCCAGGCGATCAATGTCGCGAACCAGCAACCGGGCGCCGACACCATCCGCTTCGCGCTCCAGGGCACCGGTCCGTTCACGATAGCGCCCCTGACGTCGCTGCCCACGATCACCGACGCCGTCACCATCGACGGCTACAGGCAACTGGGCAGCAGCGCGAACACCGATCCGATCCAGAGCAATGCGGTCCTGCTGGTGCAGTTGAACGGGACGACCACGTCCGGCCCTGCCGCAGGATTCTCGATCTGCGCGCCCGACGTCACCGTGCGCGGGCTTTCGATCACCGGCTTCAACCAGCAGGGCGTGCGCGTGGGCGCCGCTTCCGACAACTCCCCTTGCAGCGCACCGAACGCCGTGATCGCCGGGAACTTCATCGGCCTCGATGCCGACGGCACCACGCTGCGTGGCAACGTCCAAGGGGGGATCGTGGTGACCGATGCCGCGCGCATCGGCGGCTCGTCGCCCGCCGATCGCAACGTCGTGGGTGGCGCCATCGCCTTCGGCGGCATCGCCGTGAACGGCACCGTCGGCGTCGCCCAGATCGACGGGAACCTGATCGGCACCGATCGCACCGGCAGCCTGGACCGCGGCAACGCGCCGGCCGGCCTGTTCATCAACGGGCCGACACGCGTGGTCGCAGGCGCGTTGGCGCCGAACCGGCTGAGCTTCAACGCGGTCGGGGCACTGGTCGCGAGCGGGCGGTTCAACAACGAGCTGTACGCGAACGAGTACGTCGCGAACGACGCCCTCGGCATCGACCTCAGCACGACCGCGTCGGCGAACGGCGTCACGCCGAACGACCCGAACGACGACGATATCGGCGGCGGGAACAACCTGCAGAACTTCCCCGAACTGACAGGCCTGGAGGCGACGACGGATTCGCTCGTGGTGTCCGGCACGCTCGACGTTCCCGCCTCCACCACCAACGCGAGCTACCGCATCGCGGTCTACGAGAGCGCCGCATGCGACGGGACGAACGGCGAGGGCGAGATCTACCTCGGTTCGCAGCTCGTCGCGCTGTCGGGCAGTCCGGCGAGCGCGCAGTCGTTCTCCGTGACGATCGCGGGCACGCCGCCCGCGGCAGGGCGCTCGATCACCGCCACTGCCACCGATCCGCTGGGCAATACCTCCGAGTTCTCCGTGTGCATCGCCGCCCCGCCGATCGAGCTCGTGTTCAAGGACGGATACGAGTAGCGGTCCATCGACGACGGAAGGCGCCGAACGACCGCGCACGCGATTCCCGCACGTAGCCGAACGCGGGAACGCGACGCCGACGTGGACCGCTGCCCAGGCCGGTGCCGGATGTTCGTCCAGGCGCGACCGCCTCCCCGCGCGCTCATGCGCGCGCCTGTGGCGGAGCCCGGGGTTCCACCGCGGCGGTCGTGGGGGCCCGATGCGCGAGGTCGATCGCGTGCAGCAGGTGCTCGGGCGTGTACGGGCAGGTCAGGTGCCACACGTCGGCCTGCAGTCGCTGCAGGGCGGGCAGGCGCGTGGGATCGCCGAGCACGACGACGGGTGCGCGCGTGCCGGCCTCCGGGACGACACTCGAGAGCCAGACCTGCGGGAACAACCGAGTCATGCCCGCGGCGTCATCCGCACGCGAGAACCGGACATCGGGCCAGCGCCGCTGGATCTGCTGGCGCACGTAGCGCTCGAGTTCGGCGTCGAGCGCGCACAGGCCCACTCGGGACAGCGCCCGCGTCGGCCCGGCATTCGGGTGGACCGCATGCAGCACGGTCAACCGCTCCCGCGGGCGGGGCTCATCGCGCCGCCTGCCGTTCCGCACGCGTCGTGCCCGGCGTTTCACCGTAGCGCGCGCGGAACGCGCGCGTGAAACCCGACAGGCTCTCGA
>Ga0315912_10002263_pt1 | contig 20970 bp, 18 predicted proteins | sample VfabasoilMG_FD_204469 | JGI IMG/M metagenome (GOLD analysis project Ga0315912, IMG submission 204469) | Garden soil microbial communities collected in Santa Monica, California, United States - V. faba soil | ecosystem: Environmental > Terrestrial > Soil > Garden | place: USA: California...
TGTTCCGGCGATGCAAAAACCTTGTCCATTGCAGTTCCCCTAGATCGAGCGGTTCACAGGAATCACCAACCATGCGTCATGGCGAGTGGAACGAAGCAATCCCGCGGCAAGCCACGTCCCGCGCTCGCCGCGGGATCGCCGCGTCACGCCGTTTCTCGCGATGACCGTGCCGGCCGTTGACGGCGAATCATAACCGTTTTGCCGCGCCCCCGGCATCGCGCGGCACGACAAATGCTTCCGTGCTTGACCGGCCTTATGCGTCGGGCGCATGATTTTCCGCAACGCCCGTCGTGCGCGTCAACGAACAACCCGATTACCGGGACACCGGAGGAGACAGATCATGCGTTCCACGTTCTGGACAGCGGTCATTACGGCGGCGCTGATGGTGCCGGCACAAGTCGTCTTCGCGCAGGCGTTCCCCGGCAAGATGGTGCGCCTCGTCATCCCCTTCCCCGTGGGCGGCAGCAGCGATGCCAACGCCCGCATCATCGGCCCCCACCTCTCCGAGCGCTGGAAGCAGCAGGTGCTGGTGGACCCGCGCCCGGGCGCGGCCACGGTCGTCGGCAGCGACCACGTCGCGAAGAGCGCGCCCGACGGGCATACGCTGATGATCAATTCCACGCAGTTCGTGCAGAGCCCGGCTACGTTCGCGAAACTGCCGTACGATCCGTACACCGATATCGTGCCGATCACGCGCATCACCATTTCCCCGCAGGCGATCGTGGCGCATCCGTCGCTCCCGGCGAAGAGCATCAAGGAGCTGATCGCGCTCGCGCGTGCCCGGCCCGGCGAGCTCGACATGGGCACCGCGGGCACCGTGCTACCTTCGCATTACTTCTTCATGCTCGCCAAGGTGAAGATGGAGATCGTGCCGTACAAGGGCGCGGGGCCGCTGATGATAGATGCCAGCGGCGGGCACGTCCCGCTCGCCATCGGCGCGGTGAGCTCGGTGCAGGCGGCGGTGCGCTCCGGCCGCGTGCGGATACTCGGCGTCACGTCGCCCACGCCGGCATTCCCCGACGCGCCCAACATTTCGAGGGACGTGCCCGGCTATGACGCCGACACGTGGTTCGCGCTGTTCGCGCCGCGCGGCACGCCCAGGGATCTCGTCACGCGGATACGCGACGATGTCGCCTCCGTGCTGCAGATCCCGGACGTGAGACAGCGGCTGCTCGACATCGGCGGCATTCCCAGCGGCGAGCCGCCTGATGAATTTGCAGCGCGCGTGCGCGCCGACATCACCAAGTGGAAGAAGGTCGCCGCCGCCGCCGGCGTGAAACCGCAGTAACAATGCAGGCTGTCATCACGAGGAAGCACCGCTGACGAAGCGATCCCGCGGCAGGCCGTGGTTGCGTTGCCCGCAACGGGATTGCTTCACGCCCGTTCGCAATGACATCGCCGTCCGCGGCAATGGATAGCCAGCTACCGCGGAATCACCGGCACCACCAGCCGCGAGGGCTTCCGTCCGCCCTCGTGGATGGTATTCGTCGCCTTGGCCCGGATCGTCACGTGCGGTCTTCCGCTCGCCGCGATGACGCAATCCGAGTTCGCGATTTCGAGCCGCAGCCGGTGCCCCGCCTTGAACACGTTGCAGGTCGGCCAGATCTCGATCGGGAACTCGTAGGTCGTCCCCGGCTGCATTGGCTCGGCGGCGAGATGCGGATGGTACGGCTGCGCCGGCGTGGAGCGAGCGGGATCGATCTTGCGGTGGGACGCCCGCAGCCAGCCCTTGCACAATTCGCGCGCTTTTCCGTCCGGCCCTTCATCGGCCACGAACACCAGCCAGTCGATATCGGGCGCGGTTGAGGCCGCCTGGAGATAGAGCGCCATCGGCCCCGTCAGCTCCATCGCCTTCGCGAACGGCTCGGTGCGATAGATGAGGCGCGGCTCGCCGAGGTAGGCCTCGCGGCTCGCGGGGTCATGCTCGAGGCGCCGCGTCTGCTCGCTGCCCGCCGTCTCCAGCAGTTGTCCCTGCAGGCCGTTCGCGGGCCCGCCCAGGAAGTAGTCCAGCCATTGCGTGCGCTGCAACGGCCATTCGTGCTCCGAACGCCAGGTGTCGTCGCCGTGGATGTAGAGCTGGATCGGCGGGCCTTCCATCACGCGCGTGTCCATGCCCTTCAACCAGTGGTCGTACCAGCGCAGCATCTCGTAGTGATAGCCAGCCCAGGGCCGCAGCGGCCAGGGCCGCGGCCCGACCATCATGCGCTTCGGTATCGCCCCCGTCCCGTTGTAGCCGTCGAACGCGCCCTTGAGATGCAGCTCGTTCATGTACCAGCCGCAGCCGAAGTAGGACGGCACCTTGATCCGGTCCAGCCGCGGCCAGGCCGAGCGCTCCTGGTAGAACGGCCCGTCGAACGGGTACTCGTGGCTGTACATGATTTCCAGCTTCTTTTTGAGCGCCTCGACGTTCGGATTGCGGCCCGACGTCATGTTGAGGTTCATGACGAAAGAGGTCCAGTGGGTGGTGAAGTTGGCCGGGATGCCGCCGTGGAAGCAGGCGTCGCGATAGAAATCGCACGAAGCGTCGTACGGAAAGATCGCCTTGAGGTGCGGTGGTTGCTGCTCGGCCGCGAAGAGTTGCGTGCGGCCCATGTACGACACGCCGCTCATGCCGACATTGCCGTCGCACCACGGCTGCGCGGCGACCCACTCGATCACATCGTAGAGATCCTGCTGCTCCTGCGCGCCGAAGAGGTCGTAGATGCCTTCGGAGTCGTTGCTGCCGCGCGCGTCCACGATGACGTGGGCGTAGCCGCGCGGCACCCAGAATTCCGAGACGCCGGCCTCGTTCTGCCCGAGGGCCACGACGCTCCGCTGGAGCTGGCGGGTGTAAACGGAACTCGTCACCAGCGCCGGAAACTTGAGTCCCGCCGCCGACGGGCGGATCACGTCGGCCGCAAGCCGGATGCCGTCCCTCATCGGAATGCGCGCCTCGTAGTCGGAAAACGTCGCATAGCGCGCCTCGGAGCGCTCGGGCGACTTCGGCGGCCTGTCGAACGGGTACTGCGGCGAGACGAGCGGATCGATGCATCGAATGCGGTTCGGATCTACTTGCATGCTGGCAACTCCCCCTTTTCCGGTTTCATGCTGGTGAATGTCATTCCCGCGCAAAGCCTGCCCTCGAATGCCTTAATCGGGGGCGGGAATCCATGCCCTCATCATTCGCTCACTGTCCATCCGATTCCGTCCGGTGCCCGCCTCATTACCTTGCGCGGGTCCGGAAGTTCTCCCGCACCATGACAGGACTGAAACTGAATACGTTCGGGTCGGCGGGATCCACGGTCGCGCGCACCCAATGCGACTCAGGGTAGCCGAAAAGCTCGACGCGGGTAAAATGCTCCACCACGGTGCCAAAACCGCGCGCGCTCTTGTCGTCGAGGATGATCGGCTTGTCCACCCGGAAATAATGCGTGTCGCCGTGCACCAGCACGACGGGCCTGTCGTACGCGAGCACTTCACGCTGCAGCGTCGCGACGAACTCGGTGTAGCCGCCAGAACGCTTCGGTGACGGCGGCGCCGCGCCGATAGCGGCCTGCCGCCGCGGTGGCCAGACGCGTTCAAAGTAGGGATTGGCGTGAATCAGGAGCATGACGCCGCGGCTCTTCTCCCGCAGGGCGTAACGGAAGGTTTCGCGCAGCCACTCGATGCTGGCCGCGTTACGCTCCGCATACTCGGCGTCCATTTCAGGCGTGCGCCCCAGATTATTGTTGCTGCCGGGGATATGCAGCGCGGCGAACAGCACGCCGCCGTACGTCCAGCGCGCGTGCTCGCGGAACTTCGCATAACGGGGATCGGCGCTCTGGCGCGTCAGCGGCAGCGTGCGCTGGCCGAGACTGCGCTCGCCCTGAAAGAACACCGCACGCAGCTTCGCCAGCCGTTCGAGCGAATCCAGGATGCCGGCCTGGTGGCAATCGGTCCATTCGTTGTCGCCGGGCGTGTAGAAGAACGGATGGCGGGAGCCGTTGAACTCGTCGCGCCGCCAGTAATAAGTCTCGTCGTCGCACGAACCGAAGGACGGCGCCCCGATATCGCCGACGTGAACGACAAACGCGAGATCCGCCCGATTCATGCTGGCCATGAGATTTGGGAACATTGCGGTCGATGCAGCGTCGTAATGCTGATCGCCGATCAGCCCGATCTCGAACCTGCCGGCGCGATCCGCGCCCGGGCCCGAGGCGCAGCCCGCTGCGATGAGGGCGGCAAGAACGGCGGGCAGCAGAACGAACAGCGAATTGCGAACCGGGCCTGAGGAGCGGAGTGCCAGATTCATGAGTCCATTGACAATAGAAATGGATATTGGCCGGTTGACGGAGCCGGAACCGCTCATTCCGGCTGTATCCCGGCGAGCTTCACCAATTCGGCGTAGCGCTTGACCGCGGTCGCGACGAACGACTTGAACTCCGCGGGCGTGTTGCCCACGGGTTGCATGCTGATCGCGGCGAGGCGATCGCGCACCGCCGGCACGCTGAGCGCCGCGCGAATCTCATGGTGCAATCGCGCCACGATCGCCGACGGCGTCCTCGCCGGCGCAAATACGCCATACCAGCTGGGGTCGAGCTCCATGCCCGTCACACCCGATTCGATCATGGTGGGAACGCTGGGCAGCAGCGGCGAACGCTTCGCACCGTTGTAGGCGAGCGCGCGTATCCTGCCGGCTTTTACCGCGCCGATGAGCGTGCCGGGGTTGGACAATGCGAGCTGGATCTCACCGCTGATGAGGGCGGTGGTCATCGGGCCGCCACCCTTGTACGGCACGTGCACCAGGCTTGCGCCGATACGCGCCGCGAACAGCGCGCCCGCGAGATGCGTGACGTTGCCCAGACCCGAGGAGCCGTACGCGAACCTCGCCCCCGGCCGCTTCGCGAGTTCGATCAGCTCTTTCACGGAGTTGGCGGGCACCGACGGGCTCACCGCGAGCAGCAGCGCCTCGGAGGAACACAGGTTGGTGACGGGTTCGAAGCTCGCGATTGCATCGAACGGCAGCTTGTTCTGGGTGCTCGGGTTGATCGCGAACGAAGCAGAAGTGATGAGCAGCGTGTAGCCGTCGGGTTGGGCTCTCGCAACCAGGTCGGCGCCGAGGATGCCATTCGCGCCCGGACGATTGTCGAGGACGACCGACTGCCCGAGCTGCTCGGAGAGCTGCGGGCTCACGATCCGCGCCACCGCATCCGGCGCGCCCGCCGGCGCGAACCCCAGCACCCAGCGGATGGGCCGTTCGGGATAATTCGCCGCCGGCGCCGCCACCGAGAACACGAGCGTGGACAGCCCTATCAGTAGTGACTTGCGCGACATCGGCTTCGCCCTCTTCGGCCTCCTGGATCGGGTAAGCAATCACCCAGTACCGTGTCGTTCCCGGGGAATCGGGAATCCATACCACCGGTCATCTTGTATGGTAGCGCAGTATCGGCCCCCGTTTTCACGGGGACGACATTCCCAATTGCATCCCAGCAGAAGTTCTGCCTATTTCAGCAGGCGCTTGATGGTCTTGATACGCGACAGCGAATCGCCCGCGAGGTGCGTCCATATGATGGCATCGCGCATGAGCTTGTCGGCGACGGCATCCACCCTGCCGCCCGCCGCGCGGTGAACGTCGAGATTGAGCCGGGTGACGCGTTGGATGATCTCCTGGGAATACACCATGACGAGGCCCGCATTCGCCGACTCGCGCAGCGCCCTGTCACCTCGCATCGCCTGCTCCCGCTCCCACACCGTGCGCATGACATGGGAGCGCAGGGCTTCGGCCAGCATGTGCATTTCGCACAGCTTCAATTGGACCAGCTGATGCCCGGCAAGCGGCTCGCCGCCGAGTCGCCGGGTACGGGCGTGCAGCATGGCCGCCTCCACCGCCGCGTCGCACACCCCCACCGCGTTGCACGCGAGTTCGAGGTCGTTGAACTGCGACGGATCGCTGGTGCGCGACTTCCAGCCGCCGTTCACCTCGCCCACCACGTTGGCGTGCGGCACGCGCGCGTTCTCGAAAACCAGTTCGGCGTTCTGGTAGAAACGCCAGCCCGCCTTGTCGTACTTCTTGCCGATGCGGAATCCGGGCGTGTCGATCGGAACCATGAATTCGGTCGAGCCCTCGGTCACCGGCACGCGGAAATCGGTGCGCGCGCTCACGAAGAAAAGCTTCCCCACGCTGCCGTTCGCGATGAAGCACTTCTCGCCATTGAGGATCCAGTCGTCGCCGTGGCGTTCAGCCTTGAGCCGGAACCCGGTCGCCGGGTCGTTGTCGGGCGTCATGCGGTGGTCGGAGCCGACGTTGGGCTCGGTCCTCGCTCCCCCCAGCAGATAGGTATCGTCGGCGAGGAACGGCCTGAGAAACCGCTCCTTCTGGTCGCGCGTGCACACGATCGCGATCAACTGACTCCACTTCCAGTTCTGGCTGAAGGCCTTGGAGATCGCGCTGTCGCCGCGCGCGAGCTCGGCCATCACCACGGCCTGCGTCACCAGGTCGGCGCCGTGGCCGCCCCATTCCTCCGGCACCGCCAGCGTACGGAAGCCGAGCTGCGATCCCTTCCGGATGATGTCCCAATCCCAGGTCTCGTGCGCGCCCGCGACCTGGTCGCGCGCAAGCGACAGCGGACGAATCTCCTCCTGCGCAAACCTGCGCGCTTTCATCTGCCAGCCGCGCTGCTCTTCATTCAATGAAAAATCCATCGGCCTCCCGTCGGGTTCACCCTGCGTGTCTCGTTCCTGCAGCCAGCCGGATTCTACCGTGAGCCGCGGCACGAGTCGTGCGCCAGGTGATTGGTATAATCCGGGACGCGAACTGGTTTTTTCGAGCGCCGTTCATCCCCGGAGAAATGCCGTTGAGCAGAATTGCCGCCGTCAATGTCCACCCGATCGTGGTGCCGCTCAGACGGGCGCACCGTACCGCGCACGAATCGCGCGCCGACGCGAGCGTGGCGCTGATCGAGGTGCGCACCGACGACGGGATCGCCGGTTACGGCCAGGTGAGCAGCACGCCGCTGAAGGACATTTGCGAGTGGGTCAAGCGCTTCGGCGAAATCGTGACCGGCATGGACGCGCTCGCCTACGTCGCGGTATGGGAGAAACTCTTCAGCCTGACTTCGCCGCGCGTGGACGGCGGCGGGCTGCCGCGCGGCGCCCGCCCGCAGATCATGGCGGCGATCGGCGGCATCGACATGGCGCTGTGGGACATTCAGGGCAAGGCCGCCGGCATGCCCGTGTTCCGCCTGCTGGGGGCGCAGAACAAGCCGGTGTACACCTACGCCACCGGCGGCTACTACGTCGAAGGCGAAAAGCTCACCGCCTGCGCCGACGAACTGGCCGGCTTTGTTGCCGATGGCTTCACGGCGGTCAAGCTGAAGACCGGCGCCGGCAGCATGAACGACGAAGTCGCCCGCATCCGCGCCACCCGTGACGCGATCGGCCCGGACATTGCGCTGATGCTCGACATGAACGCCGCCTACGATCTTCCCGCCTGCATCGAATTCGCGCGCGCGGTCGAACCGTGCAACATCGTGTGGCTCGAGGAGCCGCTGCACTGGTACCTGCAGCCGGCCGATTTCGTGCGCCTCGCGCGGGCGACGCCGATCCCGCTTGCCCACGGCGAGCGCGAGATCACCCGCTTCACCGCGCGCGACTTCATCGCGAGCGGCGCCCTCCGCTACGTCCAGTTCGATGCCACCCGCTATGCCGGCTTCACCGAAGCCCTGCGCGTCGCGCACATCGCCGACGAGCATGGAGTCATGATTTCACCGCACCACGCGCCCGAGCTGCATTGCCACCTCGTCGCCGCGTTTCCGCGCACCGGCTTTGCGGTGGAGTCGCACGGCGCGCCCGAGGACAGCGACCCTATCTGGACCGGGCTCTTTGCGGAGCGGGCGCAGGTGCGCGCGAGCCACGTCCACATGAGCGAGAAGCCGGGCTTCGGCATCGAGATCGATTGGGAGTTTGCAAAGAAGCACCGGGCGTGAAGGCGCCCCTCCCGGAGCGCAGACGGTCTTCGTGAAAACATCCGAGGAGACGACATGATTGCCAGGACAAGCGTGCGCCGGACTGGCGCCTTCGTGATCGCTCTTGCCGGCCTCGTCATCGCAGGAACCGCGGCGGCGGCGGGATGGAAGCCGGAGCAACCGGTTGAAGTGATCGTGAACTGCGCGCCGGGCTGCGGCCCCGACAAGATCGCGCGCCTCATGCAGAAAACCTTTCTGGCGCACCGCCTGCTCGAGACGTCGATGTCCGTGCAGAACAGGCCCGGCGGCGGCGGCGCCATCGCCCAGACCTACTTGAACCAGTTCGAGGCCAACGGCCACTACCTGTTCCACTCCGGAAAATCGGTGTTGACGACGCACGCGATGGGGCGGGTGGTGGCGCCCTACACGGAGCTCACGCCCATCGCCCATCTGTTCGGCGAGTACATCGGGGTCGCGGTCAGGGTCGATTCGCCGATCAAGTCGGGTCGCGATCTGATCGAGCGGCTGAAGAAGGATCCCACCGCCTACAGCTTCGGCGTCGCCAGCAGCCTCGGGAACACCAATCACCAGGGCGCCGCGGGCGCATTGAAGAACGCCGGCGTGGACATCCGTAAAGTCCGAAACGTGGTGTTCCAGTCGGGCGCGCTCGCGATCGTGGCCATGCTTGGCGGGCACATCGATGTCGTGCCGGTGTCGGCGGGCAGCTGGGTCAGTCACATGAAGAATGGCACGGTGCGCGTCATCGCGATTTCCGCGCCGCAGCGGCTGCCCGGCGTCTTTTCCGATATTCCGACGTGGCGCGAACAGGGTGCCAATGTCGTAATCTCCAACTGGCGCAGCATCTTCGGCCCCAAGGGCATGACGGCGGATCAGATCGCATGGTGGGAAGGCGCGATCCAGCGTTTCATGGACACGCCGGAATGGAAGACCGAGATGAACACGATCCACGGCATGAGCGAATTCATGGGCTCCGCCAGGCTGCGGAAATACATGGAAGAGGACTACGCGGAGCTCAAGGCGTTCCTCACCGAGATCGAGCTGGTGAAGAAATGAGGCCTCGCGCCGTCAGGTACGCGGGTTCTTCAGGTACTCGGCGTTGACGCAGTTGGCGAGCTTGCCGTCGCGCAGGTAGTGGTACGCCGTCTCGACCGCCTTGCGCCTCAGGTCCACGAAGGCGTCCGGGCTGTAGAAGCCCGCGTGCGGATTGAGCAGCACCCGCCCCCGTATCCAGGGCTCGTTCGCAAGCCACGCGGCGACCAGCGGATCGTCGGCCGTCGCCGGCTCTTTCGGCAGCACGTCGAGGCCGACCGCCGCGAGTTTCCCGCTCCTCAGCCCTTCGAGCAGCGCCGCCGTATCGCAGATCGGCCCGCGCGCGTTGCAGATGAGCCACGCGCCCGGTTTCATCGCGGCCACCGCCGCGGCGTTGATCAGGCCGCGCGTCTCGCTCGTAAGCGGCGAGTGGATGCAGACGACGTCGGCCATGCCCATCAACTCGGGGAGCGAGCGCGTGCGGGTGAAACCGAACGAGAGTTCCGCGCCGTTCGGCAGCAGCGGATCGTAGAACGCCACCTGCATGCCGAACGCCCGTGCCCGCAGCGCCGAAGCCGTGCCGATGCGGCCCAGTCCTATCACGCCGAAGGTGGCGCCGCGCAAGCGCCGCGCGGTGACGTTGTGGATGTGCGACCACCCGGTCTTGAGATCGGCGCGCAGGGCCGCATCGTAGATTCCGGGGCCGCGGGCGAAGGCGAGCATCATGGCGATCGCGGAATCGGCAACCTCGGTCGTGCCGTAATCGGGCACGTTGCACGCCGGGATGCCGGCGTCTCCGAGCGCCTTGAGGTCGAGGATGTCGAAACCGACGCCGTTGCGCACCACGATGCGGGCCCGCTTCAAATGCGGAATCACCGTCGCATCGATGGGAATGCGGCCGACCACGATGCCGTCGGCGTTCTCCCATGCGTTCAGGTCGATGTCGTCAAAGCGGTTCTGGCGCGGGTGGAGCAGGACGACGTCGGGACCCACCACTTCGCGCTCGAGATCGAGTTGCGTCGCGCGGCTGTCCGGGAAAAGCAGGGTCAAGGGCACGTGTAGCACTCCCAGGCTCGTTGCAAGGAACCCGGATTTTACGGGTTACGTGCCGCCCGAGCTAGCGTGCCGCTGACGGCTCGAAGGGCAGCCTGGATTGGGCGAGGTCGATCAATGGCCCGAGTTCGTAGACGTTGCGGTAGCCGTAGGTGTAGAGCACGATGTAGGTCGAGAGATTGAGCGAGGCGCTCGGCGCCTTGGTCGGGAACGGGCCTTCCGCGTGGGCGAAGTTGTTGTTGCAATAAATGAGTATGCGCGTCGCGTGGTCTGGAATCGTGCGGGCAAGGCTATCCATCGCGATGTCCGGGAAGCTCAGGTTGATCGCGCCCCTGACGTGCAGTTCGTCGTATTTCTCGCGGCTGCGGGCATCGAGCACGAGTGTGCCGGGCTCGCGGCTCATGCGCAGGAATTCTTCCTCGGTGAGACGGCGGGTCGCACGGTGCTGTGCGGCCTCGCGCGAGACGCGCAGAAAACCTTCCATGTCGATCGCGGGATTGACGACCGGCGCGCGCACATCCGCGCCGGCATTCGGGACGCACAGCAGGACGGCAAACACGAGCGCGGCAGACGGTAGGCGCATGGCGGCATCCTTTTCGAATCGAAACGACGGGGCATGGCGGCTTAACGTCCGTCGCGGCTTTTCGTGCACAGCCGGGCCAGGGCGGCCCGCGGTCGCCTGCTGTCCGCGTCCGATGCGCGGTGCTAAGATTCAACCGTTTTGCTTCCACCACGGGATCCACCATGCCGCCGCAGGGACACCTACCATGAGCGCAGCAGCACAGGGCGCGCGGCTGCGTCACGACGCCGTGCTGCGTTCCACGCCCGAAACCGTCCTCTGGGGCCACATTGCGGCAGACCGCCAGCCGGTGCTGCGGATCGAACCCGGACAAGCCGTTCGCATCGACACGGTCTCGCACCAGGGTCTGACCACAGGGCAGGACCCGATCGAGGTTTTCGGCGCGGGCGGAATCGCGCCGGACGACGTACTGCAGGACGCGCGCGACATTTATCTCAAGGTGGGGCGCGCCGAGGGCGCCGGCGCGCATGTCATTACCGGGCCGATCCACATCGATGGCGCGCAACCGGGCGACATGCTGGAAGTGCGCGTGCTCGACGTCGAGTTCCGCGTGCCCTATGGCATCAATTCGACCGGGCCGGGCCGCGGCGCGGCGCCGGAACTGTTGTCGCAGCCGGCGCAGAAGGTGATCCGGCTCGACCTTGCCCGCAACGTCGCGCTGTTCGCGCGCGAAGTCGAAGTGCCGCTTGCTCCGTTCATGGGGATAGTCGCGGTGGCGCCGCCCCCGGCCACGCCGCGCGTGAGCACCAAGCCGCCGGGCGCGTATGGAGGCAACCTCGACTTCAAGCACCTGGTGGCGGGGTCGACGCTGTACCTCCCGGTGTTCAACGATGGCGCGCTGTTCTACACCGGCGATGGGCATGGGGTGCAGGGCGACGGCGAAGTCGATGGCACGGCGATCGAGATTTCGCTCACGCCGACGCTACGGTTCATGCTGCACAAAGCGGCCGGCAGAACGATGAAGTGGCCGCGCGCCGAGGACGCGAGGCACCACTACGTGATGGGCCTGGCGACGGATCTCGATGCCGCGCTCAGAAATGCCGTCACGGAATCCGCCCGCTTTCTGCAACAGCGGGCCGGGCTCAGCGACGCCGAGGCCTACGCCTTGTGCAGCCTCGCGGTGGATTTCAGGATCGGGGAGGCCGTGAACAACGTGGTGATGGTCTATGGCATGATCCCGAAGAAGCTGTTCCGGCAGGACACCGGTTACTGGCGCGGGAACTCGCCCGCGCTCGATTGAGACTCGCATAAGTGCCTGCCAGCGCAAAAAGATTGCGTCATTCCCGAGAAATCGGAAATCCATGCGGCACATCATCCCGCGTGAACCATCCCAGGGATTCCCGTTTCCACGGAATGACAACAGGAGAAGTCGCGCACCGTGTTTTTGAGTTGAATTGAAGTCCGTTTCCTGCAATTGCATTGAATTTTCTCGACAACCGGGGGGAATACCACATGATGTTCACCTGCGCGCCGCGCGCTGTCGCGGCGACCCGTACCGCAAGCCGCAAGGTCGTCAAGCGTGGCAACCGGAGCTTTTCCGTGGACCTGCACTGCCACGTGCAAACGCCGGCCGCCGACGAGCTTGCGAAGCAGGGCGGCGAAGCGGTCGGCTCGTTCGCGCAGCTCGGCAACCCGCGCTCGATCGCGCGCCAGAAGCAGTTGCAGCAGGAAATCCACCGCAAGCTCACCTCGATCGAGCAGCGGCTCGCCGACATGGACCGGATGGGCATCGACATGCAGGCGATTTCGACCTCCCCCAGCCAGTACTTCTACAAGCTTGACGCGGACCTCTGCCGCCAGACCTCGCGTCTCGTCAACGACCGGCTCGCCGAAATCGTCGCCTCGCACCCGGACCGTTTCGTCGCGCTCGGCACGGTGCCGATGCAGGAGCCTCAACTCGCCGTCGCGGAACTCGAGCACTGCATGAAGAAGCTGGGATTCCGCGGGCTGGAGATCGGCACCAACGTGCGCGGCGTCGATCTCGGCGACGCACGCTTCCATGCCTTCTGGGCAAAGGCCGAGGCGCTCGGCGCCGTCGTCTTCCTGCACCCGAGCGGCTTTACCGAGCCACGGCGCCTGACGCAGCATTTCCTCACCAACGTCATCGGCAATCCGCTCGATACCACGGTGGCGCTCGCGCACATCGTGTTCGGCGGCGTGCTGGAGCGCAATCCGCGGCTGAAGATCGTCGCCGCGCACGGTGGCGGCTACATGGGGCACTATCCGGCGCGCATGGACCACGCCTATCGCGTGCGCCCGGAGTGCCACGATCACATCACCCGGCCGCCCTCGCACTACATGAAGAAGATTTTCTTCGACACGATGGTGTTCGGCGAACCGCAGCTCGAGCACCTGGTAAACCTGTGGGGCGCGAATCACGTCGTGATCGGCACCGACTATCCCTACGACATGGGTTACTACAAGCCGGTCGATTTCGTGGAGCGCGCCAAGCGGCTCACGCGCGCGCAAAAGGATGCCATCATCGGCGGCAACGCGGCGAGGATCCTCGGACTGAAGCCGCGCCGGAAGCCGTGACGGCGCTGCCGCGCCGGGGCGAATGGTAAAATTCGCCATTCCCCCGGAGGACCCATGCCCATCGGCAAACTCGATCATTACTCGATCCGCACGCTCGACGTCGAGGCTTCGTGCCGGTTCTACACCGAGGTAATGGGATTCGAAGTCGGCTTCCGCCCGCCGTTCAACTTTCCCGGCCTGTGGCTTTATAACGGCGCACCCTACCCGGCGTCCTGCGGCGTAGTGCACATCGTCGGCGTCGATCCCGGCAACCCGCAGGGCCTCAAGGACTATCTGGGTGATCGCGAACTCGGCTCGCTCAACGGCACCGGCACGGTCGATCACATGGCATTTGCCGCCACCGGCCTCGCGGACATGCGCGCGCGCCTCGCGCGCCACGGCGTCGCCTATCGCGAGCGCACCGTGCCCTCGCTCGGCCTGCACCAGGTCTTCCTCGAAGACCCGAGCAGCGTCACCATCGAGCTCAATTACCCGGCTGCCGAGGCGCAACCGGCCGCATAACGACCCATGCCCCCCGCCTCCCGCCGGCCGCGCGCGCTGGTGATCGGCGGTTCGCTCGCCGGCTTGACCGCGGCGAACCTGCTGCTGCGCCAGGGCTGGGAAGTGGAGATCTTCGAGCAATCCGCCGAGCGCCTGGAAGGACGGGGGGCGGGCATCATCACGCACCCCGGCCTGTTCGAAGTCATCCGGCGCATCGGCATTCCCGTCGACGACACGATCGGCGTCGCAATCGACGGCCGCATCGTCATCGATCGCAGCGGCACCGTAATCGGCCGCCTGCCGCTGCCGCAGGTGGTGAGCACATGGGGACGGCTGTACGTGCCGCTCAAGGCGGCGTTTCCCGAGGCACACTATCACCTGGGCGCGGCATTCGAACGCATGACGCGGATCGACGGCGGCATCGTCGCGCACTTCGCCAATGGCCACACCGCGCAAGGGGACCTGCTGGTCGGCGCCGACGGCTTGCGCTCGGCGGTACGCGCGTGCCTGCTGCCTGAGGCGCAGCCGGCGTACGCGGGTTACGTCGCCTGGCGTGGATTGGTGGACGAAACCACGCTGTCGCCGCCGACCCACCGCGACCTCATCCCCCAGCTCGGCTTCTGCCTGCGCCCGCGCGAGCACATGACAGGGTATCCCGTTGCGGGCTTCACCCACTCTACCCGGCCAGGCGAGCGCTGCTACAACTTTGTGTGGTACCGCGCCACCGAAGCAACACGGGAGCTGCCGCGACTGTGCACGGACGCCCAGGGTCGCGCGCATGACAAGGCGATACCCCCGCCGCTGATCCGCCCGGAAGTGCTCGACGATATGCGGCAGGCTGCGGCGGAACTGCTCTCACCTCAGTACGCGGAGGTCGTGCACAAGGCGCGGCAGCCGTTCTTTCAGGCAATTTTCGACCTCGAATCACCTGCCATCGCATTCGATCGGGTGGCGCTCATCGGGGATGCGGCCTACGTCGCGCGGCCCCATTGCGGCATGGGCACCACCAAGGCCGCGTGCGACGCGATGTGCCTCGCGCAGGCGTTGCGGGATACGGATGACGACCTGCCCGCCGCGCTGGCACGCTACCAGGCGGCGCGCGCCCGATACGGCGCAGGGGTGGTGGCGCACGGACGCGAACTGGGCGCGCACCTCGAGGGGCACGACACGCCCGAAGCGCGGTACTTTCACTCGCCGGAAGGCGTGATGACGCGGATTGCGATCACCCGCGACTACCCGTGATCGGCGCGGCAGCCGTCCCAGCGACCCCGCGCCACTGATCCGCAGCGGCGATCAGATCGTTTTCAGATTATCGGCGGAAGTCTTGCCGTCCCGGCCGCGCGACAGTTCGAACTGGACTTTTTGACCTTCAGCCAGCGTCTCCAGGCCTGCGCGATCCACAGCCGAGATGTGCACGAACACATCCTTCGAGCCGTCGTCCGGCTGTATGAACCCGTAGCCCTTGGTCTTGTTGAACCACTTAACCGTTCCACTTGGCATGAAGATCTCCTGTTGATGATCGGAATGGGGCGCCGCTGCGGCCCGATGCCGCCCCGGACTGATAGTGCAGAGCATAATCCCGGAAGGTCCCTCCCGGCAATTCCCGCGATGCGCCGGTGTGGCCTGACGGCGCACCGTTCCAGTGCCGCACGAGGCCCCAGGCGCCCGGGGCGAAGCCGTCACCGTTCGTGCGGCGGATGCTCAAATTTGGTGACACGATAGTTGATGGCGCCGGAGCCGTGCCGGCCGGCGCTGGTGAATTTGTGCGAGCCGCGGCAAAACGGGCAGCGGTGTATGAATTCCTCGCCCTTGCCGGAAGTGCGAACGACGATGATCTTGCCGCAGTAATGGCATCTCACGGGGACGCCCCTTTTCCGGCTCCGCCCCCGGCTAGCGCCGGCGGCTGCCGCGTTCCGGACGGGGCCGCGCCTCGTTCACCTTCAACGGGCGACCGCCGAGATCCTTGCCATTCAAACCGCTGATCGCGGCGAGCGAATGCTGCTTGCCCGGCATTTCCACGAAGCCGAATCCCCGCAGCGTGCCGGTGAAGAGCTCACGCATCAGCTGCACGGATTTCACGTCGCCGTAGGTCCTGAAGAGTTCGGCAATCTGCGTCTCCGTGACATCGGGCGCAAGGTTACCAACGAAGATATTCATATCGGCTCCTGACGGGTGGTTGCTGGTGCGTGATGGGTGCGCCCGCCTCTCGTGGGAGCGAATTGAAAACAGACCGGCCCCGGACGCGACCGGGGCCGAGCGCCGCATGATACACGCATTCATCCCGGAAGTCCCGTTGCGCCTGGTTCCCCGCTGTCTTGACGGGTGGCGTGCCGGGTTTTACCGTACGTTGCGCCCGCCATCCCAGCACCTGGCAATTCGTGCGAACAACGTCCCCCGTCAAAGAGCAGAAGGTCACGCAACAGCGCGCGACCGCGGCGCTCACTCTGGCAGCACTGGGTGTGGTGTACGGCGATATCGGCACCAGCCCGCTGTATGCGGTGAAGGAGACCTTCAGCCCGGCGCACGGCATCGCGCTCGCCCAGGAAACGATACTCGGCGGGATCTCGGCGATATTCTGGTCGCTGATGTTCGTGGTATCGCTCAAGTACGTGGCGCTGATCATGCGCGCAAGCAACAAGGGCGAGGGCGGCGTCATGGCCCCCGCCTTCCCGCTCCCGTTACTGCACCTTGATCCCGGCGTCCTTGATCACCTTGGTCCACTTGGTGATCTCGCTCTTGACGTAGGCGCCGAATGCTTCCGGCGTGGTCGGCACCGGTTCGGCGCCCAGGGCAAGCATCGTCGCGCGCGCTTCCGGCGTCTTCATCGCCGCGACCGCGTCCCGGTTGATCTTCGTGATGATGGCCTTCGGCGTCTTCGCCGGCGCAAACAGACCGAACCAGACGTTCGAGTCGAGATCGGGAAAGCCTTGTTCGGCCGAGGTGGGAATGTCCGGCATGCCGGCAAAACGAGACTTCTGCAGCACGGCGAGCGCCTTCACGCGTCCCGCCTTGATTTGCGGCAGCGCGGTGGAGGACGCGAGAAACGACACCAGCGTTTCGCCGCTGGCAACCGATGCCGCCGCGAATCCCGCGCCCTTGTACGGCACGTGGACGATGTTGGCGCCGGTCACTTGCTTGAACAACTCGCCTGTCAGGTTGCCGCTGGTGCCGCCGCCCGGCGTCGAATAGTTGACGCCCTCGGGCTTGGTCTTCGCGAAGGCCACCAGTTCCTTCACGTTGCGCGCCTGCACCGACTGGTGCACTACCAGCACGATCGCGGAAGCGACGAGGTTGGTGATGGGCTCGAAATCCCGGATCGGGTCGTACGCGAGATTCTTGTACAGGCTCTGCGGGCTCACGTGCGTGCCGATGTGGCCGATCAGCAGCGTCTGGCCGTCCGGCAGCGCTTTCGAGGCGATTTCCGCGCTGACGATGCCGCCAGCGGCGGCGCGATTATCCACGATCACCTGCCGCTGCCAGGCATCGGTCAGCTTCTGCGCGATGAAGCGCGCGCTCAGATCCGAGGTGCTGCCCGGGGAGCCCGAGATGATGCGCACCGGACGGCTCGGGTAGTTCTTCGCGGGGTCCGTGCCCTGCGCCAGCGCCGCCAGCGGCGCCGAGATCGCTGCCGCCGCCATCCACAGAAATGCCCTCATGTTGATGCCCTCCCGTTTCGCGGCAGGCCGAGCGGCACATGCCATCGTGATTCTACCCCGGTTCATCCGCCGCCGGACTCCACTCGCGCCAGCCCTTCAGCAGCGGAAAATACAGACCGAGCCGGATCGTGCGGCTGTCGAACCGGCGCATGAGAGCGGCGTAACGCTCGAGCTGGGACCGGTAACGCTCGAGTTCGCGGTCGAGGAATGCCTCCACATCCGCGCCCTCGTGGGCGCCGGTCTTGTAATCCACGATCCAGCACACGCCGTGCTCGTCGCTGAACGTTCGATCCATGGCAACGCTGGCGAACTCGCCGCCGATCACGCCGGTAAGCTTCAGTTCCGAGTGCGCATTTTCCTGCGCGCCCAGCACCCAGCGGCCGCGCGGGTCATCGAGGGTCTGCCTCAGGGTGCTCGCCACGCGTTCGACGGCGCCTTCTAGGACATCGCCCGCCAGGCCGCGTGCCGCGAGTTGATCGGAGAAAGTCTTGCGCAAGGCACGAATCCGCGCCGCGTCCCAGCCGTCGAGCCCGTCGTCCGCCATGCGCTGCAGCCACCGGTGCACGATGCTGCCAACGTGCCGCGCGGTCTCGCCCACCCACGAGAACTCGATCTCTTCGCGCGCGCGCGCAGGCTCGGGGGGCGGCACCCAATCCACGCGGGGCGGCGCGGCGGGCGCTTGCCACCCGGAGGCAATGCGGCGCAACGACTGATCGATCGCGCCCCTTGCCCCCTCGTCGGCCGCACCGGCAGGTGAAACCGCGGCCACGCGCCCCATCGCTCCCGCAAAGTCGGACTCGACCATTGCCCAGATCGGGTGGAGCAGCGTTCTCGCCCCCGGCGGCTTCAGACCGGACACGCCATCGTCATCGGTTTCGAGGCGCGCATCGCCGAGCAGGTGCAGGCGCCGTCGCGCACGCGTGGCGGCCACGTAGAGCAGCCGCCCGCTCTCGAGGCGCTCCTTTTCGGCCTCGAGCCGTTGCAGCCAGCGGTAGATCGGATCGTCGTCGGCGCCGGTCGCGTGGATCGGCGCGAGCAGCAGATCGGCCGCACCGCTCCCCGCCTCGCGCGGCTGCTCCATCCACAGGAAGAGCTTCCGTTCGTCACCGCGCGGCGCGCGGCCGAGGCCGGGCACGATGACCGTGTCGAACTCGAGCCCTTTCGCCTTGTGTATGGTCATGACCTGCAACCGCTCATCGGCTTTCAAATCCGGCAGCGCGTAAAGATCGGCGAGCCCGTCCTCGAAGGCGGCCGGATCGGCGATCTCGCCTGCTTCTTCGTGGGACTCGAGGTAGTCGAAGTAGATCTCGGCGTCCTCGAGATCGGTCGTGTCTTCGACGCAGGCCGGACCCGAGAGCGCGAACCAGGCGCCGGCCACGCGCTCGCGCAAGGAGCCGCGGCAGCGTTCGTCGAGACACGCCTGCAGCGTGGCACGTACCCGTTCCAGCCGTGCGCGCCCGTCGGCGGATACGGTCGCGGCACGGGTGGGATCGTTCATCAGCTCCCACACCGTGCGCTTCGCATCGGTTCCGGCGAGCGCGTCGAGATCGGCAAGCGTCAACCCGCACCAGGGCGCGCGCAGCGCCGCGAGCCAGGCGAGCCGGTCGGCGGGATGGGAAAGCGCGCGCGTCAGCGCCAGCAAGTCCTGCACCACGGGGCGGTGGCCGAGCGCCTCGATTTCGATCGCGCGAAAGCGCAATCCGGCGCTCTTCAACCGCGGCACGATCTCGTGCAGGTGGCCGCGGTTGCGCACGAGGATCGCAACGATGCCCTCGGCGTCATCGCGCCGCGCCTGCGCGACGATCTCAGCCACCCTGACCGCCTCCCCTGCGCGATCACCGTTGAAGAACGGATGCACGCTGACCGCGCGGCCGGGCAACGCTTCGCGCGTTGCAACCGACGCCGTGTACGGCACCGATCCGGTCGCGACATCCTCGATTTCAGGCATCACCCGCGCGAAGGTCGCATTGACCCACCCGACGATGCCGGCCTGCGATCGGAAATTGGCCGCAAGGCTGACGGGATCCAGCTCGACACTCCCGATGCCCGCGGCCCGCGCGCGCAGAAAGAGCCCCACCTCGGCCTCGCGAAAGCGGTAGATCGATTGCATCGGGTCACCGACCGCGAACACGGTGCGCCCATCGCCTGGCTCCCAGCCGGCGGTGAGCCGTGCAATCAGCTCGTACTGGCTGATCGAGGTATCCTGGAATTCGTCCACCAGCAGGTGGCGGATGCGGTAATCCAGTGCGAGCGCGAGATCGCTCGGCGACTCCGGCTCGCCCAGGGCGCGCAGCGCGCCCTGGGCGACCTCGGTAAAATCGACCTGCCCGCGCACCTGGAACACGAGCCTCAGCTGCGCGGCCGCGCGCGGTAACAGCCGGGTGATGGCGCCCAGCGCTTCCCATTGGTCCTCACTGTATTTTTCGGGCGGGAGCTGGCGCATGTCGGCAAGCGCCTCGCGGAATGCCGCGTGCCGTTCCAGTCCGTCAAAAAGCGCCAGCGCGCGCGCCTTCCAGGGCTGCGCCGGCTTGCCGGCGGGAAACCCCTGGTTCTTCGTGAGGCTCTGCCGCCACTGGTCGCGTTCGGTCAGGAACAGGCGGGCAAGCTGAATCCAGTCGTCGATGCTGTCTGCGAATACCCCGCGCCCGAGACCGTGAAAAGCGTAGTCGATTATCGATTTCCACTCCGTCTGCAGCCCGGCGGGAAGCAAGGTGCGCACCCGATCGAGCATCGCGCGTCGCACGTTCTGAAGCGCGGCCTCGAGCTCGACGCGTTCCCTGCCGTGCACGTGGCGCAGCCAGTGATCGCGGCGCTTCAGCATGTCGGCGAGCAGCGTCTCGATGCGCGCGACATCATTGTCGAGGTGCGTGAGCAATCGCTCGACGTCCTGCGCGACCGCCTCGTCGCCCTCGACCAGTTCGACGGTCGCCCGCGCCGCCTCGAGATAGAGTTCCGCCGCATCCTCGATGCTCTCCGGCTGCGAACCGAAGCGCGACAGCATCGGCATCTGGCGCGTCAATGCCGAGCATAGCGAGTCGATGGTCCGGATGCGCAGCCGCGCCGGATTTTCCGAGAGTCCCCAGCCCGCCGCGGCATCGCGCCCGAGCGCGGCGCCCGCCAACCGGAGCGTCACGCGTTCGTGGTCGTCCGCGGGACCCCTGCCCGCGCGCGCGCCCGCCAGCGCCGCGAGGACGCGCTCGCGCATTTCGGCGGCAGCCTTGCGGGTGAAGGTAATGGCGACGATCTCCTCCGGATGATCGACGAGCGCCAGCAACAGCAGGTAGCGCTGGATCAGAAGCCCGGTCTTGCCCGAGCCCGCCGGCGCCTGCACGATGAATGAACGCCGGGGGTCGAGCGCGCGGCTGCGCTCGGCGCGGTCGGGAGCGGCCGCGAGCGTCACGCGGCGTCCTCGTCGAGCGCGTTGTTGAGCCGTTCGTAGATGCGGCAAAAAGGCGTCACGTCGCAATAGCGGCAGGTTGCCGGGTAGTGCTTCGGGTCGACCCGTGCTTCACCCGTGGCTATGCCGGCGGCGAGACGCGCGAGGTCGGTGCGCCAGGCGCAGACCTGCTCCCCCCACGACGCTGCCGCCTGCCTGAGCTTGCCGTCCGGCAGCGTGCGCGCCCCCGGCAACAGGTCGGCGTCGCGCGCCAGTCCCGAAAATTTCATGTCGCCGGCTCTCACCTGCGCGAACGCA
>Ga0315912_10002264_pt1 | contig 20964 bp, 15 predicted proteins | sample VfabasoilMG_FD_204469 | JGI IMG/M metagenome (GOLD analysis project Ga0315912, IMG submission 204469) | Garden soil microbial communities collected in Santa Monica, California, United States - V. faba soil | ecosystem: Environmental > Terrestrial > Soil > Garden | place: USA: California...
CGTGCTCGACGAGGCCGACGAGATGCTCGACATGGGCTTCGCCGAGGACCTCGAGGCGATCCTGCAGCGCCTGCCCGCGGCGCGCCAGACGGCGCTGTTCTCGGCCACGATGGCGCCGCGCATCCAATCGATCGCCAAGAAGCACCTCAAGGACCCGGTCACGATCGCGATCGCGCGCGAGCGCACGCAGGCCGGCGAGGTTCCGCGCGTGCGCCAGGTGGCCTACCTCGTGCAGCGCCAGTTCAAGCCCGAGGCGCTCGGCCGCGTGCTCGACATGGAGACGCCGACCTCGGCGATCGTCTTCTGCCGCACGCGCATCGAGGTCGACGAATTGACCGAGGCCATGAACGCGCACGGCTACCGAGCCGAGGCGCTGCACGGCGGCTTCGCGCAAGAGCAGCGCGACCGCGTGATGGGCCGCTTCCGCGCCAACAAGGCCGACCTCCTGATCGCGACCGACGTCGCCGCGCGCGGCCTGGACATCCAGCACGTCTCGCACGTCGTGAACTTCGACGTGCCGACCGAGCCGGACGGCTACATCCACCGCATCGGGCGCACGGGTCGCGCCGGCCGCGAAGGCGTCGCGATCACCTTCGTCGAGCCGCGCGAGCAGCGCCTGCTGCGCAACATCCAGCAGGCGACGCAGCAGAAGATCCCGATCGAGAACATCCCCACCGTGGCCGACCTGCGCAACCGGCGCCTGGAGCTCACGCGCGCCTCGCTGCGCGAGACGCTGCTCGCCGGCGAGCTCGACGTCTACCGCCAGCTCGTGACCGAGCTGGCGAGCGAGCACGAGCCGATGGACGTCGCGGCGGCGGCCGTCAAGCTCGCGCACCTCTCCAGCCACCAGGAGGGCGACGCCAAGGGCGAGGAACAGGACCTGCCGCTCGTCGCCGCGCCCCCGGAGCGCCGCGCGCCGCGCGACGAACGCTACGAGCGCAAATCGAAGAAGCGCGGTCCGCGCGTGCACGGCTTCGAGGTCGCGCGTCTGTTCATCGGCGCGGGGCGCCTGGATTCCCTGCGGCCCGGAGACCTCGTCGGCGCGATCGCGAACGAGGCCGGCATCGACGGCGAGGCCATCGGCGCGATCAAGATCGCGGATCGGTTCGCGCTGGTCGAGGTGCCCGAGGAGTTCGCCGAGATCGTGATCCAGGCCCTGCGCAACACGCAGATCCGCGGCCGGCGCGTGACCGTGCGGCGCGACCTGATGTCCTGAACCTCGGTTAGACTGGGCGCATGCCCACCACACGCGCCAAGCCGAAGTCCGCCCCCGCCCGACTGACCCTGGCCGAGACGCTGCGCGCGCTGGAGAAAGCCGGATCCGCGCAGACGCGCAAGACCTACCTGCGCCACGGCGCGCAGGAGCCGCTCTTCGGCGTCAGCTTCGCCGTGCTCAAGACGTTGGTGAAGAAGATCGGCGTCGACCAGGAGCTCGCGCTCGCGCTCTGGCGCACGAAGAACCACGACGCGCGCGTCCTGGCGATGAAGATCGCCGACCCCGCGCGCATCGAGCCGGCAGTGCTCGACGGCTGGGCGCGCGAGAACCGCATGCGCATGTGCTCCAGCTACGTGGCCATGCTCGCCGCCGAGAGCCCGCACGGGGCGCGGAAGGCGCGCGAGTGGGCAGCCTCCTCCGATCCCGCGCTGCGCGCTTCATCCTGGACGCTCGCGGGCATGCTCGCGAACCTCGACGAGACGACCCCCGACGAGTGGTACCTGCAGCGCCTGGCGCAGATCGAGAAGTCGATCCACGCCGCGCCGAACGCCGAGAAGGAGGCCATGAACATGGCCCTGATCACGATCGGCGGGCGCAACGAGGTGCTGCGCAAGGCAGCGCTCGCCGCTGCAAAGCGGATCGGCACGGTCGAGGTCGACCACGGAGACACCGAGTGCAAGACGCCCGCGGCCGGGACCTACATCGAGAAGATGTGGGCCCACGCCAAGTCGAAGAAGTTCGCCTCGCCCGCGGCGCAGGAGCGCGCGCGCGAGCCGATGCGCACGCGCTGCTAGTGCGCCCCGCACGCTTGTTGTCGGGTCGCCTCGGGCCCGCTAAGCTCCCGGCGAGCGGCGATCCGCAGCCGCGCTTTCGATTCCTGTGTGGAGGATGATCCCGATGAAACTAGGTCTCGGCTTCGCTCTCACCTTGTTCTGTTCGTGCACCGCCCTGCCTTCGGGGGTTTCCCAGGCACCGCAGTCGAGTCCAGGCGGCGAACGCCTCGCGCTCTACCTTGGGCAGCGGAACCTCGACGAGGACGACTACGATCCAGTCGACGAGCAGCCGACGTTCGGCATCGAGTATTCGAGCGAAGCACCCGACAGCACCATCGGCTGGGAAGTCGGGTTGATGGGCTCCAAGGACGAGGACACGGTCGCCGGCTTCGACCTCTCCGGGAGCACGGGCGAGCTCTATGGCGGCATACGCAAGTCCTTCGGCGAGGGTACGGTGCGTCCCTACATCGGCGCGGGTCTGAGCGCCATCAACTCGGAACTCGAGGTCGCCGGCCTGGGCAGCGAGGACGACAGCTCGCTCGCGGGCTACGCCCACGGCGGGCTCATGTTCGACGTTTCGCAGTCGTTCTTCCTCGGCATCGACGTGCGTGTGCTCTTCGGGTCCGATGTGAGCTACGGCACGTTCGAAACAGACGTCGACTACGGGCAGCTGGCACTGGTCCTCGGCTGGCGGTTCTAGGCACGCCTCAGGCGTAGTCCAGCAGCTTGTGCGCGGGATTCTTGCGCGCCGCCGCCTGCTTGTCCCAGGTGCTCATGAACAGCACCACCGGCCGGCCGCGCGCATCCTTCGTGAGTAGCGACGTCGTCGGCGCGTTGAAGCTCGCCATGTCGCCCTCGATCCAGGCGCTGCACTCGAAGGGCAGGTCGGAGATCGTCGTCTCGACCTTGTACTCGTCGCTCAAGCGGTACTGCAGCACCTCGAACTGCAGCATCCCGACCGCCGCCACGAGCGGGTCGTTGCTGGCGCCGTTCTCCGGCCACAGGCGCTGCACCGTGCCCTCCGCTATCAGCTGCTCCATGCCCTTGTCGAAAGACTTGCGCTTCGTCAGCTCGCGCGGCGAGACGCGCGCGAAGACCTCGGGCTGGAAGAGCGGCAGCGGCTTGTGCTCGAAGCCGCCCTCGAGCGAGAGCGTGTCGCCGATGCGGAAGTTGTCGCGGCTGATCAGACCCACGACGTCGCCCGGGAAGGCCTCGTCGAGCGTGCTGCGCTCCTGCGCGACCATGGTGTGCGGGCGCGCGAGGCGGATCTCCTTGTCCAGGCGGTGGTGGCGCACGACGAGGTCGCGACCGAAGCGGCCGGAGCAGATGCGCACGAACGCGAGGCAGTCGCGATGGCGCCTGTCCATGTTGGCCTGGATCTTGAACACGTAGGCGCTGAACGGCTCGGTCACCGGATCGAGCAGGCGCTCGCCCCCGCCCTCGAGATCGACCGGTCGCGCGCCGGGTGGCGGCGCGAGTTCGATGAAGGCGTCGTAGAAGGGCTCGATGCCGAAATTCGTCAGCGCCGAACCGAAGAAGGCCGGCGTCACCTCGCCGCGCAGGAAGGCCTCGCGCGAGAAGGCGTTGCCGGCGACCTCGAGCAGCTCGAGATCGTGACGCGCGCCCTCGAGCAGCACCGGGCCGATGCGCTCCAGCAGCGCCGGATCGTCCATGCGCAGCCGCTCGATGTCCGCCTTCTGCGCGCCGCCGCTCGAGGTCTTCTTGAACAGCAGCACCTCGCCCGTGCGCCGATCGACGACGCCGGCGAAGTCGCGTCCCGAGCCGATCGGCCAGTTGAGCGGGCTGGCGTGGATGCCGAGCACCTGCTCGACCTCGGCCAGGAGGTCCAGCGCGTCGCGGCCGGGCAGGTCGAGCTTGTTGATGAAGGTCAGCACCGGGATCTTGCGCAGCCGGCAGACCTCGAACAGCTTGCGCGTCTGCGTCTCGACGCCCTTGCCCGCGTCGAGCACCATGATCGCCGAGTCGGCCGCGGTCAGGGTGCGGTACGTGTCCTCGCTGAAGTCCTGGTGCCCCGGCGTGTCGAGCACGTTGATCACGTGGCCCTTGTAGGGAAACTGCATCGCCGAGGAGGTGATCGAGATGCCGCGCTCCTGCTCCATGCCCATCCAGTCGGAGGTCGCGAGCTTGCCCTTGCGGTTCTTGACCATGCCCGCGGTGCGGATCAGGCCCGAGTAGAGCAGCAGCTTCTCGGTGAGCGTCGTCTTGCCCGCGTCGGGGTGCGAGATGATCGCGAAGGTGCGCCGTCGGGCGATCTCGCGCGCGAGCTCGGGATCGGGTGTGGGACTCATCGGGGGGGCGCTGCGCGGGCCGCGGAATCGCGCAGGATCGCGGATGCGACTCGGCCTGTCCAGCCCCGCCTCGCTAGACTCGCCGCGTGATGCAGCTGCCCCCGCTGCGCTTCCTGGTCCACGACGAGCGGCTCGCGATCGCGCGCCTGCCGAGGGACGCGGAGGTACCCGCATGGCCGGGCGGCGGACTCGTCGCGATCACCCGCACCGACGACGAGCTCTCGATCGTCTGCGCGCAGGCATGCGTGCCGCGGGACGTGCGCCAGGAGCGCGACCGCATCGCCTTCGGGATCGTAGGCGTGATCCCGATGACGGTCGTCGGGCTGCTCGCGAGCCTCTGTACCGCACTCGCGGCGGCGAACGTGCCGGTGTTCGTGATCTCGACCTTCGACACGGACTGGATTCTCGTGCCCGCCGAACGCTTCGAGGAAGCGCGCACAGCGCTCCAGGGCCTCGGACACACGGTCAGCGGCGCGCTGCCGGCGAGCTGAGGCTGGCGCGTTCGGCCTCGAGCAGGCGCGCGACGCCGAGCGCATCGTCGACCGTCGCTCGCAGCTCGCGTCGTCCCTCGACGATCGCGGCGAGAAAGTGCTGCACCTGCCGCTCGTACGCGCTCGTCGCCGGAATCGCGACCGGCTCGGCCTTGCCGTCGCGCACCAGCAGCAGCTGTGGTGTCCGTCCGAGGTCGAATTCGGCCGTCGCGCGCTCGAACACCACGATGTAGCGCATGCGGAACTGGAAACCGGCGTCGTGGTCCCAGGCTCCCTCGGCAACGACGTGCTCGGGGCCCTTCTTGTAGCGGTAGAGCGTCGTCACGTGGTCGGGCGACCCCGTGCTGGCGACGTCGTCGGGATCGCCGAAGAGCCAGCGCACGAAGTCCGCGTCGTGGATGTGCAGGTCGACGAGCGCGCCGCCGGTGCGGGCGTGGTCCGCGTAGAAGTTGGACCACTTCGGGCGCGTGCCGAGGCGCTGGAAGACGGCGCTCCGCACGCGGCCGAGCGAGCCGTCGACGACGCGCTCCTGGAGCCAGTCCCAGCCGGGCCAGAAGCGCATGCAGTGCGCCGGCATGCACAACGTGCGCGCACCTCGCGCAGCATCGGCGAGGCGCGCGACGTCGGCCGAGCGCAGCGCCACGGGCTTTTCGACCAGCACGTGCTTGCCGGCCTCGAGCGCGGCGAGCGCGAGCTCGACGTGCGTGTCGGTCGGCGTGCAGAGGCTGATGGCCTGAACCTCGGGGCGCGCGATCAGCTCGCGCGCATCCCGGGTGGTGAAGAGCGTCTTGGGATCGAAGAGCACCTCGCTCGCGCCCGTCGCGAGGTTGCCGGTCGCCTGAGCGCGGCCGTCGAGGCGCGCCGGATCGCCGTCGGCGACGGCTGCGAGCTTGCAGCCGAGGTTCGCGCGCTCGGCCGACTTCCAGGCCGCCAGATGCGTGCGGCCCATGAAGCCCAGTCCGATCACGCCGATGCCGAGCGGGGTCGCGCTCACGTGCGTTCCAGGAACTCGCGCGCCTTGCGGATCTCGTCGATGCGCGAGTCGCCCGCCTCGCGCTCGATCAGGAGGTCGACGGTCTGCGGCAGCGCGCGCACCTGCGCCAGGAAGCCCTTCCAGTCGACCTCGCCCGTGCCGACGACGACCTCGCTCCCCCACCGGCCGCGCTTGTGCGACGCGCGCGCGTCCTTCACGTGCGCCTGCAGCACGTCGTGGCCCAGGCGCTTGAGCGCCGCAACGGGTTCGCCCTTGCCGTAGAGGATCATGTTCGCCGGATCGAAGTTGACGCCCACGTTCGCACGCTCGATGCGCCCGAGCACTTCGACGAGGACGTCGGCCGTCTCCTGGCCGGTCTCGAGGCCGAGCTCGAGCTTGTGCTCGTGGAAGACGTCGGCCAGGATCCGCAGGCGCTCGACCATCTTGGTGCGCTCCGGGTCGCTGCGGCTCTCGGGCAGGAACCCGGCGTGGAAGGTCACGAGCGGCAGCTCGAGCTCGTGCGCCAGCGCCGCCGCGGCGCGCGCGTGCTCGAGGTTCTGCTTCCAGTGCTTGTCGGGACGCACGCCGCCGGTGGCCTTGATCGAGTCGAGCGAGGTGTAGTCCTCGCCCTGCATGCCCATCATCCCCGAGACGAGCGAGATCTTCGCCTTCGCACAGGCCTTGCGCAGCTCGTCCTTCTTCCAGGCGCCCGAGAGCAGCGGTCCGAGTGCGAGCTGCACGTTCTCGAGACCGGTCTCGCGCACCTTCTTGACCAGGTCCTCGGGCGACTCCGGACGAAGCGACCACGAGCACACGCCGATCCTGTCGATCATGGTTTCTGCTCCTCGAGCCACAGCTCCGCGAACACCAAGACGAGCGCGAGCGCCATCCAGGCGGCCCAGAGCGCGCCCGCGGCCGCGATCACGTACACGAAGATCGCGCTCTCGCGCGCCAGGAGCCAGCTGCCGAGGTCCGCGACCAGCGCCAGTCCGCCGACCAGCGCGCCGCCGCCGCGCAGCCAGGCCGGCCAGCGCGTGCACCAGGCGAGCGCCATCACGGCCAGCGTCAGGAGCGCCATCGAGCTCGCGTGCGCGTGCAGCGAGGTCGTGACGATCTCGAGCGGCGTCGCGGGCAGCTCGCGCGCGAACGCGAGCTGCTTGATGTCGTCCCAGTATTCGAGCGGCAGCTTCGCGCCCGGATCCTGCGAGTTGCGCGCGTGGCAGGTCGCGCAGCGCACGGCCAGGGTCTCGGCCGGCGAGCGCAGGCCGTTGTCGGCATTGTCGTAGTCCTCGGCCAGGCGCGCGGAGCCGAGCCAGGCGAGCAGCGCGTCCCGTTCCGCGGGCGCGAGCCCCTCGGGGTGGCCGCGCTGCAGCGCCTGGCCTAGTCGCGCCGGCGCGTGGATGCCGTGGTAGCTCGCGACGAGATCGTCGAACGAGAAGCCCGCAGCCTCGTCGCGCTTCTCGTGCGCTGATCGCAGGTGGTCGAGCGAGGCCCACAACCCGAGCCCCAGCGCGAGCAGCACGCCGCTCAAGCCTGCGCGCAGGGCGCAAGGGAGCGAGCGCAGTCGGAACGTCGCGTTCATTCGGCCTTCAGGTCCGCCGCGCTGATCTCGACGCGCTCGCCCTTCGTCAGCGCCTCGTGCGCGCGGATCGCGACCACGGCGGCGCGCAGACCCTCGTCGGCGCCGGTGGCGACGGGCTTCTGCTCGACGATGCTCTTCACGAAGTCGGCCAGCGCGTAGTACAGCGGCGGGTTCGGCAGGCCGACGCCCTCCTTGAGCTTGCCGAGCTTCGCGAGCTTGGTCGCGTCCGCGATCAGGGTGATGCCCTGCTCCTCGTGGAACTGCTGGCGGTTGGCGTAGACCTCCCAGCCCTGCGTGGGCGCGTCGGCCTCCTTGAACATCCAGCCGGCATTCTGCGCCAGCTTGATCGTCGCCATCGAGCCCTGGAAGACCTCGTGCTGACCCTCGAACGAGTTCGCCAGCGTCGCGGAGTACTGCAGGTACCGGCCTTCGGGAAACTCGAGCTCGCAAGTGACCGTGTCGGGGACCTTGCGGCCGTCCTTGTGGAACTGCAGGCTGCCGCTCGCGCGCGCCGCGATCGGATAGGCGTTCCAGAACCAGTGCGCGACGTCGAAGGAATGCGTCCCGGCCTCGCCCAGCAGCCCCAGCGAGACAGCCGGATCGAGCACCCAGTTGTGGGCCTTCTCCTCGTCGGGGTTGCTCGCGCTCGCGCGCCAGCTCGTCTTCTTGTGGAACTGCGCCCGCGCGCGGATCGCATCGCGCAGCGCGCCGGACTTCGCGAACGAGTGCGCCAGCTGGTAGACCGGGTTCGAACGCGCCAGCAGGCCGGACTGGAACACGCCCTTCGCGCCGCGCGCGGCCAGGGCGATCGCGCGCGCGTCCGCGAGCGTCGAGGCGATCGGCGCCTCGCAGTAGACGTGCTTCCCGGCCGCGAGCGCGGCCAGCGCGATCTCCCGGTGCAGGTGCGTCGGCGTGGCGACGATCCAGGCGCTCGCGTTCGGCGCGCCGGAGAGCAGCTCCTGGTGCGTGCGGAAGCTCGGCACCTCGCCCGCGCGGCGCTTCGCCGCGGCGATGCGCGCTTCGAACGTGTCGCACAGCGCGGCGACCTTGAGCCCCTCGATCTTCGAGAGCTCGCCCAGGATCGCGCGGCCCTGCTTGCCGCAGCCCACGAGCGCGATCTCGAGTCCGGCTGCGCGCGGCGCCGCCTCGAGCTCGGGCAGGAACTCGGTCGCGAAGGCCAGCGCCGCCGTGCCGGCGGAGAGGCGCAGGAAATCCCGGCGGTCAGGCTCGCTCATGTCCGTCCTTCTCGAAGCCGTGCGCGCGGATCGCGGCGCAGTCGGGAACATACCCGAGCACGAGGGCCGCCGTCGACCAGACTTCGGCGACGAGCCCGCTCGGCGCGCGCACCCAGGCGAGGCCCGCGCGCTCGACGGGGGCCTTCCGGTGCGGATCGACGACGTGCCCGCGAGCGCGCTGTCCCGAGACGCTGAGCGACTCGTCGCCGAGCTCGAGCACGCGGGTGCTCCCGGCCAGCGCGACCTTCCAGCCGCTCCCGATCGCCGCGATGCTGCTCGTACCCCCGTGCAGCAGCGCGCGCTCGACGCCGCTCGCCATCAGGTGGGCGCGCGCGAGATCGAGCGCGTGACCCTTCGCCAGTGCGCCGAGATCGAGCGCGAGCGGCGCGTGGAGCCTCAGCGTCCGCCGCTCGCGGTCGAGCTCGAGCGCGGCAGAGCTCCCCTCTGCGGATCGCCAGGCGATGTCGAACGCCCCGTCGGATTGGCGCCACACGTCCAGTGCGGTCGCAAACACCTCGAACGCGTCCGGATCGAGCGGGACGGCTCGCTGCAGCGCCTCGCGTTCGAGGAACGCGAGGTACGAGTCGCGCCGGAAGCGTGACCAGCGCGCGTCGCACTCGCGCACGATCTCGAGCGCCTCTTCCGCGGCGACCGAGGGTCCGGCCACCGGCAAGGCGACCTCGAACTCCGTCGCCATCGCCGATGTGCGTAGCCAGAACACCTACTGCCTGCTGAGGAATTCGACCAGGTCGCGGACTTCCTCGCGCGAAAGGAACTTGACGTGATCCGCCGGCATCGGCGAGAGGCCCGTCTTGGTCGTCTCGACGTCCTCGCGCGCGACGACGTGCACCTTGTCGTCCTTGTCGCGCAGCTTCAGCTCCTTCTCGTTCTCCTCGAAGACGATCCCCTCGAGCGGCGCGCCCTCCTTGAGGAACACGACCGTCGACTGGAAGCCGTTCGCGATCTTGCGGTTGGGGTCGACGATCGACTCGACGATCTCGAGGCGCGTGAGGCGCTGGCCGAGTCCGGTCAGGTTCGGCCCGACCTGGCCGCCCTCGGGATTCTCGACGCCCGGCTGCGAGATGCGATGGCATTTCAGGCAAGAGACTTCGGCCTTGGTCTTGAAGGTCGAGCGTCCGCGCTCGGGGTCGCCCCCGAGCAGGCAGTCGAGGAACGGAGCGACGGGTGCGTCGGCCGCGCGCGGCGCGCGCAGGCTTTCGAGCCGCGACCTCAGCGCTTCGCGCTTCTCGCAGGCCTCGACCAGCTCGAGCGCGACCTCGCCGGGGACGAGACCGGCCGAGTAGCGCTCGAGCTCGCCGCTGAGGATCTCGGCGGCCTGCGGGTTGGCGTGCATCGCGAGCGCGGCGTAGGCGGCACGGCGTTCGTCGCGATTGCCGTGCGCGGCGACGGCCAGGAAGGGCAGCGCCTCGTCGGGCGCAAGGCGCAAGAGGATCGGCAGTGCGGCCGCGCGCACCGCGTCGAGCGGATCGCCGAGGGCGAGCTTGAGCGTGTCACGGAAATCGACCGGCGCGATCGCATCGAGCGCACGCAACGCGGCGACGCGCAGCTTCTCGGCCCGCTTCGTGTCGAGCGCCAGGTCGCAGACGACGCGTGAGACGGAGGCGACCTTGTACTGGCCCGCGAGCTCGACCCAGGCGCGCGCGACGGACTCGGGCGCGAAGGCGATCTGCTCCTCGGCCAGTGCCTGGACGATCGCAGGCAGGAACGAATCGTCGCGCGCGGGCAGCGGGCGCCACAGGCCGAGCAGCGGATCGCGCCCGTGCGGCTGCTTCCACTTGCCGAGCAGCTGGAGCGCCTCCTTGCGGGCGTACTCGTCCGCGTCCGGCCGGAGCGCGAACTTCGCCAGCGCGAGCGCGTTGTCGTGGGTGCCGAGCCGGTAGTTGGCGTAGGTGATGCGCCTTGTGATCTGCTGCGCGGGAAGCTTCTCGAGTGTGATCAGGTTCGCGAGCGCGGGCAGCGCCTCGGGGATCGGCACGTCGTAGATCGCGCGCACGGCCTCGGCATCGGGCAGGAGGTCGACGATCATCGGACTGCGCTGCAGTCGCAATGCGACACTGGCGGCCGTGCCGAGCTTGGCGAGTTCCTCGCTCCGGACACAACGCGACAGCGCAAATTGGATCGCGTTGCGCAGGGTCGGGTCCTGCTCGCCCGTGTGGGCGGCGAGCGCGAGCAGTTCGGCTCCCGCTGCCTGCGAGCTCGATTCACCCAGCGCGAGCGCCGCGCGCATTTGCACGCGCGAATTGGGATCGCGAAGCAGTGCCACGAGCTGCTTCTCGCCCGCCGTGCCGACCATGCGAGCCGCCTGCGCGCGAACTTCCGGCTCCTTGTCGGAGAGGAACGGCACGAGCGCGCGCCCGTCGAGCGACTTGTCCCAGCGCACGGCGACACCCATCCCCCACACGCCATGCAAGCGGCCATACAGCGTCGGGGCACTCTGCGCGGCGTGTCGCAGCGCGTCAAAGCCCTGCTTGCCGCGTTTCGCGAGTTCCAACTCGGCGCGCAGGCGCAGGCGCATGTCCGCGTGCGAGAGCAGGCGCTCGAGCTCGGGCTCCGCCTGCTTCGACAAGCCATCCTTCAACAGGCGCTTGACCTCAAGCACGTCCTTCGTCTGCGCGAGCTTGGGATCGAAGGCGCGGTAGATGCGGCCCTTGCCGGTCTGTCCCCAGCCGCTCACCCAGTCGCAGAAGTAGAGCGCGCCATCCGGCCCGAAGTCGCAGTCGGTGACCAGCGTGCCCTTGATGAAGGGCTTCTTCTCGACGAGCTCGAAGCCCGCGCCCTTCTCCTTCATCGAGATGTCCCAGATCAGGCTGTACGACGGCTCGCCGCGGAAGTCGCACATGAAGAAGTGGCCGTCGAACTCCGGCGGCATGCCGGTGCCGGGGTTGAACGTCACGCCCGACGGACCGTCGCCGATGTTCGCGACCGGCGGCGTCAAGTAGGCCGACTGCCCGTCGAAGTGCGGCTTCCACAGGCCCTCCTCGTTGAAGAAGCCGCGCGGCGTGGGCTCGTTGACCCACTGCCAGCCGTTGCGCCAGCCCGAGTCGGCGCCGCGCACGATCTGGATCCACTTGGCCTGGTCGCCGCCGTCGCCGTTGTTGTCCCCGGTGAACAGGTTGCCGTGCGCATCGAAGGCCAGCTCCTGCGGGTTGCGCAGGCCGGTGTGGTAGATCTCGAGGTTCGAGCCGTCGAGCTCGCAGCGCAAGACGGCGCCGCAATCGATGCTCTCGAGCACGCCCGTCGGCGTCTTGACGTTGAAGCCGCGGTCGCCGCAGGAGAAGTAGAGGTAGCCGTCGGGCCCGACGGCCAGTCCGTGCAGGTCGTGCCCCAGGAACTGCACGTGCACGCCGTAGCCGTAGGAGAGCGACTGGTGCACGTCGGCCCGGTCGTCGCCGTTCTCGTCGCGCAGCAGCCACAGGTGCGGCATGTTCGTGAAGTAGACGTCCTTGCCCCACTTCAGGACGCCCGCGCCGATGCCGTCGGCCGGATCGCCGAAGCGATCGTCGAAGACGAAGGCCTTGTCGGCGACCCCGTCGCCGTCCAGGTCGCGCAGCAGGCGCACGCGCTCGCGTTCGGTCAGGATCGCGGCGTAGGCCTCGGGGCTGAGGTGCTTCTTGAACATCGCGACCTCGTCCTCGACCGTGCGCGAAGCGTTGTCGTCGTCGAGCCAGTCCATGTGCTCGCGGATGTCCGTGACGCCCTTGTGCAGCCGAAAGCTCTCGGCCACGTAGACCTCGCCCGAATCGGCCGGAAAGATCGCGACGGGGTTCGCGAGCAGCGGCTCGGCGGCCCACTGCTCGACGACGAAGCCGGGCGGGAGCTGGAAGAGCGCCATCGCCTGCTTGCCTTCGTCGGAGGCGGGCGCAATCTTCGGCTCGTAGGGCTTGGTCGGGGTCTGCGCCTGCGCGACGCACAGCGAGAGCAACGCGGCCTGGATCATTTCGCTTCGGCGGCGAGTTCGTCGCGCACCTTGAGGAGCAATTTCTGCGTGGCGCGGATGCCGTCGGGCTCGGAGAGGCGCTCACCCTCGTATTCGACGCCGATCCAGGAGCGGTAGCCCGCGCCGACGACGATCTTGAGCATGCGCCGGAAGTCGATCGTGCGCTCCTCGCCGCGCTCGTCGAAGTCGAAGCTCTTGGCGCTCACGGCGCAGGCCCAGGGCATCAGCTGCTCGACGCCTTTGTAGCGGTCGAACTCCTTGCCGTCGGCGTCGGTGAAGTTGCCGAAGTCCGGCAGCGTCCCGACCTGCTTGTGCGCCGTCTGGCGCATCACCTCGGCCAGCCAGGCCGGATTCGTGGAGCAGCCGTTGTGGTTCTCGACCAGCACGCGCAGATCGAGCGGCTCGGCGTAGTTCCCGAGCGCGTCCAGGGCCTTGCAGGCAGCGTCGCGCTGCTTGCGGTCCGAGCCCTCGCCGTCGAGGTTGACGCGCAGCGAGTGGCAGCCGAGGAAGGCCGCGGTGTTGAGCCACATGCGGTGGCGCGCGACGGCCTTCTCGCGCACGTCGTCGTCGGGGTGCGCCAGCGGCCCCTCGTCGTCGACCATGATCAGGCCGCAGCGCACGCCGTTGTCCTTCGCGCGCTTCGAGAGCTCGCTCAGGTAGGCCAGGTCGCGCGCCTTGTCCTTGAAGAAGGTGTTGACGAACTCGACCGAGCCGATGTCGTAGTCCTTGCGCGCGACCACAGGGAAGTCGAGGTTGTCGAGGCGCTTCTCGCGCAGCGCGCGGTGCAGCGACCACTGCGCGAGCGAGAGCTCGAAGAGCGGCTTCTTCGCGCTCGCGGCAGGCTTCTCCTGAGGCTCCTGGCCCCGCGCCAGCCGCCCCAACGCGAGCGCGCCGGTGGTCGCGAGCAGCCCTCGCCGCGTCCAACCTGCATTCGCCATCGGCCGGACCTCAGGCGACGCGCGAGGTCATGGTCTTCGGATCGAAGACATGCGCCTTGCCGTCCCAGAGCGAGCGCACGCCCAGGTCGACGATCACCATCACCTGCGAGCCGAGCGAGACGGGCGAGCGCACCGGTTCGCGCGTGCGCATGCAACGCAGCCAGTCGAGCCGCAACTCCTGCTGGTCGTCGGGCATCGGCTCGCACACGATCGTGCGCTCGTCGACCTGCTCGGCGAAGACGCGCTCGGGGCGCAAGACGAGGTTGTCGGCGCCCAGGAACAGGTTGGCCTTGTGACCGCGGATGATCGTCTCGAGACCCAGCTCGTTGCAGGTCGACCCGGCGACGACCATGGTGTGTCCCTTTTCGAACTGCACGGTCAGGACGACCTGGTCCTGGTTGTCCATGTCCTTGTGCACGTAGTGCCCGCCCGTCCCGTGCACCTGCACCGGCCAGCCGACGTCGAGCGCCATCATCAGCGGGGTGATCTGGTGCACCAGCAGGTCGCCGATGATGCCGGCCGAGTAGCGCCGGTAGCGCCGCCAGCGGTGGTAGACCTCGGTGTCGAACTTCGCCGGCGCGAGCGGCCCGAGCCAGCCGTCCCAGTCGAGCATCTCGCCCGGCACGAGCCTGGGGTCGATGTCGTAGAGCCACTCGCCCTTCTCGGAGTTGCGGCAGTACGAGGTCTGCGTCAGCGTCGGCTTGCCGATCGCGCCAGCGGCGATCAGCTTCCGCGCCTCGACGTACTTGGGGATCATCGTGTGCTGCGTGCCGACCTGGAAGACGAGGTCGCTCTCCTCGACCGACTTGCGCACCGTCAAGGCCTCCGCGAGCGTGAACGTGAAGGGCTTCTCGCAGTAGACGTCCTTGCCGGCGGCGATCGCGGCCAGCGACATCGGCGCGTGCTGGTGCTCGGGCGAGGCGATCAAGACGCCGTGAATGTCATTGCGCGCGAGCAGGTCGCGGTAGTCGCGGTAACCGTCGACCGGCGCGCGCTGCACCTCGGCCGAGCGGCTGACCGCGCCCTCGAGCTTGGGCTTGGCGACGTCCGAGATCGCGACGATCTGCAGGTTCTCGCGCCCGCCCGGGGGCGTGTTGAGCAGCGCCTCGAGGTGCCCGGTGCCCATCCCGCCGACGCCGATGACGCCGATGCGGATCGGTTCGCCGTCCTTGATCGGCACGCGCTTGCCGGCCTTCACGGCTGCGAGCGTGGAGCCGCCGCCCAGCGACTGGCAGCCGGCGGAGAGCGCCGCTGCTGCGCCCGCGAAGAGCGCGCTGGTCGCGAGGAACTGGCGCCGTGAAGCATCGTTCGCGGCGGACTTCGTATCGAGGTGCTGGTCTTGGCGCTTCTCGTTCATGGGAGGGCTCCGAGTGGGGTGGCGCATTCTAGCGATGACAAGGAATACATGCAGGGTCGCGCAGCCTGGAAACCCGCGCGCGTCGAGCCCACGATCGAATTTCTCCAGCGCGCCCGGCGGAATGACCGAGAATTCGCAGGTCCCTGTCAACTCGAGGAGATGCGTGATGAAGTCAGCGTTCTTGACGGGAATTCGGGTCCTTTCCGCGCTTTGCGCAGGGTTGCTCTTCCCCGCCTGCGGGAGCGGCGGGTACAGCGGCACGAGCGGCAGCCTGCACGGCACGCTCAGCGTCTCGATCACCGACGCGGCCTCGGACAAGGTCGAGTCGTTCCGCGTGGACGTCACGGCCATCGACGTGCGCAAGTCGAACGGCACGCAGATTCACGCGCTCGCGGGCCCCGTGGAGGTCGACCTCGCGGACCTGACCGACACGAGCCAGCTGCTCAACTCCGCCACGGCGACGGTCGGCAACTACGTGGGGGTCACGATCACGCTCGACATGAGCACGGCCGAGTGCCTGCTCGCAGGCAAGTCGACGCCGGCGACGCTGACCAACGACCAGGGCACGGCCTTCGCGGGGCCGCTCGTCGTCCCGCTCAACCTCCCCTCCCACCTCTCGCTGGGCGGCTCGACCCACAAGCTGATCGAGATCGACCTCGACCTCGCGCAGTCGCTCTCGATCGACACGACCAACAACGCCGTCGGGTTCACTCCGGCCTTCGTCGTGCGCACCGTGGCCGGGCAACTGAAGCCGGTCTTCCTGGCCGGCACGCTGGCCAGCGTCGATGTCCCGGGCTCGAGCTTCGTCGTCGATCTGCACGACGGAAACGGCGCGCTGGTGTGCAGCGTGACCTGCGTCAGCGACGGCGCGACGGTGTTCCAGACCGACGGCGCGGCCAGCACGGGCGGGGCGGGCCTGACGGCCCTCTCGGGGCTGACGGTCGGCACCTGGGTCCAGGCCCAGGGCACGCCCGATCCTGCGGCGGCCGCCGTGCTGGTGAGCAACGTCAACGCAGGGGTCGGCACCTGGAACGGCGGCACCGCCATCATCGAGGGCCACATCGTGGACCGCGTCGGCGGCGCGGGGGCCGATGCGACGCTGACGGTCCTCGGCCGCAGCAGCAACGCGACCCACGACACGTTCCAGTTCAACACCACGTTCAACGTCGCGACGACGCACGCCGGCACCAAGGTCGTGCGCCACGGATCGGCCACGAGCTACGACACCGACCAGCTCAACATCGGTCAGCACGTGCGCATCTTCGGGAGCCTGACCGGCGTCGACATGGACGCCAGCGCGGGCGTCGTGCGCGAGCAGCCGACTTGGATCTACGGCACGGCGAACGGCGCGCCGGCGGGCGGGCAGCTCGAGCTGACGCTCGTCTCCGTCGGGCTGCGGGACCAGTCGCTGTACAACTTCGCCAACCCGGCGGCGTTCGTGACCGAGGTCGGCACGCTCGCCGATGCGCTCGCGATCGTCAACGGCACGCACGTCATCGAGCGCGGCTTCTGCCCCCCGGTCGGGGCGGCAACGGACTTCGTCGCGGACGGGGTCGCCAACGCCGACACGGCTCCCGCACTGCTCCTGGTGCGCAACCGGGTCGCGACGGGCTTCGGCGTGACGCTGACCCCCACCGCCGGCCGGCTCGACATCACGGTGACGGGCGCCGCGGCGTTGGGCGAGTTCGCGATCCTCGACCGGGCCTTCGTCGGCGTCACGAACCTGCCGATCGCGCCCACCCCGGGCATCGTCCCGGCAGGCTCGGTCGGCCTGTACTCGGTGCGCGATGCCTCGGCCGGCACGCTGGTGCTCTACACGCACTTCCCGACGTTCTCCGCCGCGGTGAACAGCGCGGTTTCGATGGGGTCCGAGGTGCGCCATGTCGCCGCGATCGGGGTCTGGAACCCGATCACCAGCACCCTGACCGCCCCCCTGGTGTCCGTCCTGGTCCAGTAGGAGGCTCCTGGGGCCTCAACTTCGGCACGGAAATCTGCCGATAGGGATCTTGACCGACCGGTCTAGCGCAGCTAAGCTGCCGCCTATTCCTGGAGGAATCGATGGCCAAGACCCCTGACACACGCGAACGCCTGCTGCAGACCGCGGCGGACCTGATCTGGACCAGCAGCTACCACGCGACAGGCGTGGAGAGCATCTGCGAGGCCGCAGGGGTCCACAAGGGCAGCTTCTACCACCACTTCGCCAGCAAGGAGGAGCTCGCCATCGCGGCCCTCGACGACCAGTGGATGCGCATCAAGCCGCGCATCGACGAGGTCTTCTCGCCGGCCAACAAGCCGCTCGACCGGCTGCGCACCTACGCCCGCCTGACGCTCGAAATGCAGCGGGAAAAGCAGCTCCAAACGGGTTGTGTCTGCGGTTGCGCCCTCTACGCCCTCGGCTCGGAGATGGGGACGCTCGCGCCGGCGCTGCAGCAGAAGATCCAGGCCCTCCTGGAGATCAAGCTGCGCTACCTGGTCTCGGCCGTGCGCGAGGCCCATACCGCGGGCGAGATCCGCGCCCCCGAGCCCGAGCGCGTGGCGCAGCTCTTGGTCGACCTCATCGAAGGCATGCTCATGCGAGCGCGCATCCAGAACGACCTCGCTCCGCTCGAGGGCCTCGAGGCGGCCATGTTCCAAGTCCTCGGCCTGCAGCCCGCGCTGCGCTGACCCCCCTTCATTCGCGTCCAAGCTATACCGACCGGTCTGTTTCTAGCCACTCATCCAGCCATGCGACCCATCCGCCTCGCCGCCGTCCTCCTGCTTCCCTCGCTCGTCTTCTCCGCCTGCGGTCCGAGCCAGGCCTCCACCGCGGCTTCCGGAGCGCCGCCGCCGCCGGCGGTCGGAGTCGCCGCCGTCGAACAACGCGAGCTCGCCGAGGAGGTCGAGCTCACGGGCCGCATCGCCGCGGTCGAGAGCGTCGAGCTGCGCCCGCGCGTCTCCGGCTACCTCGAGGCCCCGCGCTTCGAAGCCGGCGCGATCGTCGAGAAGGGCCAGCTGCTGTTCCAGATCGACCCGCGCTGGCACCAGGCGCAGGTCGACCAGCACACGGCCGAGGTGCAGAACGCCGAAGTTCGCCTGGCCAACGCTGAGAGCGAGAACGCGCGCTCGGCGAAGCTGCTCGAAACGCGCGCGATCAGCACCGAGGAGGCGCAGTCGCGCGCGGCGAAAGTCGCGGAGGCGCGCGCCACGCTGGCCGCGGCGCGGGCTACGCTCGCCTCGGCCGCGCTCGATCTCGAGTACACGACGATCCGCTCGCCGATCCGCGGGCGCATCGGCCCGGCGCTTGTCACCGAGGGCAACTTCGTGAGCGGGATCCCGTCGGCGAACACGCTGCTCGCGACCGTCGTCTCGGTCGACCCGCTCTACGTCTACGCCGACCTCGGCGAGTCGAGCTTCCTGCGCTTCGACCACATGCGCGCCGCTCATTCCGACTCGCAGACGCCGATCGTGTTCGGGCTCGGCCTCTCCGGCGAGCAGGGCTACTCGCGCCAGGCGCGCCTCGAGTCGGTCGGCAACCAGATCGACCCGGGCACGGGCACGATGATGCTGCGCGCGCTGGCGGACAATCCCGACGGCGCGCTGGTGCCCGGGATGTTCGCGCGCCTGCGCATCCCGCTGGACGCGAGCGAGCCGGCGCTGCTCGTCGACGAACGCGCGATCGGCACCGACCAGAACCAGAAGTACGTGCTGGCGCTCGGAGAAGGCGACGTGGCCGAGTACCGGCGCGTCGTGCTCGGTCCGCGCGTCGCCGAGCAGCGCGTGATCCGCGAGGGCCTGAAGCCCGGCGAGCGCGTGATCGTCACCGGTCTGCAGAAGGTGCGCCCGGGCCAGCCCGTCAGCGCCGGCCCCGTGCTGGCCGAGGTGCGCTGAGATGAACTTCTCGCAGTTCTTCATCCGTCGCCCGGTCTTCGCGGGCGTGCTCTCCTTCCTGATCCTGCTCGTGGGAGCGATCTCGCTCTTCCGCCTGCCGGTCAGCGAGTATCCCGAGGTCGTGCCGCCCTCGATCGTCGTGCGCGCCACCTATCCGGGCGCGAACGCGCGCACGATCGCCGAGACGGTCGCCTCGCCGCTCGAACAGGCGGTCAACGGCGTCGAGAACGCGCTCTACATGTCCTCGCAGGCGGCCAGCGACGGCACGATGACGCTGACCGTGACCTTCGCGCTCGGCACCGACGTCGACAAGGCGCAGGTGCAGGTGCAGAACCGCGTCTCGCAGGCGTTGCCGCGCCTGCCCGAGGACGTGCGCACGCTGGGCGTCACGACGACCAAGCAGTCGCCCGACCTGACGATGGTGGCGCACCTCGTCTCGCGCGACAACCGCTACGACGAGACCTACCTGAGGAATTTCGCGCGCCTGCAGGTCAAGGACGAGCTGGCGCGCATCCCGGGCGTCGGCACCGTGGAGGTCTTCCCCGTCGGCGAGTTCGCCATGCGCGTCTGGCTCGACCCGGAGAAGCTCGCCGCGCGCGGCCTGGTGGCCGGCGACGTGGTGGCGGCGATCCGCGCGCAGAACACGCAGGTCGCGGCGGGCGCGATCGGCCAGCCGCCGGTCGCCGGCGCGAACGCCTTCGAGACGCAGCTCACGACGCAGGGGCGCCTGGTCGAGGAGAGCGAGTTCGAGAAGATCATCGTCAAGGTCGGTCCGGAGGGGCAGAAGCTGCACCTCGCGGACGTCGCGCGCGTCGAGCTCGGCTCCTCGGGCTACGCCATGCGCTCGCTGCTCGACAACCAGATCGCGGTCGCGCTGCCGATCTTCCAGTCGCCGGGCGCGAACGCGCTGCAGCTCTCGAGCGACGTGCGCGCCAAGCTGGCCGAGATCTCCAAGAGCTTCCCCGAGGGCCTGGAGTACAAGATCGTCTACGACCCGACGGTCTTCGTGCGCAAGTCGATCGAGGCCGTGATCGAGACGCTGCTCGAGGCGATCGTGCTGGTCGTGATCGTGGTGATCGTCTTCCTGCAGACCTGGCGCGCCTCGCTGATCCCGCTGACCGCCGTGCCGGTCTCGCTGATCGGCACCTTCGCCGCGATGCACGCCTTCGGCTTCAGCATCAACGCGCTCTCGCTCTTCGGGCTGGTGCTGGCGATCGGGATCGTCGTCGACGACGCGATCGTGGTCGTCGAGAACGTCGAGCGCAACATCCGCCTGGGCAAGACGCCGCTGCAGGCGACGCAGCAGGCCATGAAGGAGGTCACGGGTCCGATCGTCGCCACGGCGCTGGTCTTGTGCGCGGTCTTCATCCCGACGGCCTTCATCAGCGGCCTGACGGGGCGCTTCTACGAGCAGTTCGCGATCACGATCGCGATCTCGACCGTGATCTCGGCCATCAACTCGCTGACGCTCTCGCCCGCGCTGGCGGCGCTGCTCCTGCGCGCGCACGACGCGCCCAAGGACGGCATCACGCGCGTGCTCGACACGCTGCTGGGCTGGTTCTTCCGGCCCTTCAACCGCGCCTTCGAGGCCGCCGGCGGGACCTACTCGCGCAGCGTCGGCGGCGCGATCCGCCACAAGGGCTTCATGCTCGCCGGCTACCTGGGTCTCGTGTACCTGACCTTCTTCGCCTTCCAGCGCGTGCCCACGGGCTTCGTCCCGACGCAGGACAAGCAGTACCTGGTCGCCTTCGCGCAGCTGCCCGACGCCGCCGCGCTCGACCGCACCGACGCCGTGATCCGGCGCATGTCCGAGATCGGGCTGAAGCACCCTGGCGTCGAGCACGCGGTCGCGTTCCCGGGCCTCTCGGTCAACGGCTTCGCCGTCTCCCCCAACGCGGGCGTGATCTTCTTCTGTCTCAAGCCCTTCGAGGAGCGCACCGATCCCAGCCTCTCCGGGGAAGCGATCGCGAACGACCTGAACGGCCAGTTCGCCGCGATCCAGGAGGCCTTCCCCGTGCTCGCGGTGCAGCCGCCGCCGGTGATGGGCCTGGGCATGCTGGGCGGCTTCAAGCTCTACGTCGAGGACCGCGCCGAGCTGGGCTACGACGCGCTCTACGGCGCGACCTGGGGACTGGTCGGCAAGGCCTGGGAGACGCCCGCGCTCTCGAACACGTTCTCGACCTACACGGTCAACGTGCCGCAGCTCGCGGCCGACGTCGACCGCGAGAAGGCGCGCTCGCCGCACGTGCCCCTCGGGCAGGTCTA